>SDBV01009158.1_pt1 | contig 13209 bp, 10 predicted proteins | sample 2277081 | NCBI WGS metagenome assembly SDBV01 (sample SAMN10402039, study PRJNA504765) | marine sediment metagenome | isolation source: marine sediment core GS10_PC15, 223 cmbsf | place: Arctic Ocean: Southern Knipovich Ridge | collected 2010
CAACCCTCACCACGAACGCATCGCCGATGTGACCGCGCTCCAGGACTTGAAAGTCCTCCATTTTGACTGGGCGGATTTCAACGCCGCCGCGAAGGCGCGTCTCAGCGAGACCGACCTCGCCCTGTTCTATAATGCCCTGTCCGAATATGCCTGGCAGCACATCGTGGGCTAGGGGCGCGGCCAGAAAGTGCCTGGAGTCCAAGAATACATGAAGGCCATTCCCCATAGGTTCACGGTATTAGCAATGACTGAGCCGCGCCTTGTAAGTAGTCCAGCCGGAAAGTGCCTTTCTTGCCGGACTTCTAGGCTGCCCTCGCCGCAATGACCGATCCTATCCATCCGACAGGCGTGCGGGAGATGCCCGAGGAGGAGCGTCCGCGGGAACGTCTGGCGCAGGCGGGCCCGGAAGCCCTTCGCGATGCGGAGCTTCTGGCGATACTGTTTCGCACTGGAACGCGCTCGGTGGGGGCGGTGGCGTTGGCGGAAGGGCTGCTGCGGCACTTCGGCGGCCTGCGCGTGGTGGCACGGGCATCGCTCGAAGAACTGCGGCAGGTAGACGGGATCGGCGAGGTCAAGGCCATCGAGATTAAGGCCGCGCTCGAGCTTGGTAAGCGGCTTGTTGCCTTCACGGAGCGCGATCGGCCGAAGATCACGGGGGCGAGCGACGTGGCCGACCTGCTGATGGTGCGCTACAAGGAATACGAACACGAATGCTTTAAATGCCTTATCCTCAACACGAAGAATGAGGTGCTGAAGACCGTCGACGTTTCGCACGGCGGCATCGACGGCACGCTCGCCGTGCCGCGCGACGTGTTCCGCCAGGCCGTGCGCGACGGCGCGAGCGGCGTAGTCCTTTGCCACAATCATCCGAGCGGCGATCCGGAACCCAGCCCGGGCGACATCGACCTCACGAAGCGGCTGTGCGAATCCGGCGTACTCCTCGGCGTGCGCGTGCTCGACCACGTCATCTTCGGCGATGGCCGCTTCGTCAGTCTGAATGAGCGGGGCCTGATGTGAGGAAGCCTTTTAGCGCGTTGCGGGCGGGTGCACTGTATTACGTTCCGTTGCTTGTGTTGGGTCTTGGGGCGATGGGCTACATGACGGCGCAGGGGCATGTCTATGTGGGCGTGTTGGCGCTGTTTCCGGGGCTCTTTGTCGTCTACTTTTTCCGGGACCCGGTGCGCCGTATCACGACGGAGCCCCAGGAAATTGTCAGCCCGGCGGACGGCGTTGTCGTTGAGATTGCGGAGCTTGCAGAGACGCCCTACTATGATGGCCCGTGCAAGCGCGTCTCGATCTTTCTCAGCATCTTCAATGTCCACGTGAACCGCGCGCCGGACGACGGGACGGTGGCGCGAATCGAATACCGCAAGGGGCAGTACAAGAACGCGATGTCGGCCGAGTCGAGCGATGTGAACGAGGCGAATGCCGTCTGGCTCGAAACGGCCCATGGGCCAATGACCGTGCGCCAGATCTCGGGGCTGATCGCGCGCCGGATCGTCTGTGCGGCGGAGGTGGGGGGGACTCTGAGGAAGGGCGAGCGATTTGGTATGATTAGGTTCGGATCGAGGACGGAACTCTACTTGTCCCCGGATGCCGAAGTGGTTGTTAGCGTGAAGGAGAAAGTGCAGGGCGGCTCGACCGTCGTTGCCCGCTTCCCATGGCAAACCTGAAATCCAAGAAGGGACGTTCGCGCAGGGCGCGCCAGCGCCGGCGGCGGCGCATGCCGATCAATGTCGCGGCGAGCGTCATTACGACCTTTTCGCTCTACTGCGGCATCGCCAGCATTTTCGCGGCCATCCGAAGCGATTTTGAAATGGCCTCGTACTGGATCCTGGGCGCCATCATCGCCGACATGCTCGACGGCACGGTCGCGCGCCTGACGAAGAGCGTGTCCGACTTCGGGAAAGAACTCGACAGCCTTGCCGACATGGTCTCATTTGGTGTCGCCCCCGCAGTGCTCATCTACAACGCGTATCTGATTGAAGCGGCCGCGGCCGATGCCGTCGTCGCACCCGTGGGCAGCATGGTGGCTATCGTCTTTGCCATCTGCGCAGCGCTTCGGCTCGCCCGGTACAACGTCTATCAGGCGGACCGGCAGGACCTCTTCATCGGTCTCCCATCGCCCGCGGCGGCTGGGAACATCGCTTCTTACACGCTTTTTGTACGCTACTTCGACCTTCACGTGGCCTATTGGGTACTCGGCCCGCTGACGGTCGCGCTCGCGCTGCTTATGGTCAGCACCGTGCGCTACCCCAAGAAGACCATGCAGGTCTTTGTGTTGGCGCCGCGCTATGCGGTCCGGTTCCTTGTCCTTTGCGGGGTGGGAATAGCGGTCTTCCATTATGCGCATCAGTATCACTCGGCCATCGTCCTCCTGCCTCTTGGCATGTCCTATGTCCTGTTCGGCGTGGTGAACGAGGCCTATGCCTTCCTCCGCCGAAAGCGCCTCGGAACGGCCGCGGAGCCTTCAGAGAATCCCCCGAGCGAAACCGTTTCGGACCCTGAACCATAGGAATCCGGTGAGGTGTCTGGTTTTGCACCTCAGCTGCTACCACACCCCCAAACGAGTTTGGCGGTGGCACCCGCGGCGACGTCAGAGTGGACACAGCTTTATTTGAGACGCTGCTAGGAATCCGTTGCTTCGCCTTGGAATAAGGTGGATCCGCGGTAGGTGTCGATGCCTTCTAGGATGAGGACCTTTAGGATTGCGGCGATGGGTACCGCGAGGAGTAGTCCCAGGAAGCCTAGGGCGTTTCCGAATACGAGCACGGCTAGAATGACCCAGACGGGTCCAAGTCCCACCTGCTCCCCCACGACCTTGGGCGTGATGAGTGTCCCTTCGAGAATTTGCGCGATGCCGAAGGTGGCCAGCACGACGAGTAGGTGCCAATCGAGGCCGGCGTACTGGACGACGCAGAGCACGATCGCGGGTCCGATGGTAAGGACGAGACCCAGATAGGGCACGAAGCTCGCCAGGCCGCCGAACAGGCCGAGGACGATGCCGAAGGGCACGCCGGCGATGGTCAGCCCGATGGCGTATATCACGCCCAGAAACAGGCACACAAGCGCTTGCCCGCGCAGGAAACCCCTCAGTTGTGCGTCGATCTTTGTCCCCACGCTGAAGACGCGCTCACGGTAGCGCGGGGGGACGAGATCTTTTGCGGTTGCGATGATGTTGTCGAAATCACGCAAGAGGTATCCGGTCACGAAGGCGAAGAGGGCCAGGTTCCCGATGACCATAATCAGATTTAAGAGCCAGCGGCCCATGCCCGCGAAAAAACCAGCGACGCCCGAACCGGCGATCGCTCCAACCGAGACGATCTGCCTGCCGTATTCTTGAAGGAATTCGGCGGCGCGTTCGCGGATGCGCGACGATACTTCGAAGACGAGAACGGACAACGCGTCGTATTCGTCCTCATTCTCCGGGACCCAATCCAGCGCCTCGACCAGTGATCGCAGCGGCAGGCGATCTGCCACCCGTTGTACGAGCTCCTGCGCGTCGCCACCCTCGGCTATGCGCTCTTCGGCAAGGCGCCGAAGGTCGTCGGCCTCGCGAATGACTCTGGGGAGCAGGTAGAGGGGCATGGCGAGGAGGAGCGTAAGGCCGACGATCGCCAGTACGATGATCGTGGTCATCCTCTTGATGCGAATCTTCTCGAAAAGGTCTACCAGGGGATCGAGGACATAGGCGACGAGGAACGCGAAGAAGAGAGGAACAAGTACGGGACTCAGGAAGTAGGCGAGGGCCACGGCCAGAACCAGGACGAGCACAACGCCGCCCGCACGGACCCATGGGTTGTTCAATACGGCATCGAGCATGTCTTCTCTCCCGTTGGCACAATGCCGCCCAATCTTACACTGGGCGCGGACCCCGGGCAACTGGCCGCCATGCAGCAGGCCCTTAGATCGGAAAGTCAGGAATACCCGTGCCGGACGGCGCGTAGCGCTCAAGTGCGATGTCATGAGTCACGGTGAGGCCCGATCTAGGCAGGAGGGGTGATCCGGGGAGCTCTTGGCCGTTGTCGCCTTTTTGCTAACCGATTGGGGCGCCTTAAGATGCGTAGAGGTAATTCATTGACCCGTTCCTGGGAATTCTGCTACTATGCCCCGCTTGTAGATTGGTACTGTGGCGAATGATGGTGGGTGGATGCGGCATTGGGCCTGCCACCGTCCTTCGCCGGCGAGGCCCTGGAACAGAACTGGAACAGTCATCCTGTACGCCGCACGGCAAACACGAGGGAATCTGTAGTGGCTCCTGTCATCGAAGCTCAAGACCTTTGTAAGACCTACGCCGCCGGCCCCCTTTCGAGCCAATCGGTTGAGGCGCTCAAGGAAGTCAGTTTCAGCATCAACGCAGGCGAGATTTTCGGGTATCTCGGTCCGAACGGTTCGGGGAAGACGACGACCATCAAGATGCTGCTGGGGCTTATTTTCCCGACCTCGGGCACGATGAAGATCCTCGGCCGCGAGGACATCGCGGCCCACGATATCCGCATGAAGATCGGTTTTCTTCCCGAGGGCGCATACTACCCCGAGTTCTTGAAGGGCGCGGAGATCCTCCGTTTCTACGGAAAGCTCTACGGCATGGGTGGGAGGGATCTCAGCAGGCGTATCGACGAGGTCCTCGATGTCGTCAGCATGACGCACGCGCGTAAGCGGCTGCTCCGCGGGTATTCCAAAGGCATGCGCCAGCGCATCGGCCTGGCCCAGGCGCTCCTCAGCAACCCCGATATCCTTATCCTCGATGAGCCAACGACGGGCCTCGACCCCGTCGCGCGTAAAGAGATGCGCGATATCCTGGCGTCTCTGCGCGACCAGGGAAAGACGTTGCTCATTTCGAGTCACGAGTTGAACGAAGTAGAGCTTATCAGCGACCGTGTGGCGATCCTCGATGGCGGCGAGATGCGCGTGACCGGCACGCTGGATGAACTGCTCACCGATCGCGACCTCACGATCGAAGTCGAAGAAGTGGGGCCGGAAGCCAAGGCGAAGCTTAGCGCCGCAAAGATTCAGACGGACGACGAAGCTGTTGGGCGCGTCCGTTTGCGTGTGCCTTCGTCGATGTCGATGTATGAGGCCATGGAGGTCTGCAAGCAGGCCGGGCTGAATGTTACGAGTATCGCGCCGCGGCGTGAAACGCTCGAGGAACTCTTCGTGCGCACGGTTGGCGATAGCGGCACCGGAGCGGTGCCGTAGGCGGCCTGGCGGCGTCTTAAGCAGTCACAAACGGGAAGGACAGGCATGTCAGCAGAATCACCAGTGGCCGTTTCGTCGGATGAAACGCGCTCGGAGACTTTGGGCGCCTTTGTGCGAGGGCCTTGGGCCATCGCCGCTTACACTTGGCGGGAGGGCATCCGGAAGAAGACGCTTATCGGCTTCCTTTTGCTGAGCCTGCTTGTCATCTTCGGCTCGACGTTCATGACGGCCTTCATGTCGAGCACCACGGCCAACATCGAGACCGAAGTCGAGGCCAAGATCATCAAGGACATTTGCGTGTCGGCGATCGCCATTTTTGGTGTCCTCATCACCATCTTCATCTCGGCGTCCGTCGTGCCGGCCGAATTGGAGAATAAGGTCGTGTACACCATCCTCTCCAAGCCGCTCCGGCGCTACCAATATCTCGCTGGGAAGTTCCTGGGCGTCCAGCTCATCGTTATTGCCAATCTGGCTCTGATGAGTGCGTTGTTTTTCGTGGCCCTTTACGCTAAGGAAGGCATCTGGCCGAGATTGCTGTTGTGGTCGACGCTTCTGACCTATTTTCAGTTTCTTATCGTTTCGGCGTTCACGTTCGCGATCTCGTGCACCTCGACATCGTCCATTCTCCCCACGATCGCGGGACTGTTCATTTACATTACGGGGAATCTGACGGAGTACCTCGAAGACGTATACAACAAGGGCGCGGAGTCGGAGCGCTTTTTCGACACGATTGTGGCCAATGTCGCACATGGCCTGTATCTGGTGCTGCCGAACCTGCGGAATTTCGACATGAAGGACCAGATTCTGTATTTGCAGTCCAATGATCCGCCCGCGGACATAATGATCCCCAACTTGATCGCCTACGGCCTGGTCTTTGCGGCCGTCGGCTACCTGCTCGCGTGGGTGCTGTTTGCGCGTAAGGAACTCTAGGCCGAGCGATGAAGCCAAAGTCTCATACTTGGCCCGCGATTGCGGCCATCGTCATTCTGCTTTTCCTGAGCTCCGTTCAGGGCGCGCGTCTGGATGGTTTGCGCAAGACGGAGTCCTTTTACAGGTGGGTGCTTTCGGCGTCGCTCCAATCGCGTCTTGGGCAGACGCTTGAGCTCGACAGGGCCCCCGACCGCCCTGAAGCGATGGACGACGAATTGTTTGCGAAGGTGTTGGACCTTGCGGAGGCGGGTCTGCCGGAGCTTCCCATCGAGGAAGACGACTTGGATGACGATGGCAACCCGCACCACGTGCTGCTGCGCGCGGCGCTCCAGGACGAGGAGGAGCTGGCCGAGGGGAAACTGGACAAGCTCATCTACGATCTGGTCGCGGGGGCGGACGCACTTCCGCTGCGAACTGAGTTTTTGCAGCACCTTGGCGATGGGCTTCTCGAGAGCGCCGGCACGCAGTTCGATACGGCGGCGCTTTATGACAAGGAGATGCGCGTTGAGGGCGTTGGGCTGACGAGCCTGTTCTTCGGGTTCCGCAAGGTCGCGGCGAACTTCCTGTGGTTGCAGGTGGACACGTTCTATCATAGCGGCGAGATGCACCGTATGCTTCCGCTTATGCGGATGTCGGTGGCGCTGGACCCCAGCTTTGTGGATGCTTACCTGCTGGGGGCCTGGCAGCTGGCGTACAATCTTACGGCAAAGCTCCCCCATACGCCTGAACCGATGAAGGAATTTCATCCCAAGTATAAGAAGCGGCTTGGGGTCAGGGAAGAGTGGTATTACGTCGCGGCGGATTTTCTCAAGGACGGAATAGATAAGAACCCGCGCGACTATAGGCTCTATTTCGATCTCGGCTACGCGATATATGAGAACAAACTGAAGGACCACCCCAACGCGGTGCTCTATCTGACCGAGGCGAGGCGCTACCAGCACGACAAGTGGGTCCCGCGGATGCTGTATCTTGCCATGTGGCGCAACGGCCAGTATGAAGATGCCATCGAAGGTTGGGAGGGTTACCTGAAAGACATCGATCCCGGCAGCGACAAGGCCATGCGCGGCATTCAGATCAACAAGGGCTACCTCGCGGAGGCGAAGGCGGCGCAGGCAGATAAATGCAGGGCCGCGGCGCAGGCCGCTCATGGGCGTCTTGCCGAGTTGGCGGATGAGGCCCGGGAGAGGGGCGACTTGCAGCAGGCGGGGCAACACGAGAGCGAGGCCCGAATAGCGGAAGAGGCCGCGGCTGAAATGGGGGCCCTGGCTGATACGGAATGGGCGAATGCACGCGAAATATGGACCCCGATGCTCGAAGTGAGTGAGGACGACAGTATCGCCGCGTCGAGGTTGCACCGCCAGAAGGCCATGCGCTACGTGCGTGAAGGCAGTTACTACGAAGCCGTGGCCGAGCTTCAGCTCGCCCGCTACGCAATGCTGCAGGCCTTTGACGAGATCAGTGACTTGATGATCGAAATCAAGCAAACGGCCGGGATACCACTAACCATGTCCGAGCAGATGGCGGTCGAGCGCCAAGGGGAAGCGGCGTTGTACCGGACCGAAGACCCACCGAAACAGACCCGCTACATCGATTGCGCCTATCTCGATGAGACCGGAGTCTAGCCAGGTTATCTCCCCGGCCTGGAGTTTCTTGAGACGATACTGCGTCCGTTTTCCCTCTCCGCGGACCGCGTGATAGCATAACGCCGCACCATGAACGAACCTTTGCAGGCGCACATGGCCCAACCCTTGCAGGCAGGCGACGCCCGGCGCGGCGCGCTGCTTGGACTCCTCGTTGTGCTCGGGGCTTGCGCGTTCAGCTTCCGATTCACGTCCTTCCTCCATGCGAAGGAGGCGGTGCTGGCCATCGGCCTCCTGGCCCTTTCCCTTCTGTGGGCGTATGACGGGCGATCGCCCTGGCTGGGTATCCGGGTCTTCGCGCCCTTGTGGCTGCTCCTGATCTTCTCGGCCGCAATCCATGTGGGCTTCGGATTGGCGAAGGCGCCAGACTTCACGCTGGTGACGTGTGCACGTTTCGCGACGGTATTGCTGCTCGCGGCCTATGCCTTCGATTACATCGGCGGGTCCGAGGCCCGCGGGCGCTTCGTCGTTGCGCTGGTTTTCGCCTCCGGCCTCCTGGCGGCGCTACTGGGCCTGTTGCAGTACGCGGGGCTAGCCGAGTTGCTGCTTCCGGCGTTTCCTGAATATGGTCAGCGGGCGCATTCGGTCTTTGGCAACCAGGGGCTTTCTGGGGGCTACGTTGCCATGGGCGTCCCGCTCGCGGTGGCGTGGTACTGTGCGGGAGGCAGACGTGCGCGTTGGGCGCTCCTCGCGCTGCTCATTCTCCTCGCCGCGCTGTTGGTCTCTGGGAGCCGCAGCGCGTGGCTCGCCGCGGCCATCGGGACGCTCGTCGTCATTCCCTATCGCAGCATCACGCGGCGCAGGGGCCTGTTCCTCTGCGGCGTTACGCTAACGACAGTGGCCATCGTGGCTATGGCCGCCCCCGACGCCACGGTCCGGCGCTTCAGCGCTTCCTTCTCGACGTCGGACGCCGGGTACAGGGCGCGGCTTTGGTTCTGGGACGCCGCCTCGCGAATGCTGCGGGACGCGCCCCTGGCCGGAGTCGGTCTGGGCAATTTCCAGTATTGGAGTCCGTCGTACCAGGGCGATGTTTTGCAGTCGGAACACGGCCACGAGTCTTATCGGAATGAGATTCACACGCTGCACGCCCACTCAGACCCCTTGGAGCTTGCTTCGGAGACTGGACTGATCGGCCTCGCGCTGGTGGCGTGGATGCTCTGGCGGCTTCGAAAGTGCCGGGGAGCGGAGTGGGGGGGGCTGGCGGCCTATCTTGCCTTCGGCATGCTCAACACCACCTTGCACAGTGCCGCGCACATGCTCGCGGCGCTCCTGTTCGGCTGTGTACTGCTCAGGCGGGGTCCGCCGTCACCGCAGGACAATCCGGCAGGAACCGTGAATTCAGCACAGCTGCGGCTCTGGCTGCCTGCGCTGGCGGCGCTCAGCCTCTTCGCATTCACGTTCTCGACCGTGGTTGTTCCCAGCCACAGGTTGAACAGCGCGCGTGAGGCCTATGAAGCCGGCGCCGATCCGGCGGAGGGCCTTCAGCTTGGCGCTGAAGGCCTGTACCTTCAGGCAATCGCCTCTCCGTCGCCGGCGGCCTACGAAGCCGCCGAGGAATGGGCCGTGGCGCTGTTCGAGCAAGGTCGCGTGGGGGAGATGGGCGAATTCGTCGAGCACGCCGCGCGTGGCCGCGACACATGGACGGTGCACTACCTTTCGGGCGTGCTGGGCGATAGCGCGGGCGACCCAGATGCGGCGCTCGAAGCGTATAGCGCATCGCTGCGGCGTTGGCCCGGATTTCTTCCGGCCTGGCGGGCGGCACTGAGACTGACGCCGCAGGATGAACGCAGCGCGCTTTTGAGCGAGGCGGGAAGATGGCTGTCGCCGAAACAGTACGCCGAGTTGCAGGACATGAATTAGCCCGGTGAGATGGCCGAACTACGTGGCTGCGTGGGCCAAGGCCCTGCACCTTAGACAACGATGGGAAGATCCGTATTGACACCTCCGAACGATTCACTTATTCTAGTAGCGAATCCTCCCGCGGAGGGCGCGAGCGGTTCATATGGGAAATTTTCGCTCATGTCTTTTCTAGCAAAGCCGCAAATTGAACGCGTGACCGGTTTGTTGGCACTTGTCGTTTTTCTGTTCGGCTACGCTTCTGAAATCCGATGTCAATCTTCGGACGAATCAGAACCTCTGGCAGAGTGGTGGGATGTCTTTTTGGTAAATGGCAATCAGAAGTTCACTTTTTACCAAAAGTACTTTTTAGAGTCACGCGGAGACGAACTTCTAATATTCGTGCCGCAGGTAAAAGTGGGTAGCGGTATATGGAAGAAGACTTCACGATTTCGATTGGTTGGCACTCTCAACCGCGACCAGCATTTAGTAGAGGGCGATTTGGTCGTTGGCCGGCGGCGCGTTTCTGTCACTTACACGTACAAACTTCGATTGTCTGCCGAACTTCAGGAAATGTCGGGAACTGTCGACTCCGAATTCGGACTAGTTGCGGTAAGATGGGTAAGATCAGGCGCGACTACCATGGAAAGACCGCAAAGTTTGGCAGATGAAGATTTCCCGGGAAACGATATTAGCCTAACAGGCATGATAAGGGAGCAAACGATCCGTCCGCTGACTGGGTTTCCGCCACCGCTACCTGATCCCGAGCTGGGCGCGATTGCGGTGACCATTCGCGGGCACTCTGAAAGTGGGCAATTTCTGAGTGGGCGCAAAATGTTCGCCAAACAAGTCTACTTCGTGCGCCTGGATGAAGGCGCGGACATGTTTTCCTCTGATAACGTGATCCCATCCAATTTCTCCAGAAAGAAGCAGGTCTATCTCTTGAATTGTCAGCCGGGTCGCTACGTGGTCATAGGCGCAAATCTTCATACCTGGAACCAGTTTAGATTCAGCTATACATGCAAAGTGTTTTTCGGAATGGATTCGATATCTCAGACCGAGATGACCGTAATGGCGGGCGAGATGGCATTTATTGGTGACTTGATAGTCGATTTTGACATGGAAATGGGTGACGCGGATAAAGCCCAGTCTTACTACTTTCGACAAGAGGATCCAAGGGCCGCCTGGATAGGTTACACCAGAAGGGGCATTTGGGAGTTTGACTTAGTCTCTCGAGGTGTACTCGTAAGTGCTAAACGCACACCAGAGGCTGAAGCTTCGTTCTGGACGGTTGCAGGAGAGGAAATCTTCAAGGAATTCCCGGCTTGGGCGCCAAAAGTAAGAGGGCCTGTAAATAGGTAAATAATAAGGGGACAGATCACGGTCAGGTCTTCAATTGTGACATTGTACTAATCACTGGTAAAGGTTCAGAACAAGCTATTGCGACTAAAGGTGGTAAAAAAATCCCTTGGGAAATCTGGATGGGAAGAAAGAAGGTTCTGGATGAAAAGAGTAATCATCGTGGTGCTCTCACTCTTGCTGGCGCCAACGATCGTTCAGGCGGATGTGCTTCCGCTACCGCTACCTGATCCCGAGCTGGGCACGATTGGGGTGGCCATTCGCGTGCGCTCTGAAAAAAGGGAGCAATTTCTGACTAGGCCCAAAATGTCCGCCGTTCAAGTCTACTTCGTGCGCCTGGATGAAGGCGTGGACATGTTTTCCTCTGATAATGTGATCCGGTCCAACTTCTCCAGAGAAAAGCAACTCTATCTCTTGAATTGTCAACCGGGGCGCTACGTGGCCGTGGGCGCAGAGCTTTTTTACGGCGGCGATAATACCCGCCGCATAGTGTACTTCGAAATAGATTTGATTTCTAAGACCGAGGTCGTCGTCGAGGCGGACGAGATGGCATTTATGGGTGACTTCTTTGTCGATTTGAATTGGAAGATAGATCGCTACGCAGATAAAGCCCAGTCTCACTACTTTCGGCTACTTGATCCAATCGGCGCCGACATAGGTCTCCAATTTGACATAGGTCTCCAAGTTAGAATGTATGCCATGAATTCCAGAGTCTATCGAGGTGCACTCAAACGTGCTAAACGCACACCAGAGACTGAAGCTTCGTTCTGGACTGTTGCAGGAGAGGAAATCTTCAAGGAATTCCCGGCTTGGGCGGCAAAAAGTGAAAGGGCCGCTACGGAAACACTTGAGTGATTCCGATTCAGACTAATCCGAGACGGCGGGGCCCACTTCGAGGACGCCGCTGACGGATACCGTCATGTCGATACCCTCTTCGCCGGTGAACTCCAGTTGATATGCCTTCAACGGGTCGATGGGCGAATGGTTGAAGGCGTGGTTCTGTGCGGTGAGCTCCTCGTACTCGAGCGTTTGCCCGTCCAGCAGGAGTTCGATGTATATGGGCTTCGTATGCGAGGCGGCCCTTACGGAGATCCGCACGGCCGACGCATTCTTGTCGAGCCATTTCGACCCCGACGACTCCCATCGCAGGCCGAGACCGAAGGGCGTCATGGCCTTGCGCTCGATGGAGGCTTCCACTTCGCTTGAGGCGAAACGGAACATTGCTGGAACATCGGTGACGATGCCGAAGCCATGGCGTCCTACCAGGAACACAACGACGACGATCGTCATGGCGGCGCCCTGAACAGCCCAAAGCGCCAAGGTGCGCGGGAAAGGGCCCTTGACCGCGCCGAAGGCAAGAGCGCCTGAGACGATGGCCGGCACGAGGACGATAAAAGAGATCAACGGGCCGGGGACCCATGAAACGATGTAGGCGACACACGCCAGGATCGCGCCGCATCGGTACAGCACGTCGTTCTGGACTTCGTCGAGGCCCACAAGCACCGCGGAGACGCGCCAGAAGATGGGCCAGACGATGAGGGCCGTAAGTCCGATGATCAGCCTGGTGACCAGCAGCGCACTTGAGAAGAACTCCGATAGCGTTTCGGGGACGTCCCCCTGGCCATTGGGCGGCTGTGCGGCAAACGCCTGGAGCGTTAGATAGACACTCAATGCGAGGAGCCCGGCTATCGTTAGGCCGGCGATGAGACCCCAACTGGAGTCGCTTTCCCGGACGACCGGCTGGTACGATGACTCCTCCTCGACCTGTCCTTCCCCTACCATCACTCCGTGGCACTGCCAGCAACGTGTAAACTCCGGGCTGTTCATTGCACCGCAATGTGGGCAGCTCGCTTCCGTCAGCGCCGCTGCAGCGGCCGCGGCCGGCGTCTGTGAATCGGCCGAATCGTATGCCGCTTGCTCCGAAGCGCGAAGATGTTTGATGGCGCGGTTCGCGTAGGGATGGTCAGGATTGTGTAGAGCGACCTTCTCCCAGACTTCAATCGCCTCGGGCCTTCTGTCGGCGACATCGAGCGTTCGCGCCAGTTGCTCATGGAGCCCGAGTTCTTCCGGCCATTCGGAAATCGCCGACTCAAGCTCATTGATGGCGTCGTCATACCTTGAGAGTCGGTAGTAGGTGGCGGCCAGATAGCGGTCCACATTGATACGGCGCTCCCATTCGTTCTTCAGCACTTGCAGATGCTCGAGGGCGAGGCGGTATTCCCATGCCATGTACAGTTTCTTGGCC
>SDBV01009159.1_pt1 | contig 13209 bp, 15 predicted proteins | sample 2277081 | NCBI WGS metagenome assembly SDBV01 (sample SAMN10402039, study PRJNA504765) | marine sediment metagenome | isolation source: marine sediment core GS10_PC15, 223 cmbsf | place: Arctic Ocean: Southern Knipovich Ridge | collected 2010
TCGGAGCCAATGCGTTGCAAGCGAAAATAGTACAAGGTATTAACTGAAATCACATAGGTGCCGCCAGAACCGCCCGATGTTTCAAGCGATAAATAATAGGTAGCGCCAGACTTGTAGAGCCTGGCATACGTCCTTTCAAGAAGCCCACCAAAACCGTCAGCATCATTACCAAAGCCCACCATGTTCAAAATGCCGGTAGCTCCTGTGTCGTATCTGCCTTCCCACTCAACTATGTAATCGCCGAAATTATCAACACCAAAGTCTTTGACCCAATAGACGTTTTCATCTTGGTCAAGATTTGTGAATGTGCATATCTCATTGGACGCACCGCTGTACGCTAAACGATTGGCTCCAATGTCAACTTCTGTGTAGGTTGATATGTCTTGATAAGCCATTCAGATTTCCCTTACGACAGCGTTATCTCAAGCGTTAGTTGCCAAGTCTGACCAGACGCTTTTGTACCTTGCGAGCTTACTTTGCGATTCAGGTTTTCACTTGCGCCTGACGACCCATTAGCCACTGTGAATTCATTCCAAGCCCAATTAGCTTGGGCAGAAGTATATTCGGAGCGCCATGTAGCCTTTTGTGACGTGCCGTATGTCGGATATGAAGCCATCATCGCAACATATAATTTGTTAGTTGCCGCTTGTAAGTCTGTGTGTGATGCACTTTCCCCGGTAGCATCATCACCTACGCCAAGATAGGCGTTTGCGCTATCGAACTTTGTACCGCTGGACGCTGAGGCCAGGATTGTCCAGGCTTCATTGATGCCCTCATTAAGCAAGACATTGCCGGGAACCACGGATAATTGTTGAACGCCACCAAAGAGTTCTAGGGCATCGTCTTTCGGCAAGATCAGCGCTTGAAGCTCTGGTACTCCGTCAACATTTTCCACAAGATTTTCGGCACAAAAGAAATCATGTGCCGCCCGCCTTGCAAGCAAGACCGCTTTATCAAGATCAACCCCTTGACCGATAAGGCGTGTCGCTTCTTCCCGTGCATAACTGGTCTGAGCAGCGTTGTACGCTTCTGCCTGTGCTTGATTTTTGAATCGTGTGATCCCCCAGGACGGTTGCCACACCGGTCTTTCTTCTACTGTTACCAACTGCCTAACGGCTGCGCCGTCCTGGCCTGTGGCTTTGTCATTTTTACGCATCTTTTTTCCCCCCCAATGCTTTAATTTTCGCTTCAACCTTTTTAGCTGAAGCTATGAACTCCTTGGCTACGCTTACAGGCACTTCTCTGTAAGCGGCCACGGTCGGATCATAGATGCTTACCATTTGCTCTGCCATACTTTCCTCCTTGATTTAAAATCAGTTTCCTTAAAGAAGTTGAGTTAACTTCTCACCCCAGGGCCCGGAGGCCTTGGAGTCAAGAGTCAAGAACGTTAAGCTGCTACGACATTGCCGTCGCTTGACAGCGGCCGCCAACGACAATAGAAAGTAACGTCGCCAGCGGTGAGATCAGCCGTGGCAATGGTCTTGATGATGTCTTGGCCATTGGAGATAACAAATCTCCGAGACGTGAGAGTGTTGATACTCTCGAGCGTCGTGGTCGGAGTAGCGTCATGCCAAATCTCGTTGTTAATGAGATCGGTCGCAGTGGCCTGCGGGATGAGAGCTGCCGTATTGCCAGAAACGCCCACCTCGATTGTGGCCGCACCACCGCTTGTGAGGCTATCCTTGCAGACACCGAATATCTCGACTTCGACATCACCGGTCACAGTGAAAAGCGGGATTGCGCCTTGCGCCCCGCCGTCGCCAGCGAATGTGTATTCTTTGGTCGCTAGGACCATATCCGGATAGAGCACTGGGTCGTTGAATTTACCCATCAAACATCAATCCTTTCATAATCTTTGTGGTCTTTGACCCGGAGCCATTGCGTCCATGAGACTTCCCGTGTCTCGTTCGGGAGTATCTGGCGCTCGGCCAGCATCCCGATACCGGACCCGCGAAAGACTACCGTTACGCGGTCCGGAGGTTGAGCCTCTTCCTCGATCTTAGGTTCGGTCTCAGAATCAGTTTCGACAGTCGCGGTCGAAGGTTCCTCCGCCTCAACATCGGCAACGGGCTCGGTGGTTACCGGCTCTTCGGTTTCTTCCACAACATCGGGCTGTTCCTCGGAAGCTTCAACCTCAACGTTCTCATCCTCAGTGGATTTGGCCTCGACGTTTTCCGGCTCCGTCGTTTCTTGAGCTTCTTGGTCAGATGGTTTTCTTGAAAACAATCCCATACATAATCACCTCACAATTGATCAGGGACCGACCGCTCTCACAGCCGACCCCTGACAGTTAGATTTTTAGCCAATCTTGGTGTAGGAACCCTTCTCCGGTCTCGGAGAATCAGTACCGTTGAACTCTTCGCAGTACCATTGATCCGCCGCAATGAGATTGCCGCTACCGTCATAAGTCGGATACGGTCCCCTGAGGATCATGGCCTGGAATATCCGATGCTGGACTAGCTCACGGTTCCCGGTAAGGATATGGGCATCATCGAATTGCGTTGTCTCGAAGACGGGCAAACCCTTGGCACGACCGACATAACCGGCAGCGTTGAGATCCTCGTCTGGTCGTTGACCGGCAGCCGAAAAAGTACTGCAACTGCCGAGCATGTCACTATTGGTCACACTCATTAGGTGAAATGCCGGGTCATAGAAGCGATTAGCTACCTTGACCTTGGCCAAGCCCATAACCCTAATCAGTTCCTTGAGATGGTCATCCCACTTAACGCCTGCGGGTGCTGTGGTCGACCAGGTGCCGGCCAAGTTGTTGGCGACCGTCTTGACGACATATTTGGCAACATCGAAGATGCGCTTGTCAATCAGCTGGGCGACTTGCGTGATGACGCCTGCAATCGCGCGAGCCTGCGCATCCTCACCAACCTGTGAGCGAGCGAAAACTACGGCTTCCTTAGTGATCTGGATTGCTAAGCGATCAGCCGCAATATCCAGAGTCTTGTAGCTTAAGGTCTGCTTGCCGCGTTCTATACCGGCGTTCTCGCCCTTGCGGATCGCTTTGTACGTGTAGTCGACATGGACAGTGTCCGTGGCGCCGATCGAGCCAGTCGTGAGACGCTGGATCAAACCGCGGCCATAGTCAACGATGTAATCCGTATCCTCGACGTAGGTCGTTGAGTCACCATCATCCTGGACTACAACGCTTCCGGCGTCGAGGTTGTTGTTCGCCAGCGATTGCTCAACGCCAGTGCCGGCAGAGAAAGTGACATTTTCGTCAGTGACCGTATTCGCTACACCCGTCTCGTTTGCATAGGTTTCGAAGTACAGCCGTGTCGGCGCCTGATCAGTGGTTTGGAGATCAAAGATCGACAGTGCCACCAGCCGCGGTAGCGCTTGGCGAATGATTGTCCGGGCCACAGAGTAAGGCAGGTTCAGATCAGCTGTGGTCTCGGCCTCCTCGATCAACTTTGATTCAGCGATCAGTTGTGGCTTGTTGGCCTCATCGAACTTACTAAGTACCGACTGAATGAAAGGCCCGGCGACATGCTCGGAAAGCGCCTTTTCGGCTCGCATGGGCTTGAGACCCCTAACCGGGAGTAACAGCCCTCTGGTGTGTATGCTCTCGCTAAGATCATGAGAACCCCGCGCGAACTCCGGCGTCCCAGTTTCCTTTTCGAGAACAGAGCCGAGGACCTTAAATCCATGTCCTTTGCTCTCGAGCCGTGCCTTGGCGACGATAGCGTCGTATTCCGTACGCTTAGACTCGATTATCTCGTCAACAACCCCGAGGTGGGTTTTCACATCTTCTATCGTCCCACCTTTTGCATGAAAGGCTGTGCCACTGGATTTGATGGCTTCGACAAAGCGCGCGTTCAGTTCATCTCCATAGGGCAGCTCTTTACAGGCTTCGTCGATATGTTCCTCAGTAACTTTCTTGGCCTCATCTCTCTGGGCTTCCCGCTTTCCAGCCGCTAGCTTTTTGACGGCCTCGGTAATCGGCTCGCCATCTTTGAGATCCAGAGCTTCGCGGATCTCTTTTTCATCGGCCTTTCGTGTTTCCTCGGCCTTTTCGGCCAGGAGCTTTTTGACCTGACCCTCGCTCATTTTCTCAACGGCTTCCTTGAGCTCAGGGTGTTTTTGTAAAAGTTCTTCAAGTGTCACGGTGTTTTCCTCCTTGGGTTGTCGTGACTCGATCTTCTCGACGTCTAGGATGTTTGACGACGGCTCGAGAACCATGTCGTATCCAGTGATACTTAGGTCCTCGATATCCTCGATCTTTCGGTCGCCCTCTTCGACTACGGATGATTCGCCGTAGGCGCGCTGGGATATACCGATCGGGACGCCGGCCTCAATAAGCGCCTGTACGTCTTTGCCTTTTGCGGTGGGAATGATGGCGCCTTCCAGGATGACTTGCCTGTCAGGCATGCTTACTTTTTCCCACCTAACGACCGTTTCAGAAAGAAGCGGTCGTGAATTACCTTTATCACTCGGGTGGTCAGCCTCACCAAGAAGTTGGCCAGGTTGCAATTCCAAGGCTCTCCCCTGGCCTGCCGATTCGTTCAATGACTCGCTTAAGCGCTCCAGCGCCTGGGCCACTACTTCCCGGCGGTACCTGCGGCCGTTCTCATTAACGACGTCGGTCTCGATCCCGGTACCGCGGACACGAAAAGTTCCGTTCTTGGATTCGATGATCTCAAATGTCGTGGCAACGGTTTCTTGAAACCGCTGCGGCTCGGTAATCTCGAGCTGTCCTTTTTTGACCGATTCTACAACCGGCTCAAACAGCTCTTTCTTGCGCACCGCCTGAGGTTTGCCAAAGGTGATGTCACCATCAAGCTCGGACCAGGACACCTGTACATAGTCCGATTCGGTTGGATACTGAAAGATCACCTTGTCGGGATAGGTGGCTGTGACCCACGGACCGTAGTCGTCTGTCGCGCGCCGAAACTCTTTGCGGACCGCTTTCGCGACACTTGAGATCATGTCTTCATACGTGCCTGATAGCTTGGCCTCTTCCCAGGCCTGTTTCGCATGGAGCTTCAATGCTCGTTCATCAATCTTAGGTGGCATATCTACCTCATTTCTCGTGAAATATTGGCAACAAAAAAACCGCCTCTTTTGAGACGGCTTCATGAGCTCTTGTTTTAAAATTAGGGCTTTTTGCCCTTCTTAAACCAGCCTTGGCCCATAATCCCCCACTCATTCATCAGCGGATCAAACCCCAGAGACCGGCTGTAATCATCAAGAAAGTCATTCTCGCCGCGTATCCAGCCTCGCACCTGGCTAATAAACTCGTCCTTGTCCATCAAGACTGCAGTAGTAAAACAATAACACTGAGGATGGGGCCTGCTCGGCACGTTTCCCTTGTCGTAAGGACTTCCGTCAGCCAGGGGATCGCAGACATCAGACCGCGGATGAGCGGCACTGAGCAACCAGTTCACTTTTTCAACCCAGGGCATATCTTTAATGCTGTCCTGGTAGGTATCCCAGTGAATCTGCTGTATCTCATTTCTCGCCAGCCGAAGAGCATTGTAAGACATGCCTTTGCCTTGCGGCCCGATGCTTGGATCGATTCGGCCCGGTTTGCGAATCAAATCCTTGAAATCTGTCTCTCTTTCCTTGGACGTCATCTTGTACAGCCGGTTGCGTGTCCAGCGCGTGTATCTGGCGTCGGGTTTAAGATATTTTTCCAGGTCTTTCGCGACGCTAATAGCGCTTTCCTTATCCGCTATCGCCCGCAAAAGCCGCTGGTTGATCTTTTCCTTGCCGCCATTCTCTAAATTCCAAATTCTGTCAGATAAATTAAACCCATCACCATAAATGCGAGACTTAGCAGCATTAATCACTTCTTTTCGCTGCTTAGCAAAAAGCATATAGACATGAGGGTATTTTTCCTTGTCAATATCGAAAAACTCAGGAAAACCGCCGTCAGGCTTAGGTTTTACCCGTTCCTCAAACGCTCTTTCGCCGAGGTAATAGTCATAAAGAACAAGGTGAGCACCTTGGATATAGCCCACCGTCGTCTCCATTGCATCATCGAGCATGTGGCGATAGAACTCACAAAGCTGTCTGAGCTCCCGCTCGACGAAGGCCTGAACACCAAGAATCCGGTAGGCCAAGACAATCCCATCATCGCCGGCCGCCCTGGCAACTTCGGCCCCGAGCGCATTACTAAATTGTGTGAACATGTCATCCACTTGCGCGGTAACATCAAGCAGGAGCTCCATGTTTAAAGCCGAGGCGTACAGCAGAGCGTCGTGGCGATTAACCTTCGAGTTAACTTTTGCAACAGCCGACATTAACTCGCCCCTCGCATTGCTTCAATGGCTTCTTTTACTTGCTTTGTCGCCTTACCCTTGCCGTTGCCATCTTCCATCTGCGTAAGCATCTGCTCAAGACTCTTGGAGATCGCGTCGGTCTCTTTGTCTCTCTGGTCCGACAGACTTCTTCCCATCTCCTCGAGCACCGACTCGATGTCCATGTCGGTGACGACCTTCTTAAGCACCTGTAGCACCAGACGATCGGGCAAACCAAGACTCTTGAGCTTAACAACGGCGTCGACGACTTCAAGGAATGTCTCCATTGAGCGATCCGGCCACTGGATTTCGTATGTAACTGACTCCGGCAAAATGCCTATGAGAAGAAGCTGCAGATCAATAATTGGTTTAATGACCTGATCGTTTATCCAATCCTCAACCATCTCAAGCTTGCGAAGATACTGTGCCTCCTGCTTATTCAGCACATCGCGGTTGATGTCCTCTCCATAGCCTAGGAGCGACTTAGGAATGGGCGAGCCCACGAACATGGTGTTGATATGATGCAGAACGTCTTTAATCTCATTGAGCTTAGCGTCACCTTGAATTGCCGAGACCTTGGTTTTTTTGTTGGTGAAGAAGTCGGAGACCGCGGCAAAAGCGTTAGCGAGAACATCTTTGTTTCGCTCCTTGTAAGCCTCTATCTCAAGGGGTGTGGCATCCTCAAGCTCATGGACATATTTGATTCCCGCGCGGGTTTTGCGTCGGATCGCCATGTCCATTTCGCCTTCGCGGATCTTCTTGTAGCTGCCTCGCGAGGAGCGAAACATTGAATTACCATAGCGGCCACCAAGATGATTCCACCTGGCATGGACAATCTGCCACTCAGCAAACCAAGCATCGACATCAGTTTGAGTTAGTTCCAGGGCAAAAGCGGCGCCGGAAAGCGGGTCGACCTGAGCAAAAGCCTTGAGGGGATCGTCGAACGTGTCCTGATCGTTGCTATTGCGCCTCATTTGAAACGCTGGCATCCGAACCAGTTTGACGATCTCATTTTTGTCCACAACTACCTGAAGACAGATGTCGCCTTCGATGAGTCCTTTTTTAACCCAAGCAGGAAGCTTTTTGAATAACAACCGCGTTTTGTTCAATTGCTCGGAGACATTGTCGATATTGCCGCCGGCGACGTCACTGACCAAAATATCAAAACCGCCGTAAGTCGCATCCTCAGCCGTATTATCGACGATCGCCTTGACCCGATCGTCGTTGAAGTACATCTCGTTGCATTCTTTTAGAATCGTCAGACGATCTTGCTCGACCTTGAACCTGGCGGCAATTCGATCGTGCTTAGAATAATCCTCAGTGCGTCCCAACATAGTACTAGTCTCGTTGGGCGCGGTTGTTTGCTTAGAGCCTCGCCACGCAGAGGTAATTCGGGCTATAAGACCTTTGTTGGCGTTAGCCATTAATTGAACATCTCCTCTACTTGCGCCCGGCTCGTTGACTGGCTTGATCCAACTGGTTTTTGGAGAACCATATCGTCTTCTAGTCCATATCTTGAAGCATCGATCGAGTGATTGTCTTTATCGATAAATTGACTTTTTATTTCGCCGTTCCTATCTTTTTCCAAGGCATAATTTACAAATTCTTTTGCCGCTCTCGGACACTTTTCGATATCTATGATTATCGCTTCCAGGTCTTGCAAGAACTTAACGCCGAACTCTACCGAGCCGGGGCCTTTCTTCGCCCCCCTGATAACCATCCCGAACGATTTAAGTTCATCAATGCTTTTAGGCTCAGCGCTGTCAGCAGTCGTTAGCGTACCTCTGTAGTTTTCGGCAAGATCAAAAAACTGACGATTAAACAGGTTAATGCCGCTGATTTCATCGAGAAAATAAAGCCGGCGTCTTGTGCTGTCGAAATACATGCGCTCAAAACAAAGCGGATCCACCGCGTACCCAAAATCTAAACCCTGCCTAATTTTGTCGAACGTTGCACGCTCTTCAGACGGTAATTGTCTTAATTCAACATTTGTAAAGACTTCAAGACCGGTTCCGACCTCTTCGCCAAGGTACTCATGACGATAAGCCGTATCATTAACTGACTTCAAGTGTTCAGCGTCAGCTAAGAACCGCTCACCGAGCCACTCTTTGGGCACATCTCGATAGTCTGAATTGTGAACAGTCCGGCCCGACTTTGAAATCTTTGATTCCTGGTTCACCCAGGAGCGTCCGCTTTTCGGCGGATTATACGAAAATATGAGTATCCGCTGCTTGTCCTCGCCGCGAAAGAGAGATTGAACAATATTGCGAATTTCCCCCATGCCACCAAACTGGTCGAGCTCCTCAAACCACGCGTACTTGATGTAGCCTTTACCGAGATTCATCGACTTGAGCTTTCGTGGATTATCAGCCGCCTTGAAGACGATCTTTTGCCCGGTCTTGCGGTAGATGATCTGCATCGGCGAGACCAGGCAGTTGAAAGCGTCCGATAGACCCATCCTTGAGATCGTCCACTCAAATTGTCCGTAGACCGTGTCTCTGAGTTCGTTCTGATACCGGCGACAAACAACCGCGTTCGCTTCTTTGTCCCGGATCATTCCAAGGATTATCTCGATACTGGCAAATGTCGACTTAGTGGATCCACGCCCACCTTTGAGCCATAGCTCGCTGATGTCTTGGTCGTTCTTTAGCTTTTTGTGGAGTTCATAAAAGCTCGGCGCGATCAATCCGCTTAGCTTGATGTTCATTTTGCGATGTCATCGACGATTCTCACATTCAAGTCCCCGCTTACGTTCACATTATGCTTGTGTTTGCCGGGCCTCAAGCCATTTAAGAGGAACATTAACAGGGTGTCCGAGTACTTACGGATTACCCCACACTCGAAGCCTTGATAGAAAACTGGCTCATCTGTTCCGTGCATAGCTCTGCGCCGCGCCTCGAGTTCCAAGGAATCGATGGCCTCATCTTCGGCTGCCTCATAAGCGACCTTGTATTTCGGGTATTTGTTTAGCCATTCATAATGGGTTGATCGAGCGATTCCAGCGGCCTGAACCGCCAAAGAGACGTTTCCGTTGGCGGCAAAGTCAGCCAAGAAAAGCTTTTTCTTTTGTGGCATAGTTCGCCTAGTTGCCATGGGAATACCTCTTTTTAGGCATTAAAAAAGCTCCGATTTCTCGGAGCAAAACAGCACTTGGGTGACTCTTCGTGCCGATGATAAAAGCATACTCGTCAATTCCAAAAAAATCAAGTTTCATTTTGGACACTCTCACCTGCCCGTTTTCAAAAGCTCCGTTGTCAAGTTATTTTCCAAAAAACGGCCTCTTTCTTGTTAGACCCATTCTCCTGGCCTTTTCCCGAACCGCGGCCGACGTTCTTCCAAACATCTTGCCGATCCGATTCGCATACAATTTACGATAGTTGCACCACATAAACCACTCTTCCCAACGACTCCATTTCACCTCTTCCTTCTTCTCAATTCCTTGATCTGTTGAACTAGCATGTCCAGACTCAATTCCGCAGTTTTAATTAATCTGTTGATCTCGGGATCCGCGTCGCCCGGGTTGGTCCGCGCGTTACCGATCTGAATCACCGAAGTCGATCGACCTTTTGGATATTGCATCGGAGGACAGTTGAGCTTTTGAAGCTCTGGAATATCAGCCTTGATATCATCGCAGTGCCTGAGTATCTTCGTCACGAGTATGTTGTTTGCTGTGATCTTTCCTGCTTTTCGGCACTGATCTCTTTGCCGAGGCGATATTGATTTTTTGCGATATTTTTTCAATCGTGGCCTCTTTTCAATAAACGAGGTTTCGGCCCAGCATCTGTCGTCGGACTGACACGGCAGCCGCTGTTGTTTTGAAACCGAGGCTTTGGCTCGACGCCTCCGCCACTGGTGTCACAGTTGCGTCCTGATACTCCCGCCGCGTCCCTTGGCCAAGCTCTTGGGGGCTCAACCCGATATTTTCCACGCTTCATAACGCTGTAGATGATCGCTCGAGCGGCCATCGGGTAGCGATGTAGATCAACGTTCTTGAGGCGCCGTTTCAACTCTTGGAACTGAAAGGAATTAATGGGGCCTTCAATTGATATCGAATAGCCGTTTTCCTTTAAATAATCGTGCAGGCTTGTCATTTCTTGTCCTTGAAATAGCAGAGTCGCGCCGGCATGTAGTTTATTTTGCCCGGCTCTTTTGCATCCGCGACTTTCTTGGCGATAGAGACTCGTAATTCTTTGAACTCGGCCCGGGTAACATAGCCACGCGCTGACACTGTGGCTACTTTTTGAGCTTTTGAGGAGCCAATAAAATGACCACTCCAAAAAGCGAACACGAGCAAGAGACTTATCATTATGAAACCCAAGGTTCTAGATTGATGTCGTTCTTTGGCTTCTGTGGACATCTGCTTCTCCATTCCTAGAGGTTATAGAACTCATTCCAGGTGGCGACGATATAGCCACTTTCACTAAAACAGGCCACGATCATTGGATCCGCGGATATCATCATGCGCTTCTTCGTCAAGTGTCTTTCTTCGTACACCGGCTTGAGAACAGTAAAGCTGACCTGATCCTCAAAACGTTTCTTCCACTTTAGAACCGTCTGGGTGATATCTGCGGGGATGGGGTCTTTAAAAGCATCGTCGTTCCTGTATCCGTTGGCAGTGGAGCCCATGAGGTCATATTCCTCGAACAGTGAGGTCTTGACTGGCTTTTGAAATCTCTTTGTCTTGAGTTTTTGAGCATAAACAAGTTGCCCGCTGACGATCACCTGTTGATACTCAACCGTGTCATAGACCACCTCTTTGACCCCACATCGAACCGCCATGAGGTTGTTGCTTTTGGCGAAGAAGTCGACCGCTTTGTCGGTCTTGTGCCTCTGAATCGCTTCATCATACCCGCTGATATCTTGCTTGAGTTGCTGAGCGTTGGCTTTTGCTAATTCAAGCTGGAGCAGCTTCGTGTCTACCTGCTCATCCAAAAACTCTTCTTGCTTCGGGATTACTATTTCCATCTTTTCTTCCACTCCTTTGTGTCATGGAATTCATGACAGTTACCACAATATTTGTGTTTAACATCATTGCGATTCCACGATGTAAAACCGCAATCAAGACACTCAATTCCTTTTTCGCCACGATTCGTGCGCACAATTCTGAAGGTCACCTTTAACCTCTACTTTCTCTGATCGTGACCTCTGCGCGCTCATTGACATCAACAAATATCCGCCTAACAAAAAGTTCTTGAACCTGAGCATCATCTGTGAAAGCGATCTTGTTTAAGCCGTCGAGAATTGCCTTGGCATAGTTATCGACATCACCAACTCGACCTTTTTTCTTGAAATAAAGGGTAATGTTGACGGACAGATCGCCAGTAAACAGCTCCTTAACCTTTACTTTTGCTTTCCAGCCCACATGAGCCTTATAAGCTAAATAGCGCTGCGCTCTATCGCTCCATTTGCCCTTTTGAGTCATTCGGGCCGCCGGCACTGGTCGACCATCGATGATAATCTTGCAAGCGCGAACCGGTTGGGCAGAAACCTTCACTTTTTAGTGATCAGTTTCTGCGCCTCGAGCTCGGTAATCTCGTTGGCACTCAGAACGTCAAACGAAGCAATCCGCGAAAAGCGCTCGACCGCCATCAGGCCCGACCCGATTTTTTGTTTTTTGTGCTTGACCTCTGAGACGCGGCCTTTGACCAAAAAATAGCGTCGGTCATTGTATTTCGGATGGGGCATGTCTTCGATAAGATGGACCTCACCGGCCTTGATGTTGGCCTCAATTCTTTCGACCTTGAATCCGTCGAACATGGGCATCTGGCGCTCAGTTAGTTCACCATCAACAAGTGAGTCTTTAGCGACCTCCGCAATGTTATCCGCCAGTTTTTTGAGCTTTTTGCCACTCGTTTTAATTGGTGGATTGTTCCCAGCTTTAATCGTAATATCGTCTCCATTTTCTGCTGATTTACTCATCTTTTCTCCTTTTTTAGTTGTCCGATTTGTCCGATCGATTTATTACCACGTGGCGACTTTGAACTCCTCTTTGTTCTTGATCAGCTGGTCTTTTGCGAGTGTCATCAAGTAACCGGCCGGGTTTTTGGACGCTTTCTTCTGGGCCTCGATAACCAAAGGCTTTAGGAACTTATCAAGCCGATTTCGACATGCTTTTGTCCCTTCCCAGTAGTTTGGTCCGTCTTTTTTTAGCATTTGCTGCAGCTTTTTACGGACCGCCGCGATTGCTTTATCGCTAATCTTTGAGCCATTGTTTTTAGAAGGTGCTTTAGCGCCATTCTCATCGTTAATCTTTGAGTTCTTTGACTTTGAATTATTTTCAATATCTGAAGAAGGATCTTTAGGAGATGAAGTACTTGAAGATGAAGAAGGAACCGTACATTTGCGTTTCACATCCGTTACAGCACCGTTACCATCTTCCTTAGCAGTTGCATCTGTTTGTTTATCTCTGTGGCGTTTTACCCGCTCACGTGTCTTATTGCGCTGCGTTTGGTCTTTATTCATCCGCCGATTTTTAAGCGTTACATCACCGTTACATGTAACAATATCGCCAAACTCTAAAGAATCCATTTCAACTAGGAATTCTGCGAATTCTACATCGGTACAATTGCCCAAACGGGTCAGTTGTTTCTCGGTCCCAGATAGTTTCCCGCGCTCCTCGGCGAACCACATATGTGCCAATAGGTTCATCCAAATACCACGCGTTGAAGCGCCGGCGGCCTGTAGCGCTGGATCACGCAACCAATCGGCCCAATAAAATTGATCAGCCGGATTCTTGGCCAACGGGCACCTCCTCTTGGGATTGCTCTGCCGGCAAAAAAAGAGAGAGCGTCATAGTGCCAGCTCCACTTGTTTTTGAGCTACGGCCGCTAAGGGGTTGAGCCAAAGAACCTCAGTTGTAATCTTGGCGCACTGAGCAAGAGACCGGGCTCTCCTTGTTGTCCAATGAGACAACCGCTCATCGTAAAGCGAGTTCGAATATCCAGAGAGAATGACGAAT
>SDBV01009160.1_pt1 | contig 13209 bp, 6 predicted proteins | sample 2277081 | NCBI WGS metagenome assembly SDBV01 (sample SAMN10402039, study PRJNA504765) | marine sediment metagenome | isolation source: marine sediment core GS10_PC15, 223 cmbsf | place: Arctic Ocean: Southern Knipovich Ridge | collected 2010
AAAACGTCTTATCAAGAGGTCAAAGATCATTATCTGGGTGAACAGAATGTTCATCCTGTTCAAGACATTGATTACGATGCACTGCTGCGAAATAGTTTACAACAGGCTCGGAAATCGATACCACCTTTCTTTGATGATAAGAGATTAACAAAATCATCTAACTTATTATTAGGGTGCATTCGATCTATTAATATCGAAAAAGAACTGGGTGATCAAAAATGGAATGAAATGAAACAAATTGTTAAGGAATTTTTAGAACCAAATCCTCAAGGCTATCGGAACAAAACCGTTGATGATTGTATTGAATATACGCAGAATATCATCGAAAATATTATCACTGTATTTATGAAAGAATTGACTCAACCTATTCAAGGACCGGCTCTTTCAGCTTACGGATCTATCAACTTGGTAAATCGTGGCATAGTCACTAGAGCTTCATTCAAGGCTTTAGCTCAAGAGAAAGAGGATATCGTTCTCGAATTTTTAAAAGGTGACATTATTGATGAACTGATAAAGCAAAAGATAATAGGTAAGACAGGTCAACGCACAACTAAATCTTATGATGCGTTCAAATTTTCATTGTATGGCAACGACTATCCTACAGTAAGGAGAAAATTTGCGTTGCATGCCGTAAAATCGAAGAAGCGTTGTTGGAATATAATAAATAACTCTATTGGTAAAAATAAAAAAAGCTTACTTGCGATTAAAGTAGGGGCTTGGTTCGATATAATGGAAAAATCGGGATATATTAAACCCAGAAAAGGGCTTTTTAAGGTGGTTAATTTCAATGTCACCTGTTTTAAAAAAACTGAGGAAAACGAATTTTTATCGGAAATACTCAAGCGATTCTCGCGAGCTGGATTATGTCAAAACTTGACAATGGGTCTCAAAACCCATTTAGAAAAAGAATTCCCAAAAATCTTTTATAAAAGTGTCAGACAATTTTCACGACAATATGCAAAGCATTACACATTACTCCCAAGTAATTTTATATTTGAAATAAAAAGTAAAGCTGATTTCTTTTCTTGCGTCAAATTATTGGATAATTATTATTACCGATATTTGAAAAATCAAGCGACACGTCATTATATGCAATTAAGCTACACGAAATCAGACCTTCTACTATTGATCGGAAATATGGAAAAACTAAACACTTCCAAAAGCCTTGTTCATTTTAAATTTATAAGCGGAATAGCGACGCTATTTTTAGCAATCACAAGCACTGGCCTCAGAAGTGATATAGTGTATTTTCTTGGGGATCTTGGGTATCAAGGTGATAAACCTAGTCATATTCCTATGTGTGATTATCGAGTTTTTTATAATGAAGTGAAAGAAGTAATACAAAAGACTTCAATAAATGACAGTACGATAGGTAATATCTTATTGGATTTATTAGAAAATAAACCTATTGATAATATCAATGCCTTAAGTGATGTACCTAATAAAGAACAGATAGTCGATAGGCTATTACCGTTCTGTTTACTTTTATTTTGTACGGAATGGGCTAGAGCACCAAGTGCATTAGCCCTTAATCTGTTTGGGTTACAACTCATGATAGACCATGACATGCCTTTTGAGGAGCTAATAGCCAATGCTTACGAGACTTCAATTACCCACAAATTTAAGCAACAGTCTAGAAATGTGAACTCAAAAAATCCTACTGCGGGAGGAGGTAAGCTGCCTTGTTCGATGTATTTTTCTGACAAAAAAACGTCCAGAGGACTGACAGGAGTAGTGGGAGCATCCAGGATAAATCGGATTAGAGCTTCTAAGGCGCTGCTTGGAAACAGTGTATTTTCAAACAACATCACATTTCCACCATCAAACAATACTGATCCTGTTGTAAACGAAGTGAACAGTCGTAAATTGCAACTATTAAGTTTATGGACAGAAAAAAATGGGTATAATACGTTGACTGAGGAAGAACAAAAACAAGCGGTTGTGAATGAAATAACAGCATTCGTTATGCCTAACCCAAAGTCATCATAAAAATGACGACGGTGATATTTTGTATTTTCAAATCATATTGACGGCCCTTGACAGAACCGATTTGTGATACAACACCCTCGTTAAGCAGCATTACCTTTTCCGATGGTTTTGAACCACCAATTGTCTTGGCTGTCTTGATAAAAATGTCCCATCATAAGCCAATCAGGTGGCAAATGTTATTATTCCCCTTATAATGGAGAGCGGTAAAAAACATGAGGTACTTCAAAAAACTCTTTACAACGCTACTCCACTAAAGATGCTCTAAAGTATATGTCACCACACCCAGCCAGTAAATTTGCTGAGGCATGTTTTATCTTACGAGCGCTTGAACCTGTGAGGATAAAATGCTTATCCGTATGTTCAATTAGATCATGCACTGCATCGAGTAATTTGGGCACTTTTTGAATTTCATCGACCACGACATGGCTTTGGGTTACAGGTATACCCTCCACTCCAGCGATTAATATTTCCGGGTCACAACCAGAGTGAGTTTCTTGTCTTGGCAGCAATAAATCGATCCATAAACATTCTTTAGAACTAAACAAACCTTTTAATAATGTACTCTTCTCCACACTGCGAGGACCAAAGAGCATAATATCATTTTGCTTTGATCGTTCGATAATACGCTGGATACGTTCATGAATCACAAGTCATACCGGTTAAAAACTGAAGTTCAATCAATCTGCACTCCCATTTTAGCGGCTAGATTGGGTGCATGGTCCGTATATTTTGGTAAAGCAGTGTTCTGGCTGGTTATGTAATAGGCTTCAAACAGAGTTAAGCATTCGCATAACACAGATCACAATGACGTGTGTCTAAGCGGCGGTATTTCCTTATACCAGCCACTCAGACGATGCTGTGGTTTTACACGATCCTAAGCCCAGTCCGTTTGAGCTGTCCCTGGATAATATTCATTCCATTGAAGTGAAAATCCACACGACTCCATCGTAACGCAGGGTTAGACAATTAGAAATAGGACAAAATACCATTTGCTTGTAGGATATATATGATGTAAAAAACTAGATTAACGTTACATCTATTTGATAAATATTATTTTTTATTGGAATAACCTGCGCTGGATCCACCAATCCTGCCTCATTTTATGCTGATTTCATTGCAGTCGCTGTATGATGGTCCTGCGTTTTAATTCCCAGGCGGGGGTGGATAGCGTTGATCCCAGTGTGTAAACAGGCTCATCTGTGCTGGACTGATCGGCAAACCATAGGTGTTGTGCATGTAAAGATACGTGCGCGCAATGAACCCGCGAGTATACGGTGGCGGTTGCACACGTTTCGTCGTCGTGTTGATTAACATCGAACACGCCCCATAGGGACTTCGAGTGTTTGGTAATTGGGTGAACATGAAGTTCGAGCGATCACCATTCACTTCGCCAATGGCCGGCACCAGATTCATTAAATCCGCTTGCATGCGTTTAAAGTGTGGATTGATTCGATTGCAGCATTGCCGACCTTTATAGGAGCGTCCATTCCTTTTGTGGCATAAGGGCTTCTGCCAACAGGCGAGGGTATGGCCGAATGCCCAGGCGGGTACAATGTGTTCCCACTCGATACGATGGGCGCGACGCGCGTTTTTACGAATGTGGTAGCCACAAGCCTTTAAATTAATTGATCCGCGTGTTTTATAGGTACAGTGACAGTAAAACGTCACACGGTGCTGTGCGTAGATCTGTTTGGCGATGCGTTTAGCGGCTGAAAATGAGGCGGGTGCTGCAAGGCCGAGACTCGGCGTGACCACAAGGACTAACAACGCTAGATTGAAGCGAATTAAACGATGGCACATGGGGTTTGGCTAATGGGTAGGTTTGAGAGTAATTGAATCAGACGCGTCTGCTTAAATTCAACAGCATAATCGAGCGCACATTGGCCATCAATATCCGGTGCATGTGGATCTGCTCCAGCCGTCAGCAGGAGCAAGACCGCTTCGGTGTTATTCTGCTGCACAGCAATATGGAGTGGGGTAATGCGACAATAATCGAGTGTTTGATTGGGATTGATGCCGCGCTCAAGTACTGTTTTCAACGCACGCATACAGTTGCTATCGATAAATTTGTATAAACTGTTCATGATCGATCTCATTCGTGATAAATGTTTTTTTTGGCGCTAATCCATGTGCGATATTCCTCTCCAAACAGTATTCACTGTTCAAAGTCATGCGCATGATAATGGGTTTTTATTGTTAGCACAATCAGACGCATTGTTTTCATTGTTCTTTCAAAAACACGCATGACATTCAGCTAACAATAATAGCAGGATCAATCCACAAACTGTATATACACACGCATGCCTCGTTTGAATAGGACACGATAGTCAGGTAATGTGCTTGTTGTTTACACCAGCATAGCCGGTGATTTCACATTAAATGACTATTGGTTTAACAAATTTAACGCAAAGGCTAAGTGTCTTAAGGTTTCTGTATCGGTGTATAAGATACGACTTCCTCTAATTCAGAATCTTCCGAATCGGAGTAGTCAGACGTTTCTTCGCTTGATTCACCGCTAGAACCATAAATTGATTTTAGATCAAAGTACATTCGTGATCGACCCAGAATGACTTGTCCTTCTGTATTACTTGCTATGTAATCATTCCGAAATTGCTTCAAACCCTTATTATTAAAGATCGCCGCATCATATTTTTTATTAATTAGACAGAGTTTTCTAAACATCATGGATACGTGTTCGATGGTACTAGAGCCTGTTACTGCACCGTAATCTGCTCGGTGTTGTCTAGCATCGTACCCTTCTCTTTGGGGTTCCCCCAGAAAATTAGTAAAGGTAATCTGCCCATAGAGTAGTAGCATTAAACTTCTGGCTTGTGCCATTGCTACTGGAAATGAATCGCTTTGTCTTGCTTTTGAATCCGTGTAGGGAAAAAACCCGCCATCCTCTTTGCGGTAAAGTCTAACTAGTACTTCAACAGTCGTAATCAAAAAAATTAACCCATTTAATAGGTGAATGCTGTCTCTTGTTTTACTTTCCTTTTGACTAGCAAAATCTTTGTCACTGTCAATATGGATGTTTTGATATTTGTTTAGTTCTCGATGAGTAAACGGTTTCATGATGGGCAACCGCTTTCTAATTTGTCCCAAAAAAGCAGTATTACGCTTCTTGAAACTATCTTCGTCCCATTGGGGCTGAAGAAAGTTCTTTAATCGATTTATACAGCCCTCCCCATATGCGATATCATACCGAGTAGGTACTTTCATCTTAAAATTTCCTTTCATCCGATGAGTTATCGAATCTTCAGCAGTTAATTCAATCGTTGTAATACCCAATTGAAAGAACAAATGGGGCATTCCATCAAATTCGGTTAATATTTTTGATAGTGCAATGATAAAACTTCGACTTCTTTCATTTTCAATGTTAATGGGTGTCATATTATTTTGGGCAATACTATTTTTAATAGCGGTATAAATGGTTTTTGAGTGCTTACCTTCCTTTAATGGTTTCCCAACTTTGAAAAACTTAGAAGTAACTTTCTTTTGCCATTTAAGTTCTATCTTTTGTGCTGAATTCTTATCTGGAAAGCCATAGAATGAAATTTGGCGACCAGAGCGAGGAAGAGTAGTTTTTGCGACTTTGTCTTTATAAGAGTCCAAAGCCAATTCTCTTTGAAGAATTCCGGGTAGATCTTCCACTCTGGGACCATCAGTTGTGCTAATTGTTCCTTTTTGTTGGGATTCAACGTGCTTATAGGCTTTTTCTAGAGGCTTAATTAACTTAATAATGGAGCTATCTTCCATTTGCTGGGCAATGTCGAAGGTGGAAACAGTAATATCAGAGTGTTCAAATTTACTTTTAGATTCCTGCCATCGAGATATTGTGACAATCATGGGAATGTGGATATCGGCATTTGCTCGAATCAATTTGATTAGTGCCGGTGTATTTCTTGCTTCAATAGCTATATGAAAAAGTGTTTTTTTTATTATGTATACAGAGTCCCTTTCACGAAGGTCTAAATCTAGAGAGGACTTGCCCGTATAATCATAATGTATTCGATTAATGTTAGCACCAAGAGTGTCCATGGAGGGTGCTTCACCAGCTTGAATAAGGCTCACTACTCGTTTAAATAGTGCCAAGTTAGGTTTTCTCGGTTTTTCTTCTTGTTGCATTAAGGTCTCCTTCTTTATGCTTCTCAACTTTCTAATAGAAACTGCTGCCATAGATTACCCTATTTGAGAATAACAAGATGAGGCAAATTCAATGACGGAAGTTCTACTGCTCCGCAATGTACTGCTAGTCCACTGTATAGGATATTCGGTGAAAATAGAATAGGGATCTTGGCGCTTCATGGGATTTTACGCAGGAAATCCGACGCGGTTAAACCAAGATAACAAACAACGACAGTTCGGATCACAATCAATAGTTGTCAGCTGCTGTTTTAATGGTTCATATATGACAGAGCCGGATTAATGCCGCTTTCGAGCATGAGTTTCAACACACGCATACAGTTGCAATCAATGAATTGATATAAGCTGTTCATGATAAATCTCGTTCGTGAAACATGTTTTTTTTAGAGTTTAATCCATGTGTGAACACGCCTCTCCAAATGATATTGGCTGGCCAGAGTAATGAGATTATAATGGGTTTTTACTGTGGGAGCAATTAGAAAAGGTATTTTTATCGTCCACTCAAAATATACATCCTATTTAGCAAAAAAATAGTGTCGTGATCACAAGATCAACCGAAAAGTAGTTTGCGCATATGGATGGTGTGCTTAGATAGTCGGATAGAGCATGGAAGTGCTAATGAAAAATGTTTAGTCTTGGTGGTATGATAGTCTGTCATTAATTGTGGATCTCATAGGTTACAGCATAGCCAAAAGCGGGTCAGCTTGAAATAAATTAAGGCTAAAGGAAATGATACACCCTGCACAATTAAATGATACGTCTATTTCTCTAACTCAGATGATAGTGCGTTTAAAGTGTGCTCAATCTGTTGTAATCATTTGATCATTATCGATTGTTTCATCAAAAAAGGGGGTTATACACACCTTTTTCCACAGAAATTGTGAATTAAAAATTGATGTCGCAATACCGAATTAAGTGCTGTGAAAAAGTTTAAACCCGTTAATACAGTTTTCTTTTTATTTAAATTTCTCGTGAGTGATTTCAGAAACATATACTAGCGAGGTTTATTGTTCGCCATGCATACCAATGACTAGAAATGCAATACTTTATATTGATCTGCCTAAGCATCAAAACCAGAACGTGTTATGCGAGCAAAGAGATCTAACCTTGACCCGCCCAATATTTTTCGATGTTATCTCAAATACAAGTGTGATCTTCTATAAGTGTTTAATTAACAACATTGTGCTCCATCAACAAGGCACGCACTATTTAGCTTAACCTAGTGATGTCCTCTACTTTCTATTTTAACTCGAATACGTTAGGGTACAGTCATCTTGAAACGGATCACAAGAACTGAAAAAAATAGGCAGGGAGCCAAGATGTATCAGGCCAATATTTACGAAGGATCGGCTTATTTGGCATATCAGCGAGATCATTCGTTAGTCCGTTTACAACAATGGGTATTGGAATGTATTGACGATTTAGTAGAAGGCCGGGGTGAAATCATTTGCAAAAAAACCAGTTGCGTCCTCATACGTTATCGAAAGTGAACGGGTTATTTATTGATGGGTACTTGGGAGCTGGAAGTCGGGTCACCATCTCCGCCCCATCACGATGATGCATCATCTAAGGTAACAAAAAATGAGTCAACGAAATTAGAGCACTAAAAAAGATAAAAAAATAAGATAGCATGCTCACCTAATGAAAGGAGGCGAGATAGACATTAAATAGTAGAGAAGATATCCTCCTAAAATGGCACCAAACAAAAAAGAGTGTTCGTGCAAAAATATATCGGCATAATATATTTAGAAATCACGCCCGATATCCCGCTGTTTTGATCTGGAGTGCGCAAATTCCATCAGCTTCGTTCCTAATTTGGGCGCAAGCTGTTTCAGTGCCTTTTGTTTAGATTTCCTGTTCACAATATCTAGAGCCAGTGACTCAAGCCGTTTTTTATATCGTTTCGCTTGATGGACTGCTTTAGCCTGTTTCAGCAGATCACGAAACCTCACCAAATACTGAATTGTCTGATCCTTCGAGGACGTTAACCGATCAAACTCAGGATTTAATGCATCAGATAGCCAGTCGATCGAAACAGGTTTAGATGGCTGAATAAGGGCTTCAAACGATTCTGCAAGTTGTGGCGCAACCGCTTTGACTTTTGAAAAAACTTTCTCTTGGCGGCATAACGTTTTGACAGCTTGTTTATAGCCGCGCATTTGAATCTCGGCACGCCGCGGTTCGGTGGCTTGATCGAGCCTGGATTTGGCCAGCACCACGCGATCGATCTCAGGAGACCGAATGATCTTTAAGCGTTCCCATTCATCCACCGATCCGTGTAAGCGCTGATCAATCGCTTTGGCCGGGATGGCTTCACGCAGTTCACGTGCTGGCACGATGATCGGTTGAGTGTGACTCAATTGCCGTTTTACAGCGTCCAGTCCTTGCTCTCGCAGCACATCATTAAAATCGCATTTTTTATGTTGGGGCAAGACCGGCATCGCTATGCGTGATCGAATCTGATGCTCATCCCGTAACGATTGCGCTACCGATTTTAAAAGTTGCACGTTGTTCGCTTCGGGCCCATCATTATCCGCAGCAAAATAAAACGTGTCCGTGTGATGCTGTTTGGCAAGCCATCCCAGCGCAGCCGCATTTTTGATATTCCCCAACGTCACGTAGATGTTCGCATCCGGTGCAGCCTGAATCAGTGATGCCGCAGTCTCTGGGCCTTCCGCAATAATAACCTGATGGCTATTGCCCGAATGAATGCGCACGGCACTGCCTTTCAAATCCCCACGTGTGCGCTTCACCGCACCGACGGATTGGTCTGAGACTTGATTGGCCGTGTGAGGATCGAGCAGAATGGTGTGTACCGCCGTGATCTCACCTTCGCTATTGTGTGCGCCGACCACAATGCCCGGGTGATAACTGACACGGTGGTGGCCTTTTTGATCGGTCACATCATCTCGAATGTTGGGATGAAAACGAAACGCACTGAGATCGCCCATAATATGGCGATGTTCGCGTAAATAACGTTCACCCAACGTCCCTTGAATCGGGACGGCACTCTGGTAATAATAACGCGCACGTGCGATCTTTTGAGTGTAATCGTCTGCTTTTTTAGCAGGCCTGATGAGCATCTCTTTCGGAGGCGAAATTTCCACCAGAGAGGCGATCGATGATAACCCAGCCAAACGCGCTCCTTCCTTTAGCGCTTCAGGAAACGTAAGTCCCCACCCATACGTCGGATTCATCAAGAGCTGAATCGGGCCACCACCTTCATCCGTTTCAAACGAATGCCAATGACCCGCATGAGTACCACTGAGTGTGACATTGAGACTGCCTTTACGCCCAAAGCGCAAATGATTGCCCGAACGTTTATACTGTTCGCCGAGAATTCGAGTATAAAAATCTTCACCCAGATGTACCAATGCCTCTTGAACGGTTTGAACATCGAAATGTTGATGTCTCTGCCCCGTGGCTCGCCGTTGCGATGCTGCCTTCGACATCACGCATGTATGACGACGTGTTTTGGGCCGATGGCCGTTGCGGGCTAATAAATGCTCGTTATATCGGAGCGCATGTTTTTCGATATCCGCAAGCTTTAAGAAGGTCGGGGTAATAAAAGGTAGACACTGCGTACTGGATGTCACAATATCGTGCGCCAATTGATCCCGCACGTGAGATAAACTGATCGCAAATTGCCATCGGGCATTCGGAATCGGTATGTGATTCGCTTTGTCTTCGAATAACTTTGACCAAGCGATGCCAGCATTAATTCGAGCTTGTCGATAATTCCGCACGAGTCGGTAATAACGCCGCTGATCTGCCGGTAGGGTGCGTAACATCTCACGGTGCTCATGGACGTCACGCCGTTGTCGTAACTGTTTCCAATCTAATGATTGCTCGGCAATCAACGGGTAATACCGTCTATCCGATAACAGTTCGGCACACAGTGCATCCCGTGCAGAAGGGGATAATGAGTGATCCATCAAGGGCTTCACTTTCGCTCGAGCGACATGACGCTCATAACCATCCAGTAGTTTATCCTCATCCAAGTCGTAAAAATGTAATGCTTGTCGATAACGCTCTGGGTGTTGGACGAGTGCATAAGCGAGCCGATCTGAAGTTGCTTTTTGATGGCGAAGTATCGCAATATTGCGATCAGACAGGTGTTCAAAACCCCCTAATGCATACGCCCGGGCAATCGACGTTTTAATGTCACGATCCACTTGTACATAACGATCAACGACACGAAAGGCCTGTTTCTCATCGAGACTCAATCCTGTCAATTGGTGCAGCCGTTGAAGTGCCATCGCATCTTGGCGAATCTCACGCACCACTGCTCGGGTCTCCAATCCCGCTTGTTGTGCTTGAGCCGAAAGATGAGAAAAATGTGTCGACAGATCAGAGGCTATCGTCTCAGCAACGCGATACCTCGGTACACGACGCCTCGCTTGATAGTCTTTCAAATACGTCTTCACACGCAAGGCACGTTCATGATCCAGCGCAATGCGATCGAGTGTATCACGGTGAATACGATTGAATGCTAATGCCTCCTCAAACAGTGGGTATTGGTTTTTAATTTCAAAAGCCAATCGATTTTTGAGCAACGTCTGTTCGTACCAAGTGGGATAATCGTGATGCTGAAGGAATTTTTCAGTCGCTTTGAGCTCTTGGTACATCAGACGGGCTTGTGCGCCTAATGCATTTTTCAAATCGACGAAGAGCGCTACTTGACGCGCTAATTCTCGTTGGTGTGCCCTGGATTGCTGCAACCGACGATGGGCTTTTGTGCGCACAAATGCCTCATAATTGACGACAAACAACCACTGGTCACGAATCGCTTGTTTGATCCCAACGACTTTATCGATAAAACGACCGATCAGGCGCTGTGGATCAAACCCTCGGCGAATCGCAAATGAAACGGGCCAATCTAACACCGTATCTTTTAATACTGCCCGTGACAATGTGGTTTTAAGGGCATCCAAGTCTTTAAATTGAGATTGATCGGCATACACATGCAACGTCTTCCGATGTCGGGTCATCGCAACATACGCTAAAAAACGATCCCAGGCACGGCCTGCCACATACACAAACGTATGATCAAAGGTGGCGCCTTGTGATTTATGAACCGTAGCCGCATAACCGTAATTAAAATCCTGATACTGTGCTGCTGAGAACGTCATTTCTCGTGCTTGTTTCTTATGACTCAGCCGCACCGTGATCTGATCACGATCCACTTTTAAAACCGTCGCAAACTCACCGTTGCTCAGTCCAAGCTGTCGATTATTGCGTAAAAAGATCAGACGATCACCGGATGAGAGTTCAATTGGGCCATGCATAGCCTGAACGGTCTGTGTATCCCGACCGAGTAACCCAGAATCGCGCATCGCCTGGCGTGCGGTGTGATTGAGTGCGGCCACATCAATATTGCGATGGGCCAGGATGAGGCGCTCTTGAATAGTATCGGACGTCAACCCTTTACTCCAATGAGCCACCAAGCGTGACAAAGCAGCACTGCCACCCGTCTCGCCACCACCCTCATCCTCGTCTTCCTCCTGATCTGAAGCCACCAAGTGAATCTGCTCTTTTAGCGCATAGTAATCCACTGCCGGACCGATCGAGCCGCGAGAAAGCAAAATACTGGCCTCACAATCGCGTGGATCACTTTGGCGCTGAATGTGATTCAGTTCAGCAAAACCAATCTGTTCCACAATCGCTCGAAAGGGCGCACCAGGGCCGATGGGTTGTAATTGGGCATGGTCGCCGATCAGCACCAACTTAGCCCCCGAGGCTTGTGTCACATCCACCATTAGTGCCAAGTCATGAAGATCCGTCATACCGGCTTCATCCATGACTAAAATATCTTGAGGGCCAAGTGCTAAACTGCCAAAAGCTATTTGCATTTTAAGCGAGTGGATGGTCGTAGATGGGATACCAGAATCGGCTTCAAGCCCTTTAGAAGCAATCCCCGAAACCGCCATGCCACGCACGCGGTATCCAGACGCTTCCCACATCTGCCGAGCCGCGCGCATCATGTACGACTTACCCGTACCCGCACGTCCTACCACCGCACAGAGCTCACCAGTATTCGCAATATGAGACAGGGCCTGTGCTTGCTCTGCATTAAGACCATACTCACGCACCGCTTGTTTGACTAAAGTCGCAGCGACAGCATGTTGATTCCGACGATGTAACGCATGGGCTTGATCTGCCATAGACGCCTCGCGCTCATAGTTGGCTCGCGTCGTATAGCGATCTCGACCATCCGCTCCAGGGCCCAGTAGAATTAAATCACGATGTGCTTTTAAGCGGAGTAGGGCGGTCTCATAATCTTCTCCAGTCTCAGTGTTTTTGTTGATGAGCAAGGCCATATCACGCTCACTAAACACCGCCTGTTTCGTTCCGAGCAGATTCAGTACACTGGCAGGATCATGGACCGCAATATCTATACTGGCCTCACGTCTCAACCGATTGTCTTCTTTGAGGTAATGCGCTTCAGCACCACGCACTCGACCTTCATGACGCATCGATACGATATGATTGGCATCCACCATCAAATCAATATCATGGTCTCTAAAATAGCGGTTTTGAAGTTTACGCCATTGCTCACCCCAATATTGCGGATCGACGACACGACCACGCACGACATCGGGTTCTAAGTCTCGCGCTTTGTATGGGTCGAATCGATCACCGCGCAAGCGTCGTGTGCTCACATAAATGTGGGCATGGGGATTACCATCGCCATGATCATGAATGGCAATATCGGCAACAATGCCATGCTGGACAAAATGATACTGCGCAAAGTGATGGGCTAAATCAATGTGATGAGACAAATCCAGATCGCGGGGTAGGGCAAGAATAATATCTTTTGCGACTTGTGAATTTTTTCGCCGCTCAGCCGCTTCGACGGCATTCCAGAGCGTTTCGCGGTTTCTCAAATGCTCGCTGGCACCTTCTGGCAAGAGCACTTCGGAATACATCACATCGCTTCGATTTTCAAAATTGTGCTGCTCACCGGTGCGATCATCGTATAAGGCCATACCTGCGCGATATGCAGCTCCGGCTACAGCGCTGTGGCCGTGACTCCTGGAGTGATACGATATCCTTGCAAATGCGATTGCCATG
>SDBV01009161.1_pt1 | contig 13208 bp, 7 predicted proteins | sample 2277081 | NCBI WGS metagenome assembly SDBV01 (sample SAMN10402039, study PRJNA504765) | marine sediment metagenome | isolation source: marine sediment core GS10_PC15, 223 cmbsf | place: Arctic Ocean: Southern Knipovich Ridge | collected 2010
AGGACCTTTCCAACATATTAACACTTACTTGGAAAACGATAAAGACGTTTCCCACATTACAACATCACTACTACCATATAATACATTATTAATCCTCCTCTTTTAACATACAAGGGGGACTTATCGTGCCGTTTTGGTGTTTTTTGTCCCCCTTCGGGGGTGTATGGGGGGCTGTATTGAGAGAGCTTTAAGATCATATATGATTAATTCAAAGGTTTCAACTCATAATATCCGGAATTATATTTCTAACATTGTGATTGATATTTATTTCTTCCGACTCATTCGGTATTACATCTGTGTAATAACTATAGACATTACGTTATATATATTTTGCCATAGAGTGAAATAGTTGATCTTAGTGTGTTCAAGTATGTCTCTGATTGATGTTATACCAATAACCGCTTGTTCCAAACCAAATTGAAGATATTAAATAACAATATGTTAGCAGGATTATAAAAAGATTATATTTGTGAATAAATCTATAGAATGATTATTTAATGGTATTATTTGTAGATTTTTGTAAACTTTTGGCGAATAACTTTTTTTCTACACTCTTAATTCTTTTATAAAGATTATTGACATATTATTAAAATGTCTTTATAATGGTAAGGTATGAAATATTTTAAGAACTACTACAATTTCCTGTATAAATCTAATGATTGAAAACTTATCGACAGTTTAAGGATGATTAAAATGGAAAATAAGCAAATATCTCAAAGATTTCATGGGGCATCCGATTCCATTGATATTGAAAAGCTTGAGAAGGAAACTCAAAAGCTGCTGTTTCTCGGGCTTGTGGTAGCTGTTTCTTTTCATGCGGCATTAGGTTCATATTTCATGTTTAAAAGAACAGAAGTTAAAGTGGTTAAACCGCCTACAATGGAACTTGTTATCCGCCGTCCGAGAATGACCAAGCCCTTTGAATTCAAGAAAAAACGTGTGAAGCAGAGAGAGTACAAGAAAAAAGAAATTGTTCAAAGAAAGCCAACTGCGGAAATTAAAACAAAATCTATTCAGCAAAACCTTCTCGGTACTGTCGCATCATATGATTTCGATACAAAAATGGATATTGATTCCGGTATCAATGTTTTTATCCCCGAGGGTATCAATATTGAATTGACAGCAACAAGAGAGCCTTTAAAACAAATTTCAATGAAAGAAGAAATGATTTCTCTCGATGACCTCGATACCGGACAGTACAAGGCTATGGTCATTCAGGACCCGAATGACAAACAGAGCGTTAAAGGATTTATTTATATTGCCACATTATGGGGTGCACAGCTTGAACCCTCATATAAAAGAGCTGTTATCCATCTTTCAGATGCGGTAAACCGTTTTACCAATATCAGGTCAAAAGTTGATAAACATCTTTTTGTTGATTCAAGGAAACTGTTTGATACACCATTTGTATATCTTTGCATAGATGAAGGTTTTGAATTAACAGACATCGAAACCAGAAATTTTGGAGATTACCTCAGAAAGGGTGGATTCGCGGTACTGGATAATGGTATGCCGCAGGATGAATATAGTTCCGCCGAAGCGTCATTGAGGCAGATGTTGAGAAATGCTCTTGGTAATGATGCGAAATTCCTGCCTATTCCCAATTCTCACCCCCTTTATCACAGTTACTTTGATTTTGATGACGGGCCCCCGCAGGGCTCAGAGGTCGATATTTCAATTGTCGCAACATTAAATACTTTTTCTTTTGGACATTTCAATACTTTTACAATGTCGAAAAAAGTTTATTATTTAGAGGGTATAACAATTGATGACCGTCTTGTAGCCATATATTCGGATAAGGGTTATGGCGTAAAATGGGCTGATACATCCAATAATGAACCGCAATTAAAGATGGGCGTGAATATGGTTGTATTTGCTCTTACACAGGAAGGCAGTATAGCGCAGCAGAAAATGGATTTCTTCTCTACCGTGCAGTGATTTATAATAGAATAGATAAAAGGCAGAAGTAATAAAAGAATGTCTCGACACAATAATGCGTACATATAATATAAGTTAAGAATTATTACCCCGATTAATTCATGAGTTTTTCTTAATCACGAGTAACTTATTAAAGGATAACATATTCTATACTAACCGCTTCGGTCATTGTCTGAACCAGGATTTTCATGATTTTAGGATTACCATGATTCACTGTAATCCCATAGTCCGGGTTCAGATTTTTTAAATTTACAAGATTTTGTGAATAATCCTGGTTTGCAAATAAAGGCGGAATTCAAGAGACAGAATGAAAAAAACTTACTTCTAACATTAAGTTATTATAACTATCTCTCATTGAAATGCAGCAAAATAAACTTTTATATTTAGCGGGGCAGACATTCTTGTCCGACCGTTTGAATCCAACAGGCAGGAATATATGTTCTGCAATTAGTGTTCGATAATTTTATATAGTTTGTTTCAAATTACCCGGAAAACTGTACAACTTACAATAAAAATTATTTCTGTTAATATCCCATCCATAACTTCACAAAAAACGAAGAGTTTTTATATTCCTCAAACCTGCGGTATGCTTCATCAAACTTGATCTGCTCCATCTTAAATCCGAAACCTCCCCATACATCGAAACCCCAGTAATTCGTACTGTTCTCAATTTGCAGTATATAGTTAATCTGCTTGTAATCATTATGGCTCTGGATGTAGTCCTTGTAGAGCAATTCAAAACCTTTTAATCCCTGAATACCGAAATTTATTTTCGTTTGAGGGGAAACGCTATACTTCAAAAAGATAATCGGTATGCGCATCAAATAATGGTCAAGCGGATTGAGGGATTCCGTACGCCCTTTTTTATACAGACGGAATTTCACACCCGGAGAAAATGTCCAGTTTCCAAACTGCTTGGTATAAACAAACTTGTTTACCATTGCCAGTGTTGAAACGATATCTTCGGCTTGGAAAATGTTGTCATACATTGTTCCTTCAATTTGTTTATTACGCTCATATTTTATGTGATTTTCAATGGTGATTGACGGAATAGCTCTTATTTTGGAATCGAGATAAAGCTTCTGTACCTTGGAGTTTCTGTACTCAACCTCATCAAAATACAAAAATCTCTTATATCGCGTATATGAAAACCATACCATTTCAACATGTCTTGAAGCTGTTGGAACTACAACAAACTTGTCCTGAATATTGTCCTGGATTCTTTCATACCGATATTCAGCGAATATCTTACCGATACCGAAAACATTATAGTCGAGATTTGTCTTGAAATAATTATCGTCGGTTCTGGTCTCCGAACCTACTCCTCTTGTGCGAAATGTACCTAACATCATATCAACATTCTTCAAAGGAGAAAACTTTAGATAAAAATGATGTCCTTTACGGTCGAGGTCGTATGGCGTGTCATATTTCATATCATCTTCACGGTAATCTGGAATCGTATTGTTATTGAAATCATCACCGAATACAAACTCGTCCGGATCAACATCAAACATCAGAAACGGTTCATCATAATCGGGAAAACTATTATCATTTTTTTCGTTATCGGCATAACCGTCATTATCAATGTCATTACCGGGAAAAACACCATCCGGATCCTGTATAGCCGATACGTAAGCTCCCATTACTTTACTTGAATAATTCGTATCCGGATACTGGTCATCATCGTCATTGTCATCTATCATTGTCATCCTTATAGTATCGTTACGGATATTGTACGCTATATCTGTAATAGGTGTAAAGTAATTAAAAGAAGGTCGGTAAAATTTCCCCATTTTATATACCTCACCGGCGAATCCAAAACGCTGCCAGCTCTTTTCTACTGTTACATAATATGCATTGTCGGTCTGTAACGAGCGGTGACCCGTACGTGGAGTAACATCTGAAGGTGGATTTGGCGGTAATCCTGTACCGGGAATGCCATCTGAAAACATATAATAATGATTGTTGGTAACAAATTCACCGTTTATTTTAAATCCTTGGTAATTGAAATGAGCATCGAAACCATATATTACATTTCCCACTTCGTATCCAAAATCTATCTTTAAAGTCCGTAGATTAGAACCATCCTTAACGTTACCATCAGCTTGCGCCATAGTTCTCCAGTATGTGGCGTTGTAATGCATCATGTTATCACCCACATTGTCGTGCCCGCCAGTTACTTTTTTAGTATATATCTGGGAAGTTTGAATGCGGTAATCATTTGCAACGGTTAGCTCGACATTAACACGATTTATTCTTTCTGTTATGCTTCCAAGGTCGAATAAATATACTACATATTCATTACCGTTTACCTGGAGGGATTTTCCATCCGGAACTATAATTTTATAATATTCATTCCCCTTTTCCAAATCATAATTGTCTGTCAAATTTTTTGTGTTCCAACCACGCCTGGAATCATTCATATATAGATAATCGAGATATTTAGGGATACGTTCTTCAATTGTTAAATGGTCAAACATCACCCTTTGACCGCTAAACATGGTTTCAGTTTGTAAATATCCCTTTTCCGATTTACTTGTAACCGCTGAAATAAGTTCATTTCTGAAGTCATCAATAATAATCATTGGTTTTATATCCGGGCGGTAAATACCATCTACCCAGAGTTTCACATTACTAACAACAGGTCCGCCGCCATCATTTGGGGAATCGTCAAGAACCCGCACAGCATAAATCATTGGTGTAGGTGCATAGTCGCTTACATGACCTTTAAGATTGGTACCTTTATCTCTTGTTTGTTGAGTGGCATACATATTTGCATATGTGGAACCAATAGTTAAAGCACCAATTTTTCGCCGGAATTGTATTCCCCGCAACATCATACTGTTACCACCGAAATATCTCAGTGGCTTGGAATTAACTATGCTTAATTGATAATTTGCAGATTGAAAATCAATCTTCATGCCCCCCATATTCGGAATACTCATTGTCAGCGGGGTGAATTTGGTTCTCAAAGCTCCGGCGCCCACTACGGAAACTGCCCAATCATCTGTTGATTCCCTCGCAATCCAAATCCCATCGATGTCCACACCTGGTGTTGCATTTATATAGTCAAAGGGGCCACGGGCTTCTGAAGTGCCATCATCATTTAAACTTTCAAACCAGATACCGGCATTTGTTGTCATTTTGGTGAGCCTGTCCCCGAACTGGTTATAGTACCATTTTTGACGGCGGTCCTCGATAATGTTATAGTTTTCAAATCCCCTGAATGCGTAGTTTTCGTAACGGTTCGCCATCTCATAGTAATCATATCCCCATTTCGGGTAGAGATCGTGGTTTCTTCCGAAATTGCCCGTAAATGTCTGGTTTTTAGCATGATTGTTTGAAATGTTCAATGCCCTTAATCTGTCATCGGTCGACATATTAATCCAGTCTTCATCGGTATATTTACGTATTTCATAAATATTCTGGGCGGAAACATTACAGGCAAGATGTAAAAACGCTGTGATTATCAGGAGTACTTTAGAGGTTTTTCTCATTTATATTCGCTATTATGTTTGTGATTATGTGGTCTTTTAAGTTAGGTTTGGTTAGGTTTGGTTGTTTAAGTAAGTTACAATACAAATTATTATTAACAGATGCAAGTGAATTTATTATTTTCCAAATTATTATTTATTTTCCGAAGGCAGTTCCCGGATTACAACTCCCATATAGTAGTCGTCCGGTAAAGTCTCAAAATCCTCATATTTTTCGGCATTTTCGTCCCATTTGTATTCCTTGCCATCGGATAATATACTGGCATAGAACGCGGTAACTATCTTGCCGTCTGCCCTTTTAACACTGCTGGGGTAGCCCAGATCGCCCGAATCCAGATGTTTCACAAACCACACCGGCGCTCCCCAGGTTTTACCGTCATCGCCGCTCAAACGGCAGGCTATCCCTAAACGTTCCGAATGACGGTCGCCGTAAGTCAGCATCAGCCGGCCATCTTTTAAACGCATTATGTGAGCGGGGTGCTGTCCGGCTTCTGTTATTTTCTCTCCGATGTTCCAGGTTTTGCCGTCATCGTGGGATAGTGACAGTTCAAGAAGTCCGCTGTACCAGACCGGTAAAAAATCATTGCCGCTGCCGGAAATTCGGTTGGCAGCGAGCCATTCCCCTGTTCCAAGGTTAAACAATGCGGGTTCGGCTCCCGGAGAACCGATAGCCGAGAGCAATTTCCAGGTATAGCCGTCATCATCGCTCTTCAGCATGAATGTGGTATTATCCGTATAGGCCCCTGCGCGCAGCGAGCCGTCGTCCGCGATGATAATATCACCAAACGGAACGAAGACATTTTTTGCCGGACTGACAGGAAACTCATCAATAACTTTCCAGGTCCGTCCCCCATCGGATGAACGACAAATCCAGCAGGGAAGTTTATCGTTGAATCCGCCTCCCGGATTATCCCATCCTGAAACAAGCACTATCAGATCACCATTTACAGCAAGGCCTGCAGCACAGTTCATACGGTTGGTATCACCTTCGTGAGGAGAAGGGGTCCCGCGGTATTGCCAGGTCCACCCACCGTTTTCGCTTGCCCAGCACTCGATATCTCCCGGAACAGCTCCATGACTCGGGTGATTGAAAATCGTAGCGACAATGCTGCCGTCAGGCATAAGGGTCAGATTGGGCCATGCGCAGACGTGCTCGACCGCGAGAAACGCTTTGCCATATTCACGGCCGGTCGGCGGTGAAGCAGGCGGATTTGATTCCTTCTGGCATGAAGATATAAGTAACACAGCCAGAAGAGAACAAATAATCACAGAAGAAATCATTTTTATTGTACGTTTCATTTAAGTCATCCTTTATAGCATATATATGAATGATTAGAAAAACTTGCGGGAATATATAATCTTAAATAATCATAATAATTATTTTTCCTGAAGAGCTGCTGCTTTTGCTTTCTTTTCGTTAATCATATCAATAAACGCTTTAGGATTTTCAAAAACAGTGATAATATAGATTATCGACACTATAGTAGATATCATAAAAATTGTAAACATGCAGTCATAGTTCAAAATCCCCATATCAAGTAACTTCCCGAAGATAATAGGAAGCGGCACAGTTAACACATTAACACTTAACATAGAAATCGCAACGTAAGTGGATTTATCTTCGGTAGGACAGCATTGATAAGTCATGTAGCCAAAACCGCTCCAATCCGCTGCCATTGCAATACCGGATATGATAAATACCGCAATTATAAAAGGAGTCCCTGTCCATGGGATAAGCCAGGCAATAATCATATAAATGATGACAAGAATTTGTGAAATCAAAAAAATGAATTTAGGGCCGTACAAATCATTAAATCTTGCGATGGTTAATCCGCAAATAATAGTACCGACAGCCATCATCGAAGGGAACCAGCCGGCAACCACCTGGCTTACACCGCGTTCTTTAATCAGGAAGGCAAGAATAAAAGCCGTCAGGATATGGTGACCGGACATTAACCATTTACCCAGAATGAACTTGTTAAAGACCATGTCAGTTTTAATAATGGCGACTACTTTTTTCAGAAAAGCTGCAAAATGAGGAGATTGCTTTATCTTTTCACTTTCCGGTTCGTCGATTGAAAATATTATTAATGCAGTAAAAGCAGATATTACAAAAGTCGCAAGAAAAAACACTGCAAAATTCATTGGTTTCGCAAATGTAGTATTAATTTTTGTGTTTACAAAGCCGGAGGAAACCATGCCTAAAGTGCCGACAGCAACTGCTATTCCCCCGAGTCTTCCAAGCCTTTCTGTTGGAATCAGTTTGAACACCATGGAGGAATTGGCGGGTACATCAAAAGCCTTAATAAAACATGCGCACGTATAAAGAATCAAGAATAACCAAATTGTTGCATTAGTATCGGCGGCTTTTGTAATAAGAACGTAGAGGCCGAGTATAAGCCAGGTGAAGCTCGATACAAAAATAACCAGGGCAACCCAATTTTTTTTGATTGTCAGCTTTTCCGATATATATGCGGCCCAGAACTGCGGTATTGCGAGCATCCCCCAGAATAACGCTGTAATAAGGCCTATTTGCATGGCACTTGCATTGAGATAGGTCAAAAACACAACAGGAATACCATAATACATGGTCATTCCCCCCCAAACCGATCCTCCGATTCCTTCGAAAAACAAAAATGTTGTATATTTGTAAAAACCTCTCATATTTTTTGGATTGCCCATAAAGTCCCCATGTTTTCTTAATCTGCGTTACCCGTATAATTCATAAACTGATTTCAAATTTATTTCAAAAAACACATTTTATTTATCTTATGAATACTCCGAATTAAATAGGAAATAATATCTGATATTATTAAGCACTGTCTTTTCCGGTTAATGTAATCAAAGTTATCTCCGAAGGCACACCGATGCGAAATGGAGGCCCCCAGTACCCTGTTCCGCGGCTCACGTAGATCCAGGTTTCCCCGTGCTTATATAGTCCGGCTGTATAAGGCTGCTGAATGCCCACAAGGAAATTCCATGGAAAATACTGCCCGCCGTGAGTATGGCCGGAAATCTGAATATCGAAACCTTCCCTTGCTGCAGAGAATACACTGCGCGGTTGGTGGGCCATAAGCAACTTTACATCACTCTGCGGCGCTCCGCTGAGAGAAGCCTCCGGGCTTGATTTATGGCTGTTGAGGAAACGGCCGGCGTTATAATCGGTCACACCGGCTAAAAGAAGCCGCCCCTGACCGTGCTGTATAATTCGATGCTCGTTGAGCAAGACTGTGAATCCCAGCCTTTTTACCTCTTTCACCCAGTTCTCTACGCCGGAGTAGTATTCGTGGTTACCGGTAACAAAGTAGCAGCCATAAGGTGCGGAAAGCTCTGCGAGAGGGGCTGTTTCATTACGCATATCCTGTACAGAACCGTCGGCAATATCACCGGTAAAAATAATAATATCCGGTGAAAGCGTGTTAACCCGGTCTACAATTGCCTGCACATAATCACGTTTGATAGTCGGGCTGACATGAATATCGGTAATCTGAACAATACGAAGTTTTTCAAGGTCCTCCGGTAAATTTCGAACAGGCACTGTTACCCTGGCTATCCGTGCACAACGCCTCGCTTCGTATAGACCATAACCGCACAGGATTCCTGAAACGCCCAGAATTCCCATGTTCATGACATGTAAAAAGAAACGGCGACGGTCAGGATCTGCTAATTCGGCAGGTTTTTTTTCGTTCACAGCTACACTTCGCACAAGTGCAAAAGTCTTTCTAATACTTCCCGCAGCAATAATACCCACATCTCTGACAAGCAGTAAAGGAAAAACCACGGTAAAAAATCCCAGGCTAAGATATACTATCCATGTCAACAGATCAGTCCATATGAAACTGTGCCCGTAAATTCTCAGTGAAATCGAAATATGAGGTATGATTAAAAATAAAATAAGTAATGTCCACAGAAGTGCATTTAAGGAAGGAGTGAACTGTGCCGGAACAATGATCCGCCATCCGATATAGCCGTAGATAAACGCCAGGAAACTAAATGAGATAATGAAAAATATCATAAATCCCCATAATTTATTATGCGGTGCTGCCTGATAAGCTGATTTTAATATTTATCCATAAAACTTCTATTATTTCTTTAATGATAAGCTATTTAAAGCAATCATACATCGGCAGGCCTGTTAGTTGCCAGGTGACGGCCGCCGTCGACACTGAGCATCACCCCTGTAATCCACGAACTGTCCTCCGATGCGAAAAAGAGCGCTGTATCGGCAATATCCCTTGGTTTGCCGTTTCTTCCCATCGGGTGCAAACTGCGGATTTTATCATAAAAATCAGGCATGTTTTCTTTTCCGAGGATCGGTTCGGCAAGCTCGGTATCCTCGACAAGCGCCGGTAAAATCAGGTTTACCCTGATATTGTCGGAAGCGGTTTCCATCGCCATGACCTGCGATAACATCTGAAGAGCAGCTTTACTTGTACAGTAGACACCGGCACCGGTAAACGCCTTAATCCCCGCAATCGATGACAGGTTGATTATGGAACCGCCGCCGGCTTTCCTCATATGCGGCACTACATGAATCATCAGGCGCCAGGGACCGAAAGCATTGATTCTCATCATGGATTCCCATTCTTCAAGGGGTGTTTCATGCAGTTTTCCGAAACGCATTATTCCGGCATTGTTTACCAGTATATCTATTTTCCCGGTTGCGTTAACTGTCTTGTCGACAAGTTTTATTATATCCTCTTCTTTTGTTATGTCAGCAACAACACTTTTAATTCTATCACCAGCTGAAGAAATTTTCGTCTCTGCTTCAGCAAGCTTTTCTTTTCTCCTGCCGCAAATCACTACAAAAGCGCCCTCATCGTGAAAACGCTTCGCAATCGCAAGACCAATACCGGTGCCTCCGCCGGTTACTATTGCTGTCTTTGAATCAAGTTTTCCCATTTGTTTTTTCCTTACATGTGTTTCAATTGAGTTTAAATTATAAATATTTAATAGATGATTAACAAGATTAAAATGTTTCTATCGGCAATTCCCGGTTTTTTCAGCCGACGGTATTCAGAAATATTAAAATTCCAACCATCTGCTTTACAGTTGTATGTTTAAAGTTCTGAATAATGTTTTTTTAACAGGATTACAGGATAAATACAAAAGATTATTTATTTTTCAATTTTACAGAAGGCTTGCAAAAAAGTAACGAAAGGGGGTAACCTCATGGGAAAATGCGGAAATATCTCTAAAAAAAACAGAATATTTATCTATCCGGAAGATTCTACAAGCAATCGCAGCCGTGGCCCAAAAAAAAACTCTGATAACTTTTATCAGAGTGGGAATTCAGGGCTAAAACAATATGGTTTCGATTAATACATCTTCTTCTGCTGCAAGATTAATGTCTACAGGGGGTACTTTCTTTTTGACAGAGTTGTAAACCACTCGGACTACAGGGCGGTCAAGTTTATCATCGTTAAGAGAGCACACAATCCCGAAATGATTTCGATAATTACCATTGAGAATCCTGATTGTCGAACCCACAGGGTATACCGGTGCAATTGACAAAAAATACCGCAGCGCAACCCTGTTAAGATGAGTTCCGCTCATCTCACGCATTATTTTTATGACCTTTTCAGGTGGGAATGCCTCACGGTAAGGCCGGTCGGATGAAAGGGCATCATATATATCCGCAACAGCAACAATGTGTCCATACAGGTGAATCCTCTGCGACTCTTTCGGTATATTCAGCTTGTTATCGCCTTTAAGGCCGCGGGGATAACCTGTGCCGTCCTGCTTTTCATGATGCTGGAGGGCAATATGCGGAGGGAGCACACCTATCTCCGGCGTATCTTTCGTAAGTTCGTAACCTATTAGAGGATGTGCCTTCATTGTTTCGTACTCTTCATCGGTCAGTTTACCGGGTTTGTTGACAATCTCTTCTGGAATAAAGGTTTTGCCTATATCATGGAGCAGACATCCAACTCCCAATTCACGGAGTCTTTTGGTATCGAGACCGATTTTCCGTCCGATCATAATTGATACGATGGCTACATCAATCGAATGCTGAAACGTATAACTATCAAAAGTCTTTATTGAATTCAATCCCAGTGTAACATCACCGCTGAGAAGCTCTTCGACAATATTACCGGCATCACTTGTAATCTTTGTAATAGCGGGATTATTTCTAAAGGTATTCTTGAACTGATCGGAGGAAACCGCATCTATAACTGCAATGTAAGACTGGTCCTTCATCTCTTTGGTAATATCGTTTAAATCCTCGAATAGTCCCTTCATGTGCTTAATTGTTGCTCCCCGCACCATCTCTGAAATACTTTCCTGCAACTCTATATCATCTGTGCTGTCATCTTTAACAAATAATCTTGTTACCCCGCGCTTTTTTAATCTATTAACAATAAAGTCGTTGATTATCACACCCCTCCCCAGGAGGAGCTTCCCCTCAGAATCAAGTATATTTTTCCCTACTTTCATCCCGTTTTTCAGCGAATCTATTGAAAATTGAATCATAAAAATAAACCTTTCAATCGGTTTAATATCTTTGGCTTTTATTTATTCAATAATTGTTTGAATATTCATTTTTCATTGTAAATAAATAATTTAAATATCAACCCGTGCAAAAAATCCAACATAAAAAAAAGTGGATTTTTCTCTGGGATTAAATATATTTAAGAATGATTTTTTTTATTTATCATAAACAGATTGTAAAATATAATTTATGTTTATATATATAAGAAACATTTTTTACATTTTTTTTGCAATAAAAAAATATGGCCATCTCAGATTAACATATCCGTCAAGCCCAAAGCTTACATTTACATGTTTAAAGTTTTCGGCAATCGGTTTTAAGATAAATATTAAAAAAACAGATGATAATATATGAAATAGCCGGGCACTCTCTTTGTAAATTTTAGGGAAATATCGATCGCTTTTTTGCACTCCTGATTTCTTATCACTTTTTCCTGTCTCTATATTTAGTTATCATTATAATGCTCGAGAAATCATATTATACTATGCGAAAAGATTATTAAGGTTGTCAGATTTTTAATGTAAATCGAAACATATATAAGATAAGAACGTAAAAAGATAATAACAGGAATATTTTTTGACAGAAGTTTTATATTATTAATTTACCGTTGGATTTATGTGAAATAAGAAATTATTTATACGCTTATCCAGTATAAAACAGCAAACATTTCAGAAATAATACAAGGACAGATCTTAAATATTTGTTGTTTCATAACTTACTCCCTGGCCTGACTCACTTGAAAAGAGAGGATAATGACCGCTCTGCCAAAAATTTACTATCTCCATGCAAGTGAAAGAGTTAAGTGGTGAGCTTGGGAGAGGGGTTGGGGCTGACCCGATAAGAAAATATTGATTATATAACACATTATTAACGGAGGTGATTTTTAAAATGAAAAGAAGGGATTTTTTAAAGACATCAGCAGCGGCCGGAGTAACGGGTCTGGTTGGAACCGGATGTTCTTCGTTAAGAAAAACATCACCATACACCGGCCCGGGATTTGATCTTCACCCGTTTATCCGCGAACACCCCGAGGCGGTTTTCATCAATATTACCTCAATAGAATCCAAAAGAGATACACAGGGCATTCACGATGCCGCTTACAGTCTGGCGAATGAAATACTCATAAAGTCACCCTCGGGCGGTTTTCCCAACAATACAAAAATTACATGCAAGCCAAACTGGACCTGCAATAGTCCGGTCGACGGTAAAGTTCTCTATGAAAATCTCGGTATCAACACGGATTTGCATTTTGTCGAGGGTTTCCTGAAATCAGTCAGATATAC
>SDBV01009162.1_pt1 | contig 13208 bp, 11 predicted proteins | sample 2277081 | NCBI WGS metagenome assembly SDBV01 (sample SAMN10402039, study PRJNA504765) | marine sediment metagenome | isolation source: marine sediment core GS10_PC15, 223 cmbsf | place: Arctic Ocean: Southern Knipovich Ridge | collected 2010
GCATACCAAGTGTCCCGCCACCCCATATTTATGCGAAACGAACCCAATTTGCCCCGGCCCCGACTCCCGGACAGACGCCTGCAGCCCCCAATATGCGAAACGAACCCAATTTCCGCGTACCGCTGGCGTCTCGCCGGCTTCCCCCCCACCTTTTCCGCGAAACCAACCCAATCCCCGTACGGGCACGGCACGCCGTGCCCCAATTATACGAAACGAACCCAATTCCCCGCACCCCCGGCATCCTGCCGGGCTTCCCATTCCCGCGCAGGCGGGGGTTTGATATTTCAAGATAGACTGGAGCCAATTATTAGTAGAGTTCCTTGATCTTCTTTTCTGGTTCGTAGTTACGGCCTTGTCTGTTCTGTCTGTTGCCTGGAGATTTAGGATTAACTGAAAGTTCCAGATTAGTTACGAGACTATGGAAGTCGCGAATAGTCAAATAAGGGCCGTCAAAGTGATCGGTTGACAGATCGGCCGACAACCATTATATAGCGTCTTACAGATCGATTAATTGAATTGAAAGAGCGGCAGAAAATGAACCCGGCTTATACAGAAAGTCTCAACAGACTGATCGAGCAGTTCGGCAGGCTGCCCGGTATTGGGCCGAAAACCGCCGAACGGTTGGCTTTTCATGTCCTCAAGACCGGCGCCGAGGAGGCCTTTGCATTAGCCGAGGCTATCGCCGACGTCAAGAAGAACATCCGCCAGTGCAAAATCTGCTTTAACCTTTCCGAATCCGAGATGTGTTCGATCTGCAGCGACACAAAACGCGGTCACAGCATTATCTGCGTGGTGGAACAGCCGCGTGATGTCATAAGTCTTGAAAAGACAGGCCTTTGCAAATGGGTCTATCACGTCCTTAACGGCCATATCGCCCCCCTTGACGGCATCGAGCCGGGCGATCTCACCATCGACGATCTGGTCAAGCGCGTCCGCGCCGGCGGTGTCGAGGAGATCGTTATGGCGACCAACCCCAACCTCGAAGGCGACGGAACGGCACTGTATATAAGCTCGCTGCTCCGGCCGTTGAATGTCAAGATCAGCCGTCTTGCACGAGGGCTGCCCACCGGCTCGACCATAGAATACGCCAGCGGCTCCATCCTCGCAGACGCGATAACCGGAAGAGCGCCGATGGACTGACACCGCAAGTTGGCAAATCTCATGCCAAAATGCCTCCGCGGGCAAAGATTTTTGCAAAGTTTTCCGTTTGGCCGTTACAATTCTGCGCCGATATGGTATAATATACCGGTGTCGGCGCAGGTGCCGGGCGCCCGGAAAGGGTAAGTTTGTATGAAGATGTCAATGACAGGGCAGATGCGAATGGAGCAGCGAATGACGTTAGCTCCGCGCATGATTCAGTCGATGGAGGTTCTTCAACTACCGCTGCTTGCACTTCAGGAAAAGATGGAAACCGAGCTCAACAGCAATCCGGTCCTGGAAATGGTCGAAGAACCCGCCGATGAAACGGTTGAAGCCGCCGACGAAACCGAAAACGACGAATCGCTCGACCAGGAAGAACTGGTGATCGGCGATGATTCCGACAAGGCCGACGATTTCGAGCGCCTCGCCAGCATCGGCGAAAGCGAAGCAGGCTTTAATGATTACCTGGACGGCGCATCTTCGGTGTCCTTTCGACGCACCAGCGGTGAGAAGGACAAGAAACTGGAAGCACTCCAGAACACCGCGGCGCTGGCCCAATCCCTCAACGACAGTCTCAACGAGCAGTGGCGTCTCGTCGAAGCCGACGAACTTGTCAAACAGGCAGGCGGTCTCATTATCGATTATATCGACGAGAAGGGTTATCTGGCAGTCCGTCTGGAACAACTCCACAACAAAGACAAGCACAAGTTCGGCATTGAACATCTTTACAAGGCCCTGGAACTGATTCAGGAACTCGAACCCGCCGGGGTCGGTGCAAGAGACCTGAAAGAATGTCTTCTCATTCAGATGCAGCAGTTTCCCGACGATATGACGTTCGAGAGCCGTCTTGTGCAAGACCACTGGGATGAACTGCTCGAAAACAAACTGCCTCAGATCGCCCGGAAAATGGACTGCGCCGTGGAACAGATTAACGCCGCGATAGCACGGATGAGCAAACTGGACACGTCGCCTGGTCTTGCCGTGGGCCGAAACGACAATCACGCGATTACCGCCGATGTTATTGTCGAGCCGTCCGAGGATGGCGGTTACGTAGTCAGGCTCACCGATACAAATATGCCGAACCTGCGAGTCAACAACTTTTACGCCAGAATGGCCAGGGATCGAAAACTGGACCAGAAAACGAGGGAGTTTTTGATTCAGAATATCCGCTCTGCGCAGTGGTTTATGGATGCCATAATACAGCGAAAAAACACGGTTCTCAGAGTTGCCCAGGTCGTGGTGGACCGCCAGAGCGAATTTTTCGACAAGGGAAAACTCTACCTCAAACCGCTGCCCATGGCTGTTGTCGCCGATGAGGTCGGCGTGCACATCGCGACGGTTTCGCGGGCCGTCGCCGGCAAGTACATCCAGTCGCCCCAGGGGATACTGCCTTTGAGGAGCCTGTTCAACGGCGGAATGCAAACCGCCGACGGACGGCAGCACTCATGGGATGCCGTCAAGGCCAGGCTCCAGCAGATCGTCGACGACGAGGACAAATCCAGGCCGCTCAACGACGACGAAATCCGAGACGAACTCGCCGATGCGGGAGTCGGCAAAATCGCCCGGCGAACAGTCGCCAAGTACCGAAAAATCCTGCACATCCCAACCGCCCGGTTCAGAAAAAAATACTGACGCCGGCAAACCCAGTGAAATCTTTGCACTGTCTTATACCAAAGGCGCCATGAAAATGCGCGTTGGGCGGCATCCCTTATCTGCGCAGCCGAAAGGGATGGTCAGCCCCTCTGGGGTCATTCCACGAATCTTGCGGTTTTTGGGGAGCATTGCCATTTTTTTTCGGCGAAGTCGAAGTTGTAATGCTGGCGGACCTTGAAGACGGCGACGGTCTCGGGCAGGTCGACAAAGTATTCGTCCATGTCGTCGAAGAGGACCGATATGCCCTCGGCCATGACGTAATCGGCCTTGTCGCGGGTGATCTTGACTGCATGGTATGTGATGTGGTGTTCGGCGAGTTCGGCGGCGACGAATTCTTCGGTGCCGGGCGGGCGGTTGGTGACGATATGAATCTCGTGGCCCGCATGGGCCATCGCCTCTGTGAAGACGCTGAAAAATTCAGGATACGCCGTTATAGTGGCGTCCAGATCCACGCCGATTTTCATTTTGCCCCCTGCTCAATATCGCCTTTATCTTCGCGGGCGGCCGGACCAGGAATACCGTAAAGGTAAAGGCCGCGATAAATATTGTCGGCACGATTATAATTATTGGATCGACATTCGGATAGACCAGCTTTTCAATATAATGGACGATGAACGAGCCGGGATGCGTTGCCGACGGGTCGTGACGCCGGCGAAAGGCGTTTTCCACCAATGTGAGCGGACAGTACCTGCCCAATATAGTAAGCATGCCCACATAGACAATGCCGGCCAGATGAACCGTCCGCAAAACCCAGCGATCAAAAAACGCATGCCAGACCGCCGCACTGCTTCGAAAAACACAAACCGCCCATACCGCCGAGAAAGTATAGCAAAACCCCCAAAGCATAAACAGAATCCACGAGAAATGGATTACGACAACCATATCTGCAAGAATGCGATTGAGCATTGTCATCCCGTCGCAATTTAACAAAACCTGCCCACGCCCTATTAATAAAGATGTCGGCAAAAAGACGGGCTATACTGCAACTTCGGTCGCACAGAGTGCGACTATCAGTCAATAAACACCGATTCAAATATTCGCTCCAACAGGTTGGCGTTGCGCGGGGTGAAGTGGATGTCCTGTATGAATCTACTTGAAGGGCCGCGAAAGACGAATTTGGAAACATACTGTCCCTGCCGGACATCCAGGTCCTTTTTTAGCCTGAGTTGCAAGAGTCCGTCGACCTTCTTTTCCTTCGACAGTGTCAACAGTTTTGTCGAGTCGATCATCCGTTCGACTGAAAACAAATAGAGAAGGATGTTCACATCGCCGGGGTTGATGCGGGATATCCGCAGCGGGAAAAACACCTCATCCGTATCAAAGCTGATCTTGAGAGGACTTGCAAGGCCCGCGCGAAGCTCAAAGATAATGTCGGTTACATTCTCAATCGCAGCGTCGAGGGCCGCCCGGCCCCCGGAGGCGTCGGCCAGCCTCGAACGCAGTTGATAATACCGATCGCTTCCAATCAGGTTGCGCCAATATGTCCTGTACTCGGCCTGCGATAACGCCGACTGCAGAATGTCCTGAGCAGATTGTGACCGCCGCGCATAATCGTAGTACATCACTTGGTCGGCCTCCTTCGTCGCCAGTTGCTCGGCCGCGTCGTACAGGTTGTACTTGTCAAGAAGATTGATATGTCGGCTGTGTTTGTTTCGCAGATCCAGTTTGGCGGTTACAAAGTAGAAATCTTCATTGGCATAGTGCTTGAGAATCGTTTTGGCTGATTCATCAAGCTTGAAGTCGTTGCTTGTCAACCACTCGTACAATACCGCTTCGTCGGAGGCCTTAAGGATGGTAATATCATAATTTTCGAGTTCTTTGCGCTCTACGATTTCGATAGAGCCCCGCTGTGACATTTGTGCTGCCGCACATCCAAAGCCAAAACCCTTGCCATATCTGGGCGGATCAAAAAAGTGGCTCATTACAAGAAATGTCCTTGCCTTGGCGAGTTCGACCTCGGGCTTTGCGGGTGTCTTGATCGGAATGATCCAGCCGAAATCGTCCAGCGTGTCGGACTGGAGCTTTGTGGACAGGATCATGGTCTGTCGGGCGTCATTGAAGCTTATCACCGCTTTCTGATCGGGCGCATAGATGTTGACGTCATAATTGGTCCGGACAAAGCACCCATCGGCAAAGGATTTGGCGGTCAAGACAGAAATGCAGCAGATAAGCAGCGTACCCCGAAGAATATTCGCCATGGTTTGGGCTCCTCAACAAGTCTATTGGTCCGTGTCAAGCAGGCAAGTTTTGCAGCAGTTCGCCTGCACGCCGCGTCCATGACCACACGATCCACCCGGTCCGCGGCGGGCGTTTCAGATTCAAAAAGTATCAAATTGCCAGAAAGCCTGTCTGAGACACCCGAATCGATATCATAAAAATGTCCACTGTCGTTTTTCATAACAGTGTCTTCAGGTCATTAAGCGCGCATACAGGTCAAAAAGTTTCAGAAATTCGAAAAAATCCGTGTCGTTTCAATTTAATGTGAGCAATTACTGATATATTGCGCCCCTTTGAGGCTTTTATTGTTTCTTATATGTTAGCTTTTGGCGGATTTTTATTGGGCCGAGGAGGCCTGACTCGTTTGGCTGGTTGTAGCTGTCGTTTATGAGGTTGCCGATGCGGATGTGGATTTCGTTCTCGCCGGGTTTGAGTGCTTTGGTGATGTCGAATTCGAAGGGCGGCCAGAGGCGCATGCCGGAGTCTTTTCCGTTTGTCCAGACCTGGGCCATGTGTTGGACTTTGCCAAGGTCTATGACGATTGTGCCGTCAAGGTTTTCCAGGTCAATTGTTTTTCGGTAATCGACGTAGCCGCTGAAGCCCTTGAGGTTCCAGTCCTGCCACGGAGCTAATTGGCGGAGGTCGCCTTCGGTGCGCGTCAGTTGGGCAGGAGGTTCGAGGGGGTGTTCCAGCGGCGGCTGGATGGACATGTCGATGTTTACGCGCCATGGGCTCTTGACGGTGGTGATGATTGTTTCTGATTGGGGGGGCATTTCGGTTATTGGGGGCGCGGAGGGATCGAACGCCAGCCAGTAGGCCTGGTAGGGTTCGAAGGTCAAAACAACGCGGCTGCCTTCTTCAATACGTGTCGAAGGGACGGGCTGGACGGCGCCGGTTTCGCAATCCCAGATTGATGCTTGGCCTTTTACATCGCTTATTCTGAGAGTGCATGATTTTCGATCACCTGCGTTGTTGGCCAGCCAGAAAAAATCCCGGCTGTCGATTCTTCGGTGCTGCTGGAGCATATCGAATGCGCCGTCGGCGAAGCGGATATGAGATGTCAGGCCGCCGGCGCGGTTGTTGAGTGCATGTTCCAATCCCTTATCGCAGGTCTTGACTGTCGGGAGCGCGACGAGTTGCTCCATGAGATGTTTCATGACGGGGTTGTTTGCGCCGTTTTCGACGGAGGCGGTGGGGAGTTCGCCAAGGGTGTAGACGCGACCGCTTGAGCGGGCAAAGTCGACGAGCTTTTTCGCTACGTCTAAGGGCAGTATCACCATCGGCGGAATGACTACGGTTTTGAATTCAAACGGTCCCCGCACGAGTTTGCCGTCGACTACTTTCATCTGTCGCATGTAGTGGCGGTCGGCGATGAGATATTCGATGCGGTGTGCGGTGAGTTGGGCTATTGCGTCGGAGTAGGTCTTGTTGATGTGGCGGACCTTGTCGGTGAACCACTTGTCCATTTCGGGTGGGCACCACCAGGCGCTGTTGCGTTTGAGTTGTTCGCGGGTTTGGTCGATGTCGGCGTCGGTCTGCGTGGGCATGACGGCTGGTGCGGGCACGCGTCCCTTGACAGCCGGGTCGAAGACGCCCGGGCCGCACAGCGCCCAGACGCTGTCCATGGGGCTTAGCATGAGGACGTCGGCGGCGACATGGCCGTGGGAGTTGACGAAGCTGCTGCGTCTTACGAAGTCGGTCCAGAGGTGCATGTATGGCCACATCGGGTTTTCGTCGAACCAGTCGGGCAGCCACGGGTGCCGGTCGAATTTTCGGGTCATGTAGATGCCGTGCGGCACGACATGGCTTATCCCCCAGGCTGTGGCGGCGTTGGCGGCCTGCTTGATGTTGAAGGGTTTGAACTGCCACCAGCCGGCGGCGCCCATGATTTCGCTCTGGAAGCGACTGCCTTCGAATTCGGCAACCGACTGGGTCTCCTTGAAGTCGTGGGGCTTGAGGATGTTGAGTCCAAGGCAATCAGTGCCGGGCATGGAATAGGCTCGCTGTGCCTTGAAGAAATCGCCGACGGCGCCGGCCTGCCACATGAGCGTTTCTTCCCAGAGGTTCGAGATGCAATACATGCCGCGATCTTCGAGCCAGCGACTTGTGCCGCCCAGGTATTCCGAGTAGATATCCGATACGGTATCGAACCATCGCCATCGTATCTTCATCCAGAGCCCTTTGGTGTCCTCATCGAACATCAGCGGCAGGGTGATGCGCATGTCCTGATGCCATCGCGCGCGGTAACGTTTGAAAAGATGCTCGGACCAGGCGAGCTTGTAACCGTAGTCGCCCTCGTTGTCGACGAAGACGCCGGGGATGGATCCGCCCATGCGTTTGCCGAAATGCTTCTGGTAAGGCTCATGAGCCAGTTCAATGAACGCATCCGAAACGCGCGGATCGAGATAGTTTAGCCTGCCTCCGTCGGCGCCGGGGTGGAAGTATTTTGTGAAGGAGTAGATTCGCCACTTACCCTGGCGCGGGGGCTTCCAGGTGAAGGGGTCGCGCTCGCCGATAAGTTTCAATGAACTGCTGTCGATGATTGCGGGTTTGTGCGGCGGGATTTCGTAATCCTGCTTTTTTGAAGAGACCTGCGGCTCGACGGAACGCAGGAGCCTTGCGGCAACGGTGAAGAACGATTTTGGCAGGTCTACTTCGACACCGCCGGACACATCGAAGGTTTCCCATTTCAGCGACTCAGCCCAGAGGTCCGGATGCTTTTTCAATACCCGTCCGGCCGCCCGGCCGCTGGGCCACCAGTATTCGTCGACATAGCCCATGTAGCCGCCGGCGGTTTCGGCTTGTTTTAACGCCTTGTCGAACTCGGCAAACCAAAGCTCGCTTAGCCATTGGCGCCGCGGCAGATCGGCAGTACCTGCCTGCGACATGCGAGCGTGCGGATAGCCGGGGTTGAGTCGCTGGGCCAACATCTTCTGCGCCATCGCCGCCGCCTTGTCCGCCCTGATCGGCTCATCCCAGAACCAGAACGTAAAAGGAGCATAGATCATATCCGGCTCGGCAAACTCCCGGCGCAACTGCTCATACGAGATCGAGCGGCGCTTTGCTGCATGAGAAAGTTTCGCCTCCTGGGCCGGGCGCATAGCAGAGCCAAAGACAACACATCCCATACACAGAAAAACCATAGCTATCTGTGTGATTCGATTCATATGATAAATTCGTTGATAAAGTCAAGATAATGCGTTGAGCCGGGTTCTAAGTCGGAATGGTCATGTACCGAGCGGAGCACGACCCTGAGTCCATCCCTCCATAAGTCATCGGAGACATCATCACGAAGCCGGCGAGCGGATTCCAGTGTCTGTTTCAGTCGGTCAACACTCTCATCCTGTGGTTCGGTATTCAGGATAATGGCTTTGAGTGCTTCGGCTACAATGTGATCGTCAATTCCACTGTCCTGTCGGTATTCCGATATGATGGTAAACTCGATATTCTGAAGTATGTCCTGGTGATTATGAACCATCTTGTCAAACAGGCTCTGGCGTCCGAACATGTCTTTTTGTACTCGCTTCAAGGCTGTTATCCGAACATTCGATCTCTTCTTGAGTGCCTGCTTTTTCCTCATCCGTTTCAACTTCGACATGGAAAACTCCTTTCCAAAAACTCCATCCCTGGCATACAGCAGTACCGAGACAACTGCCGAACGTTCATTATCTCAAAGTTCTTTTGCCTGTCAAGACCACTCTGTCATTTTACCGTGATCCCGCCGCAACATCAATCTCTGGGCGTTTATCATGGGCTCCTGCGTAAAAAGGGTGGCAATGAGGGAGGAATTCTGTTAGCATAGGTTGCGGATCGCATGAACCAGAAGCCTTAATGTTGACGAATGAGGAGATTGGTATGAGCGGATATGTGCAGACACGACGTGATTTTCTGAAGACTGTGGGATTGGGTGCGGCGGCAGTGGCGCTATCCGGATGCACCGGCGCTTTTGCCAGGCAAGATGTGCAGCCCGGGGGCGGCAAGCCCAACATCATCCTCATCATGGCGGACGATTTGGGGTATTCGGATATCGGCTGTTTTGGCGGGGAGGTGCGGACGCCGAATCTTGATCGATTGGCCGCCGGGGGCATGCGGTTTCGACAGTTTTATAACTCCGCCAAATGCAATCCGACGCGGGCGGCATTGCTGACCGGCCAGTACGAACACGCCGTCGGGGTCGCAAATATGCAGCACGGGGTAACCTTTGCCGAAGTCCTGCGAACGGTCGGCTACCGGACAATCATATCGGGCAAATGGCACCAAAAGCCCCTGCCGACGACGCGCGGGTTTGATCGGTACTGGGGACTGGCCGACGGTTGCTGCAACTTCTGGAATCCCGGTACGGAAGCAAGGCCGGGCGAACCTGCGCCGGGACGAAAGAAAAAGTCTGCCCGCCGCTGGGCGATCGAGGGCGAGGCGATAATGGGATACGTGCCGGAAAAGAAGGACTTTTACACGACCGATGAATTTGCGACATATGCGATTGAGCGGCTCGAAGAATACAAAAACGAAGACAAACCGTTCCTGCTGTATTTGCCTTTTACGGCGCCGCATTACCCGCTTCATGCGTGGCCGGCGGATATTGCGAAGTACCGCGGCAAGTACAGGATCGGCTGGGACGAGCTTCGCAAGCGCCGCTACAAACGCCAGATCGAGATGGGGATCATCGATGCCAAATATGCTGTCTCTCCACGCGATCCGAAAGTACCTGCGTGGGACACGCTCACCGACGAGCAGAAGGACAAGAACGATCTGCTGATGGCGGTCTACGTCGCAATGGTCGACCGCATGGACCAGGCAATCGGGAGAGTATTAGAGAAAGTCGAGCAGCTCGGCAAATCGCAGAACACGCTTGTGATATTCTTAGCCGATAACGGCGGCTGTGCCGAGAATGTCAACACGACTCCCAATACGCCGCCGGGGCCGGTGGAAAGCTATCGCACGGTGGGGGCCGCCTGGGCAAACGCCTCAAATACGCCGTATCGCAAGTACAAAGCGACCGACTACGAGGGCGGCAACTGCACACCCTTTGTCGCGTACTGGCCCGGTGTGATCAAGGGTGGCACGATGACCGACCAGGTCGGGCACATCATCGACATCCTGCCGACGTTTATGGATATCACCGGCGCAAAGTACCCCACCGAATTCGACGGCAGAGTTATAAAACCCGTCGCGGGGAAATCGCTGCTGAGCATCTTCCGGGGCAAGCAGCGAAGACCGCATGATATGCTGTTTTGGCAGTACGGCTCAGGAAAGGCGGTCCGCCAGGGCAAATGGAAGCTCGTTCGCTACGGCAAAGCCGACTGGGAACTCTACGACCTCGATGAGGACCGAACGGAACTCAACAACTTAGCTGAAAAACACCCCGACCGAGTAAAACAAATGGCCGACGTCTGGCAGAACTGGCTCAATGACTGCAAGAGATAACCTTGGCAGGGGCTGCCAAACGCACGCTAACGCACGAGGCATCGGCGCATGCAGATATGTCGCAAAACCGCTGTGAAGATTGCCCAGCAGCATAGCAGGATCAGGGTAATGATAATGATTATGTGTATCGGGCCGGGCTCTTTTGGATGGATCGGGAGTATTTTCAGGAATACCGACACTTGCATTGCAAAAATGAAGATCATCATCACAACGCCCATCATCAGTCTCGGGTACCTGTAGAAAATCAGGGCGATTGTTAATGTAAGGGGCATCATACACAACGGTATGAAGAAGAGTTTCATTTCCATTGCTCTGTAAACGAATGACTGTCCTTTGATTGTCAACTGGGGCATGACCGCCTCCAGGCCGATCGTTAAGGCCGCCATGAGCGTAACTATGACGGTAGCAAGCAGAGTCGTCACTGCGGCGATAGACAACGCCGAGCAGAACCGTTCGGAGCGTCCGCCGGAAATCAGCAGAGTCGAACGAACGTGCAAGGTCATATTGACGACCATTAATACGGGCATTATGAAAAGGATATTTGCTCCGGGCCCCATATAACCCAGGAAACAAAGTAACGGCAGCATGACAAGCCAGAACCCGATACATTTTCGCGAGGTGATCAGGCCGAATGATCTGTATAAACCGCCCCAGATGTACTGTGCTGTATTCGGGCCGGTCCGATTTGTGATTCGATCAAGGAAGAATTTCTCTATATGGGGCAAAATGGTGGGGATTGCTTTGTTTTTTTGAGCGAGCCTGGCTTGTTGGAATTCGGACATTTTCACTTTGTTCCATGCGTCAAAAGTTCCCAGCCACGGTCGGCCGCAATACTTTCGCGCCATGCCCGGCCTGGACCAGTGCCGCCATGCCAGAAAATTGATAAGGCCGCCCAACAGAATTACTGCAAACCAGGCATCTACGATGGCACGTTCAAGTAGTGCATCAAGATCCAGATAACGGCCGTAAACCATTAATATTGGGACCAATACTATTGCAGAGACCCAGTTTGGAAATCTGAAGACAACCCATGCTCCGAGCCAATAGATAATTGTTCCGGCAAAAAACACGGAAACACACGATGATAAATGTTCTGCGAGAGTTGGGGCCGGATAGAACAAGAAAGCCACCGACCAGAATAACGAAACAGATATCCCTACGCAAAACAGGAATTTCGCCGGTATCCCGGCATGTCCCGGAAGAGACCAGGAAAAAGGTCTGGCCAGAACCTCTACCTGCAATGCACTCGTAAAGCCTGCGGCGATATACATCCATGCGGCAAATACCATAAAAGAACTCTGTTCACCGTCAACAATTGCCATGATACCCATGGGGGCAAAGAGACCAAGCCCAAGGGCTATCAGCCAAAAGCCTTTTCGTTGATACAAGTGCTTTAGATTTGCCTGTAAAATAGTCATATCGTTTTTCCTCGAGTTTGTTAGCTGACGACTGCCTTATAGATTTCTTCCAGAGACAAGGGCCTGATCTCAATGTCGCAATTTATTGCCTTTGCCTTGTCGTGCAGTTGGTCTTGCGAGTACTTTTGCACAGTCAGTACGGCTTTGGTATTGTTTCTTTGGCAATCGACGATGTTTTCAAACGGAAGTTCGGCGGGCAGGTCGCCGTTTAGCGATGTGATGGTTGCTTTAACGAATTCCTCTCTCAGGGTGTCAAATCTGCAATCACGGAGTATCTTCCCCTTGCGCATTATCAGCGTATGGTCTATGACCTTTTCAACGTCGCTGAGGATATGCGAGGAGATAATTATGGTTCGCTTTTCGTCCTGGATTATATGGAGCAGCAGATCGAGGAACCGGCTGCGTGCGATGGGATCCAAAGCAGACGCCGGCTCATCGAGTATCAGCAATTCAGGCTCAAAACCTATGGCCAGTAATATTGCAAGTTTCTGTCGTTGGCCGGGTGACAAAGCGCCGACGCGGTCCTTAATGGAAATATCAAAATCCTCGATATACTTTTCTTCCAGTTCGTGGTTCCAGTTGGTATAATAGGCGCTTACATATCGGATCAATTGCTTTACTGACATCCATTGGAGAAGCTCGCCTTCCTGGTGGACATAACCGATCCGGGCGAGTTCCGTCGGCGTGAGCCTGGCTGCATCGGTCCCGAATGTAGTACATTGGCCGGTATCGCCGAGGTATAAACCGACGATGTGCCTTAACAGAGTGCTCTTGCCCGCTCCGTTAGCCCCCAACAGGCCTATGATTTTCCCTCGCGAGATATCCAGGTCGATGTTGTCCAGCGCCTGTATTCTTCCGAACCTCCTGGAGACGCTGCGCAATTGTACTATTGAATTTCCATTTGTCATTCCTGCCTCCTGTTTTTGGAGTTGTATTTTCTGTAGTATTTTTTGAAAAACTTTACAGCTTCGTCTTCCGACGTTCCAAGCTGAACGGCAGTGATTGCGGCCTTATCTATAATGGTGTTGAGCAGTCGGGCTTTTATGCGTTGTCGATCATCCTTCTTTATCTTGGCCACAAACAGGCCTATGCCTCTTTTTCTTTCGACAAGGCCCTGGGCTTCGAGAAACGAGTACGCCTTGCTGACCGTCATGGGGTTGACATTCAACCGCGCGGCGAGGTTGCGAACCGTCTGGAGTTGATCGGCCTGTTTCAACTGTCCGGTCATAATCTGCTGGCGAATCTGCCGGATTATCTGCCGGTAAATCGGCTCGCCGCTGTGATGATCGATTTCCAGGAGCATAAGGCCATACCTTTTCAGTATTAGTGTATTACTTACTTAATACACTATACACC
>SDBV01009163.1_pt1 | contig 13205 bp, 10 predicted proteins | sample 2277081 | NCBI WGS metagenome assembly SDBV01 (sample SAMN10402039, study PRJNA504765) | marine sediment metagenome | isolation source: marine sediment core GS10_PC15, 223 cmbsf | place: Arctic Ocean: Southern Knipovich Ridge | collected 2010
TAGAAGTAAGCATGTGAAGGCGACATGTGAGTTCTGGGATCCACAGATTCGCTGGACCGACAAATGTCCCTTGCCAGTTCTGGCTTCGAGCCTAATGTTTGGGTTCTGGGCAATTTCGATGTTGCAAGTTGGTTTTTACGGATGGGCAATCCCGTTTTTCGGATCGATCCTAACCGGAATTAGTGGCGCGGTTGTGTCGCTGGCTGCAATTCTGCTGTTCGCTTATGCTGCGTGGGGATCGTATAAACTCAGCATTAAGGCGTGGTGGTGCTCTCTCTTGCTGATTGTTACCTGGGCTATATCGATGGGCATTACCTTCTCGAGTGTGAGCATATGGGACTATTATGAGAAGATGGGTCTCCCGGAACAACAACTGGACATGATAAAACAGATTGGTATGCCGCAAGGGTCAAGCATGGCCTTGCTTGGCGGACTGTGGGTCATTGTTCTCGTGGGGTATCTGGTGTATACGAAAAGATATTTCGTACCCATTTCAGAACAAGACGACGCTTTATATGAGGACGAAATCGCCAAATACACCGGCGGTGGAGAGTGAACGGTGATGCGCGAGACATCAGATTTGCAATTGTCTCCGTTCTACCAGGGCATATGCTTTGCTTACTAGGCCTCCACGAGGCTGACACCAGGCTGATGAACCGAATGGCCGCGGTCCAGAATGAGTTAGGGGCATGAGGAAACAGAAATAGTTGCCCAACGAGCGCATGCAGCGGACTGATGCCGCTCGAACTGAAGGTGAATAATATCGCGGTCCGAATGTATTTCTGATAGAACGAATGTGGAGCGAATGGTCGTGCGTTAACGAGCGCCAAACCGCAAACCCCGTTGTTCGGCCTTAGAAAAGAGGAGGGCCATGGATCCTTTTATCATCATATTCTTTGTTGTCGCCGGTGTCGTAGTTGTGGTGATCCGGCTTGTAGCGGGTTCGTTTGACGGCGAACGCGTTGAGTCCTATGTGAGACAGAATGGTTGGGAACTTGTTGACAAGAGCTGGGATCCTTTTGGTCCCGGATGGTGGTTTGGCGACAAGCATACTCGGATTTACCGGATTATGTATCGAGATCGACAAGGCAATCTTCACGAGGCGCATGTCAAGACATCCATGTTGAGTGGTGTCTACCTGACAAATGACAGCATTGTGGAGAACGCTGGAATTATTGAGTCCTCAGGACATGAGTCACTTTAGGAATGAAAACGAGCGCCTGAAGACTAGGATCAAGGAGCTTGAACAAGAAACGAAGCGCTCCGGGGGGCACATGTAAGTAAGACCTCTCCAGATTTCACCTGACGGTCAGGGATGGCAAGGGTAATTAGAAGAAGAACAAGGAAGAAAGGAACGATGCGAAATGGAAACTGTTTGTCCTCATTGCGGGTCTCAGATTAGTGCGGGTTTCAATTACTGCCAGGGATGTGCCCGGCGGGCGGTTGATTATAAATTGTGCGAGAAGTGTCGTGAGCCGGTTGTAGATGATGCTTCCCGTTGTCCGCATTGTTCGTTTGTTTTTAGAAAGGAGAAGGATGGGGCGTTTGATGCGCTTGAACTTGAGGTCAGGGCGACGCGGTTGGGGGTGTTTTTTAGTGGTGGTAGCGTTACGGGTCTGTTCTTGCCTCCGATAATCAAGGTTCATGCGGGCCGGATTACGGTGACTAAATGGACTCTTTTTGGCTTGAGACGTCATAATCAGGAAATCCAGGTTAGCAGGGTCGCATCTGTGCGGTATACGAAGGGTGTGTTCTGGGGCGGGCTTATGGTTGAGACTTTTGGGGGTGCCGCGGAGGACTTGAGTGAAAAGGGTCTTAGGCAGGAAGACGCTAGAATGATGGCTGATCAGTTGAAGAGCTGCTTGCAGGATTAGAGGGAAAAGTTGAGAGTTGAAAGTTGTTGGCCTTGGAATTACAGGACGTTGGCTATGATATGGCGTGCTCCTTAGGTGTTTTTCCTCTGCATTCCGGCTCTTCTTTCGTCTCGGTTGCTTGATTTCATTGCTGTGGGCAATGTAGACTTTGCGTCTTAGCAATTTGCAGATGGTTTCTGTTGTACAATGTAAAAAATGCTTGGGAGGAGATGTTTGTTATGCTACGTGTTGGGCTGATTGGTTATGGTTATTGGGGTCCGAATTTAGCGCGTAATTTCAACGCGCACAGTGACTTCGAACTTGCCCGGATAGCTGATATGAGCCAGGATCGGCGTGATCTTGCGCAACGGACTTTTCCTGCTACGGAGATGGTTGACGACGTGGCGCGGGTTACTGAAGCGGATGATATTGACGTGGTTGTTGTGGCGACTCCGGTTTTCACGCATTATGATTTTGCGAAAGCTGCGCTGAGCAATGGGAAACACGTGTGGGTGGAAAAACCCATGACGTCGAATCTTGAGCAGGCTAATGAGTTGGTTGCCTTGGCGGAGAGCAATGGCCTTATTCTTATGGTGGATCACACTTTCCTGTTCACCGGGGCGGTGGTCAAGATGAAGGAGTTGATTGACGGGGGTGATCTTGGGGATCTTTATTATTTCGACTCGGTGAGAATAAACCTTGGCCTTTTCCAGCATGATGTAAATGTGATCTGGGATTTGGCTACACATGATTTTTCGATCATGGATTACCTTTTGGGGCCGTCGGCTAAGGCTGTTTCGGCTCATGGCTGTGGGCACTTTGATACGGGCCTTGAAGATGTGGCCTATGTCAGCGTGTTTTACGAAAACGATCTCATGGCGCATTTCCATGCTAACTGGCTGTCCCCGGTTAAGATACGGCGCACGATACTGGGCGGCTCGAAACGTATGCTTGTTTGGGACGACCTCAATGCGGAAGAGCGCATCAAAATCTATGATAAAGGTATGGAGGTTAAGACTCAGGAAGGTGTATATCGCGTCCTGGCAACGCCTCGCGTCGGCGAAATGAACGCCCCCGTGGTACCGGGTATTGAGGCGCTCAGCACTGAGGTGGGTTATATGTACGACTGCATAAAGAGCGGTGAAAAGCCCTTTAATGACGGGGCGGCGGGCGCTCGTGTGGTGGCGGTGCTTGAGGCTACTGACAAGTCGCTCAAACAAAATGGCAAAGTGATCGAACTTTAGGGTATCGAGGAACGAATTGTATTTATGGAAAGCTATCTGCGAATTTCGCCTGACGTAAAACTTGGTAAGGACGTCAAGCTGGCGTGTTTTATTAATGCCTATGGCTGCGAAATAGGCGATGGGGTGAAGGTTGGCGCTTTTGTCGAAATCCAGAAGGGGGCGAAAATTGGCGCGAACAGTAAGGTGTCGAGCCATACTTTCATTTGCGAGGGTGTGGCCATCGGCGAGGGCACGTTTGTGGGCCATAGCGTTACATTCATTAACGACAAGTATCCATTCGCCACCAATAAGGACGGCTCGTTGCAGACTGAAGAGGATTGGGGGGTCGAGGCGACCAGCGTTGGGAAACGGGTTTCTATTGGTTCGGGTTCGACGATTCTTTGCGGGGTGTCTATTGGCGATGGGGCTATGGTTGGCGCGGGAAGCGTTGTGACTAAGTCAATACCGGCGGGTGAACTTTGGGCTGGGGTCCCCGCCCGCTTTATGCGTAAGGTGGACTGAAGAGTTGAGAGTTGATAGTTGATAGTTAGACCTAAGATTGGGTCTGGGGATTGTCCTTTATGAACGTTGTTTTGGTTGGTGGGGGGCGCATGGGATTGCCGCTGGCTTGTCTGTTGGCGGACAATGGCGCGGATGTGACTGTCTGTGACGTCAGCCAAAGCTTGGTGGATCGGATTAATGCTGGCGATGCTCCGTATGAGGAACCGGGTCTGGATTCCTATTTGTCGCGCACGGTTAAGGCTGAACGCTTGCGTGCTACTACTAAGACGACGGATGCGGTTTCGGGGGCGGATGTAGTAGTTGTGATCGTTCCTGCCTGGCTGACTGATGGCAAAGATATCGATTACAGCATTCTAAAATCCGTTGCCGAAGATGTGGGCAAGGGTATCAAGCGCGACACGCTGGTTTCTTTTGAGACTACTGTTGCGGTGGGTGGCACGCGGTCGCAGTTGGTGCCTATTCTTGAAGAGGCTAGTGGGCTTAGTGCTGGTAAGGACTTCCAGGTCTGTTTCAGTCCTGAGCGTGTAAAAGCCAACCATGTGTTCGCCAAGCTGCAGAAGGTTCCGAAAGTAATCGGGGGCTATGATGACAACTCGGCCGAGAAAGCCGTGCAGTTCTACAGCAAGTATCTTGGCTCACCTATCACAAATGTGCATACCTTGGAGGCAGCCGAACTGGTTAAGCTGGCGGGTATGCTCTATCGCGATGTGAACATTGCCTTGGCTAATGAATTGGCCGCGTTGAGTGAAATAGCCGGGGTCGATTTTTCACTCGTTCGTGAAGCGTCAAACGGCAATGGGGAGGCCAACCTGCTTATACCTGGAATCGGCGTTGGTGGGCACTGCACGCCGGTCTACCCGTATTTCATCATCAGCGATGCAAAGCGGCGTGGAGTTCCGCAGCGCCTGTCCACTATCGCGCGCGAAATAAACGACGAACAGCCAGGCCGTAGCGCGGCCCGCCTCAATAATGAGTGGAAGCCGCTCAAGGGCAAGAAAGTGCATATTCTTGGCTTGGGCTTTCGGCCTGATGTGAAGGTGTCAACATTCAGCCCCGCTTTCGCGATTCTGGACGCGTTACAGGAGCATGGCGCTACCGTTACACTTGAAGACCCCTTCTATACTGCCGATGAATTGCGGGAAGCAGGTTTCGAAGCGGCAAAGGTTGGGGAGGATAAACTCGATGCGGTAGTTTTGAACACGGCGCATTCGGAGTTTGGACAGCCCGACTTTGCAAAATGGCGCGCATCCGGCATTGAAGCTCTTTTGGACGGGCGAAACTTGTGGGATCCGCGGGCGGTCAGCCAAGCGGGTATCCTTTATCTCGGGGTTGGCCGGGACAAGGCACTGGACGGCACATAGAGCCCAGCCAACGAATAGAACCGCTCCGTTACGCGTTCAGGAATGCCTTGATTTCATCAGCCACCTTTTGCACCTGTTCCTCGGTGAGGTCCGCGTGCATAGGCAGTGAGAATATCTTTTTGGCCTGCGCCGCCGTCACTGGCGCGCCTTCCGGAACGGTGCGAATGCCTTTATATGCTTCCTGGTCCGCAATCGGCACCGGGTAGTGAATCCCGGTGTATATGTCCTTGGCCTTTAGCGCTTCCATTAACTCATCGCGCTTGTCGTGCTGCACAACGAACAAATGCCAAACGTGCTCGGCGTTGTCGTTGGTCTTGGGCAGCACTAGGTCTGTTCCGGCCAGCAGTTCGTTGTACAAAGCGGCAAATTTCCTGCGTTTTTCGTTCCAGCCGGGCAAGTGCTTGAGTTTAACGTTCAATACGGCGGCCTGGATGCTTTGAAGCCTGCTGTTGAAACCTACAACGGGATGGACGTACTTGGCGGACTGGCCGACATTGCGCAGCACGCGAATGCTTTCGGCAAGATCAGCGTCGTTTGTTGTGACCGCGCCGCCTTCGCCGTAGGAGCCAAGGTTCTTGCCAGGATAAAAGCTGAAACAGCCGCAATCGCCAAACGAACCAACAGGTTTGCCCTTGTAAAGAGCGCCGTGCGCTTGCGCACAGTCTTCGACCACTTTCAATCCGTGCTTATTGGCAAGCTCAAGAATCGGGTCCATGTCCACAGGCTGGCCGTATAAATGAACCGGCATGATCGCCTTTGTACGATCCGTAATCGCGCCCTCGATCAACGAAGTATCAATGAGATAATCGTCCTCATTCATGTCAACCAACACAGGCGTCGCACCAGCCAGCGCTATAGCGTTGATTGTCGCAATAAACGTGTTCGCGGGAGCAATCACCTCATCGCCAGCGCCAATACCCAATGCGCGCAAGGCCAAATGCAGAGCGTCCGCTCCCGAAGCAACACCAACGCAAAGTTCCGTCTGACAATACTTCGCAAACGCTTCTTCGAACTCAGTCACCGCAGGTCCAAGAACAAACGAAGAAGTACTAATCACCTTGTCGATTGCCTCATGAACCTCGTCCTTTATCGTTTGATATTGCGCTACAAGATCAACAAAATTTACCTTCATTTCCGCCCCTTTCAAGAAACTACCGTTCTCGCTTCTAGAGAAAAACCAAATGGCTTGACAAAATCTACACCAAAATCGCCAGAGATAAAGCCCAAGCCTTAATTCACAAGACAGAAACTTAGCACATGTCCGCCAATACTTGCAAGACTGAGCGATATTTAAGACATGACATTTCTAATGAGTTTAGTAATATGAGATTTCTAATGAGTCCTGGCAGAGAAATTGCGGGATTAGGCCAGCGCTTTGACTTAAAGTGCTTGCAAAGCCTATAATGTCGCTGTTGTTAGTTGATTTTGTAAAGTAACGAATTAAATCAAGAATTTAGCTTGGCACCTTCTACTAGGTTGTTTTATGGATATACAGAGCAAGCTCAGCCGTCCCCGCTATTGCGGGTTTCATATAATTAACGTGTTCTTGGCCTATTCTAACTTCACCCGTTTTGGGTATTGTTTGAGGACGTGTTTTAGCGGCTGAACTTTGTCTTTCTGTATTATCCTTTTGCCTGGCTATTTCTTAGGCTGCCTTCTTTGATTTTGAGGGCTGGAGGATATCTTAATGCCGTTTGATCCAAGGTTATTGATTTGGATCGCTGTGGGCTTTTTTGCAGGCGCGGTTTTGGCTGTAATTGGGGCCAAAATCTTCGGTATGGGGCTTGTTGGTAAGAGCAAGCGTCAGGCGTTGCAGTTGATAACTGATGCTGAACGTGATGCTCATGCGACTAAAAAGGAAGCCAGGACAGCGATTAAGGAACAGCGTGTAGAGGTTCGAGCGCAGGCTGAGCGGGAAATTCGCGAAAGCCGCAAGGAAATTGTGTCGCTTGAGAAGCGTATTCTGACTAAGGAGGAAAACCTCGATAAGCGTTTTCAAACCTTGGAGACTAAGACTAATGAGGTGAATTCGCGCATCCAGGGGCTTGCTGATCGTGAGCGTAATCTTGAGAAGCATAAGGCCCGGTTGGATTCTTTGATTGCCGAGCAGGTTAGCGCGCTTGAGGGCATTTCTGGGATGACTGGCGAGGAAGCTCGCAGGCGCATTATTGAGCAGCTTGAGGCGGAGGTGCGTCGTGACACTGTGATGCGTTTGAAGCGTATCGAGGATGAGATGATCGAAAACGCCGACAAGAAGGCGCGTTGGATTGTTGGTGAGGCCGTGCAGCGGTGTGCGGCGGACCATGTCGCTGAGACGACGGTTTCTGTTGTGCCTCTTCCTAATGATGAGATGAAGGGCCGTATTATCGGGCGTGAAGGACGCAATATTCGTGCGTTGGAGAGCGCGACTGGTATAAACCTTATCATCGATGACACTCCTGAGGCGATTATTCTTTCTGGTTTTGACACGGTACGGCGTGAGATTGCGCGTATTGCGTTGGAGCGGCTTATTAAGGACGGTCGTATCCATCCGGCGCGTATTGAGGAAGTGGTTGACAAGATCGGCAAGGAAATGGACAAGAATCTCAAGGAGCGTGGGGAGGCTGCGTGTCTTGAGGCCGATGTGCATGGCCTCCACCCTGAGATTGTAAGGCTTCTGGGACGGCTAAGTTACCGTACGTCTTATGGGCAGAATGTTCTGAAGCATTCGACTGAAGTTTGTCATTTGAATGGAATTATGGCCGCGGAACTTGGTTTGAATATTCAAGAGGCCAAGCGTGCGGGCCTTATTCATGATATTGGTAAGGCGCTCACCCATGAGGTCGAGGGGCCGCATGCTGAAATCGGCAGGGAATTCGCGCGGCGGCATGGTGAGAACGATACTATTTGCAATTGCATCGCGGCGCATCATGGCGACGTAACGCCTGAGAGCGTGATTGCGATTCTGACTCAGGCTGGTGACGCTTTGTCGGCTGCCAGACCCGGAGCGCGTAGTGAAACGGTGCAGAATTATCTGAAGCGTCTGGAGGCCTTGGAAGACATCGCGAAAGATTTCCCTGGTGTATTGAAGGCTTATGCTATACAGGCGGGTCGTGAGATACGTGTTGCGGTTGAGCCTGAGAAGATCAGTGACTCCGAAGCGCTGCAGTTGGCGCGCGACGTGGCACGCAGGGTTGAAGACGAACTTGTCTATCCAGGTCAAATAAAAGTGACGGTACTGCGGGAAACGCGCGCAGTGGAAACAGCCAGGTAAAGCGGCCATTATATGAATATTTTTTTCATTGGCGACGTTGTGGGCAGTTGCGGCAGACGTTGCGTGTCACGCTGGCTTGACGAGATTAAGAAAGGCCACGAGATTGACTTTGTTGTGGCCAATGGGGAAAATGCCGCAGGCGGTTTAGGCGTTACGCCCAAGATCATGGACGAGTTGTTCGCAAAAGGCATTGACGCTATTACGCTGGGGAACCACACGTTTCGCAAGAAGGAATTGGCGTCTGTACTCGATTCGTATAAGAACGTGGTTAGGCCGGCCAATTACGCTGCCGGTGTCCCGGGCAAGGGTGCGGCGCTTGTGCAGAATTCGGAGGGCAAGACCCTTGGATTACTCAACGTGCAGGGCAGGGTGTTCATGGACCCTTTGGAATGTCCTTTTGTGGCCGCCAGAGACGCTTTGGCGGAACTTCGCAGGCAGGCAAAGGTAGTTATAGTCGATTTTCATGCCGAGGCAACGTCTGAAAAAGTTGCAATGGGATGGTTCTTGGACGGACAATGCACCGCTGTTGTCGGTACGCACACGCATGTGCAGACTGCCGACGAACGTGTGCTGCCCAAAGGAACGGCGTACATAACGGACGTGGGAATGACTGGCCCTATGGATTCGGTCATAGGCGTGGAACGGGATATAATCATTAAGAAGTTTCTGACGGGGATGCCCGCTCAGTTCAAGGCAAGTGGAGAAGGTCCCGGCTTGAATGGGGTAGTAATATCCGCGGATGATGAGTCAGGTAAGGCGTTGTCCATTACGCGGGTAGTCAAAACCGAGGACTGATTTGACGGCAAAAGCGACTTAACAAGTTGTTCTGCTAGAAAAACTATGTACTTCAAACAAATAGAGATGACCGGATTCAAGTCCTTCGCGGACAAGACCGCGCTCAATTTGGAGCCTGGGATAACCGCTATCGTCGGACCTAATGGGTGCGGCAAGAGCAATATTCTGGATGCTTTGCGGTGGTCGCTTGGCGAACAGCGCGCTAAGGTCCTGCGCGGTTCGCATATGCAAGACGTAATCTTCAACGGGACTGATGAACGCCAACCGATGGGTATGGCCGAGGTTTCTCTCACCTTCGACAATTCGGATTCGGTCCTTCCAGTGGATTTCGCTGAAGTTCAGGTAACGCGCAGACTTTACCGTTCCGGTGAAAGTGAGTACCTTCTAAATAAAACACCGTGCAGGCTGCGCGACATCCAGGAACTGTTCATGGACACCGGAATTGGCACGAGCGCTTATTCGCTTATAGGTCAAGGACAGATAAGCATGGTGCTCAGTTCAAAACCCGAGGACAGGCGTTTTCTGTTTGAAGAGGCCGCTGGGATAACAAAGTATAAGACTCGCAAAAGGATCGCGTTGCGCAAACTCGATTCGGCGGACCAGAACCTTTTGCGTCTGGGCGACATTGTTGCCGAGATCCAGCGCCAAATGCGTTCCCTTAAACGCCAGGTGAATGCCGCGATAAGGTACAGAGAACTGAGCGCGGAATTAAAGGACGTCGAAATACGCGCTAACTGGTTGAAGTTCCATGAACTAGACAAAACGGTTGTCGCGCTACGCAAACAGTTTGCCGAGGCGCAGAACGCATACGAACAGACCAACGCGCAATTGTCGCAGCATGAGGCGCGGCATGAAAAGCTTGGCCTGGACAAACTTGAGACCGAACGAGTCCTTTTGGTGAGGCGCGACGGAGTGTACACGATAGATTCTGAGATGGAGAAGGTCGAGCGCCAGATAGCATTGCTTAAGCAACAGATCGACTTTTCCAAGGAACAGGAACAACGCGCCCAAAACGAAGACAAGGAGCTGCAGAAAAGGGCAGAGGAGCTTCTTGGCCAGATAGCCGCCACGCAGGAAAAAGCCACCGGGCTTAAAGCGCGTGTGGAGGAGTGTAACGATGAGATTTCCGCAAAGCAGAGCGATTATGAGCAATGCATCCGAAGCGTAGAAGATGCGGATTCGGCGCTGGAGAGTTTGCGTAAAGACGCGGTCGAAACCATCAACAATCGCGCTAAGACACAGACCGAACTCGACACTGTCTCAGTAAACATAACGAATATCGACAATCAGCTTAGCACTTTGTATGAGCGCCAGAACTCCGAAAATGAACGGCATGAAGAACTGACAGCCCAGGTGCTGGAACGACGCAAAATCGAAACCGACAAGCAGACGGAGCTTAGTTCCCTCGATTCTGAAAGAGAGTCCCTTAAGAGCGCCGAGGAGCAGAAATCGGTCGAGATGCGGAATCTCAATGAAGAATGGCAGAACGCGCGTGAAAAGAAAAGCAGTTCCGAAGCACGGCTGAATTCGTTGAGAGAGCTGCGAGACGCCTACGAGGGCTTTGCCGTTGGTGTGCGCGCGGTCATGATTGCCAAACGGGAAATGCCTGACGAAGTGCAGGGCATAATCGGTCCTGTCGGGGATCTGCTGTCGACTGACAAAAAGTATGAACACGCCATGGAAGCGGCCCTGGGCGGCAACATCAACAATGTCGTGTCCGAGGACGCCGATTCCGCGAAAGCCGCGATAGATTTTTTGAGACGTAACCGGGCCGGCCGCGTAACTTTCCTTCCTTTGGACATAATACGTTCTACGCGTAAAGATGTTGGCGGTGAACTGGCCAACAGACGCGGCGTAATTGGTCCGGCAATCAGTTTTGCACAGTACGACGCGCACATATCTAATGCCGTGGAGTATCTTCTGCGAGGTACGCTGATCGTCGAGACTTTGGACGATGCAATAGAGATTGCCAAGCAGGAACGCTCTTTCCCAAGATTGGTCACGCTGGAAGGTGAGGTCGTAGCCTCATCCGGAGCGGTTACTGGCGGCCGCACCAAGCATGAAAGCCGGGGTTTACTGGGAAGAAGCGCTGAAATTGATGAACTCGAAGGAGTTTTGAAGAAAGCCGGGGAAGAAATAGCCGATATGGCGCAACGCGGTGCCGCTCTTACCCAGGAACTCAAAGACACTGCCGATAAACTACGAGACTTGGCCGTTCGAACAGGAGCCCTTCGTGAAGAGCTGAGAGAACTGGGAATCGACATTGCGCGTATGGCGACTGAACTTGAAAGCTTGTCGCAGTCGGCAACGAATTTGGAAAGCGGCCGCGATGAACTTTGCGAAAAGAGAAGTCTGCTCGAAGAACAGCGCAGGGCCGCATCAGAGCGCGTGGAGTCTATGGAAAGCGAAGACGAGACCTTGCAGCGCAAGACCGCCGAGGCGCAAGAGGCGGCATCTAAACAGCGTGAGTCTTTGTCGGTGTGCGCTTCTCAATTGGCCGATCTCCGGATAAAGCTGGCGGGCCTAAGCCAAGGTCTCGAAGAGCTTGAAAGAGACAAACAGCGCGAGCAGCGGGAACACGAGAATACTCTCCAGGAAGCCAAGCAGCGCATGCAAGACTATGAGCAGGCTGGAGAAAAACAGAAAGAGCTCCAGAGCCAGATCGACTTGCAGATTGAAGGCTCGAAGGCTATGTCTGAGAATAAAGCCGAGGCCAAGAAGAAGGTTGTCGAGGCCGAAAACAAGAATGCCACGACCTCTGCAGAAATGGAAGAAGTCGAGAAGAACCTGCGCCAACTGCGCGAAGCAGGTAGGAAATCACAGTCAGACGTACACAAACTGGAAATCGATCTCAGGCATGATGAAGACCAGATAGAGTTTTTCCAGGAACGCATGATGAGCGAGTATCAGATTACATTGGCCTCGCTGAGCGCGGATGACGTGGGCACTGACGAGTATGAAGATAAAGAACGCAGTGACCTTGTAGAGCAACTGCGTAACCGCCTGCAGAGGATGGGGCAAGTTAATCTGATGGCCATTGAGGAATACGAAGCATTAGAAAAGCGTAATGAGTTCCTCGTGACCCAGGAAACAGACCTGAACGAGGCACGCACCGCCCTTTTAGATGTTGTGGCAAGAATCGACGTCCGAATAGAAGAGATGTTTCTGGAGACCTTTAATAATATTCGACAGACCTTCCATGAAATATTCAGGCGGCTGTTTAACGGCGGTCAAGCCAGGATTTATCTGCTTGACGAGGACGATCCGCTCGAGAGCGGAATCGAAATAGAGGCGAGGCCTCCAGGCAAGAAACCTCAGACTATATCCCTGTTGTCCGGTGGAGAGAAGGCCATGACGGCCATTGCCTTGTTGTTCAGCATATTCAAGGCCAAACCCAGCCCATTCTGTGTGCTGGACGAGGTCGATGCGCCGCTGGATGACGCTAATATAGGCCGCTTCCTCGATATGATCACTGAGTTTACGGACAAGAGCCAGTTTGTCGTCATCACGCACAATAAGCAGACCATGGCTTGCGCCGAGGCGCTTTACGGAGTAACGATGATGGAGCGGGGCGTATCCCAACTTGTCTCCGTGCGAATCGAGGAAGCCGACAAAGTAGCTGGCGTCGCCTAGCTGCCTCAAAGCCCCATTACCTCCCATGACCGACGAGCGTGAAATACAGCCAAAATCCGTCCTGCCTTCAATTGATTCCCAAGATTTCTTCTCACAAATGCCAAACATTATGCTACACTACTCATATGCTTATAATGACCAAGATTGAGCTTAAGGACGGCAACAACCTGACTTCGAAGATCACCCCCTTCGAGGACGGTTTAATGGACGGCAACTACACCAGCCCGGCATGGACGGTGGCCAGCGGAACGTGGTCGGCGGCGAACGCCTATCTTGACGCGACAGTTGCCGGTACTGCCGAAATCCACACGGCGGTGAGCAGCTCGGACCTTGAGGGGTGGTTCTCGTACAAAATGGGCGACACGTCCATGGGCTCGAATTGTTTGCTGGTGAGGTTCCGGTACTTGTCAGGCGGCAGCGAACAGACCTATCTTAGAATCTTCCGCAACCAAATGATGATCCAGGAAAGGTACGATGACGAGTGGATTACTTTGGCCACTAACGCCTCGGCCAGTTCGACCGAGGATGTGTGGTACGACATTTATATCAAGGCCGATGGAGAGGA
>SDBV01009164.1_pt1 | contig 13205 bp, 10 predicted proteins | sample 2277081 | NCBI WGS metagenome assembly SDBV01 (sample SAMN10402039, study PRJNA504765) | marine sediment metagenome | isolation source: marine sediment core GS10_PC15, 223 cmbsf | place: Arctic Ocean: Southern Knipovich Ridge | collected 2010
GCAAATACTGACAAACAGGCCCTTGATCTTGGCTCTGCCCTTAATAAATTGCAATTGGGGGCCAACCTGACCCAAGGATTAGGGGCCGGGGCTGACCCAGAGAGGGGAGCATTGTCCGCAGAGGAGAGCGTGGAGGCAATCAGGGCCGCAGCCGAGGATGCGGATATGATCTTTATTACCGCAGGCATGGGAGGTGGAACGGGGACAGGGGGCTGTCCGGTAATCGCCAGGGAAGGTAAAAATATCGGTGCCCTGACAATAGCAGTTGTAACAAAACCCTTTGACTTTGAGGGTGAAAAAAGGATGAAAACAGCCCTAACCGGTATCGAGAAACTTAAAAAGGAGGTTGACACCCTACTTGTCATTCCAAATCAGCGGTTGAGGGCATTAGGGAGTAAAGATACCCCTTTTTTGAAGCTTATGAAAATGGCCGATAATGTCCTTCTCTATGCAGTCAAAGGGATATCGGATCTTATTACGATCCCTGGCTTCATAAACCTTGATTTTGCAGATATTAAAAGGGTCATGGAAAAAATGGGAACTGCAATAATGGGTACAGGGATGGCCATTGGGGAAAACAGGGCCCTTGAGGCAGCCCAGATGGCCATTAACAGCCCCCTGTTAGAGGATATCTCAATTGATCAGGCAAAGGGTGTTCTCATCAATATAACTGGCTCCACCAAGATGACTATGGAGGAGGTTATGGAGGCATCCTCCTTTATAAAGAATGAGGTTTATCCTGATGCAGAGATTATATGGGGTATGGTCTTTGATGATAATATGGACGATAAGATACGGATAACCGTTATTGCTACTGGTATAGGTGAACATAGGGAGAAGAGGGGGGTTATTAATTTGAGGGATATTACCCCTGAAGAAAAGGAAGAGGGTTGGACAGTAAGGTTAAAGCAGGATCTTGATAGGCCAACTTTCCAGAGGCGGTTAGCTGAGAAAGATAGTGATGGGTCTCCAAAAAAAGAGACAGGTTTAAACCCCGGGAAAAGGGGTATGTTACATAAGCTCTTTCAAAAGGAGAATCTTGAATATCCTACCTTTTTAAGGAAGCAGGCAGATTAATTAAGAATTGAAAATTGCTACTCTCTATAGGAACAGGCTTGCTCAAGAGCGGGGTACGGTAAAAAAGGATTGGGGTGGAAGGGTATCCGTGGCCCTGATCTACCCTAATTATTACCAGGTTGGCATGTCCAATCTTGGCTTCCAGGTAGTCTATGGAATATTGAATGATAATCCTGGTATCGTATCAGAGAGGGCATTTCTACCAGAAGAAGAGGAATTATCCATATATAGAAGGACAGATCAGGTCCTCCTCTCTTTAGAGTCACAGAAACCACTGCTAAGATTTGATCTTCTGGCATTTTCCCTTTCATTTGAAAATGATTATCCAAATATCCTTACCATACTTGATTTGAGCAAGATCCCCCTCATGAGTAAGGATAGAGGCGAGGATCATCCTCTGATCGTGGCAGGAGGTGTAACAACCTTTATGAACCCTGAGCCTCTGGCCAACTTCATAGATTGCTTCCTTCTTGGGGAAGGTGAGGTTGTCTTGAAAAGATTCCTTCAGACCTATCTTGATCTCCGGTTATCAGCCGTTACAAAAAAGGAGGCCTTGAGAGTTTTGGTAGAGGATGTAGAGGGTGTTTACTGTCCTTCTTTTTATAAGGTTGAATACAGGGCAGATGGATCAATAGGGTCCTTTGAGCCTTCAATGACCACGATCCCCTCCAGGGTAAAGGCTGTCAAGCAGGTACCCTTTAAGAGGCCTTTGCGCCGATCGCGGATAATTACACCATCTACGGAATTCTCTGATACCATTCTTGTAGAACTTAACCGCGGGTGTGGTATTGGGTGCAGATTTTGCGCCGCTGGTTATGTCCACAGGCCTCCAAGAGGTGCAGAAGAGGAGGAGATATTTTCCTCACTTGAAGAGATCCTGGCTGAAGATATAAGGATTGGTCTTATAAGCCCATCAGTTTCTGATGTACCCGGGATTGAAAGATTGACCAGCTATATCCTTGACAAAGGTGGTGATTTTTCCCTGTCTTCCCTCAGGGCGGATTCATTGACAAAAGGATTGATAGAAAATCTAAAGAGAAGCGGCCAGAAAACCATCACTATTGCCCCGGAAACAGGTAGTGAAAGATTAAGGAGGGTTATTAACAAGAAATTGACGACAGAAGAGATTTTAGACACCATAATACTTATATCAAGGACAGGCCTTTTTCATATCAAGCTCTATTTTATGATCGGCCTTCCAACTGAAACAAGGGAGGACATAAAAGACATTGTTGGTCTGGTTAAATCTATAAGACATTATTTAATCAAGGAAAACAAAGGCAGGAAAAGGATAGGTAGGATCAGATTGAGCATTAATTGCTTTGTTCCAAAACCATTTACTCCCTTCCAGTGGTTTCCTATGGATACAGTTGACTCACTTAAGGAAAAGCAGAGACTATTAAGAATGGCCCTCTTAGGTGAGGGAGGTGTTGGGATTAGTTTTGATGTCCCAAAATGGGTCTATATACAGGCCTTACTTTCTATGGGTGACAGGCGGGTGGGGCAGATGCTATTAACCACGCACAGCAACAAGGGAGATTGGAGGCAGACCTTTCGATCCTCAGATGTCAATCCGGATTTTTTTGTCTATAGGGCTAAAGACCTCAATGAAGGACTCCCGTGGGATTTTATCGACCACGGTATCCAAAAATCCTTTCTCCAGGAAGAATATAATCTCGCCCTTGCCTCGGTTGAATCCCCTGCATGCGCCCCTAATAATTGTACCAGGTGTGGGGTTTGCTTTTGACTACCCCATTTCTGTCCAATAAAAGCATCCCATTTAACTGATTCTACATTTGCAATATTTGAATCAAATGAATTGGTTTGTTATCTTTGTTAAAGATTTGATATGAAAACCTTATTCTATAATGCTCTTATTACTTTGGTCTTGGTCATATCTGCGATTACATGGCAAGAAAATATGATGGATGGTTCTGGTTTTGAAAAGATGGGGAAACCCAAACCAGGGGAGTGGCTTTTTCACTTTCATGAGATAGGCCAATCGTTTGAGGACTACATAGGTGCTCATCCTGTCAGGGCTACAGGCAGTGGCCCAGGGCCATCTGCCGGAGTTTGTGGGTGGAGGCCTGCTTCGTTCAGTTGGGGGCTGGCTGGCGCTGAAAAGCTATCGGAGAAGGGGCGTTCACATTAAGGGTGATGAACCTTTCCTCAAGATTGACTTCAGGCTACAGAGTGAGGTTTATCATTCTTCCGGCTGACTCTAAAATAATTGATTTTTAAAGTGGGCGTGGTAGAATGTTCTTTGAGTGGTACTAATTTTGTGTTAGGGATGATCGTATCGCAGATCTTGTGCAACAGGGGGCTTAGATGGAAGCTACCAGGTATGTCTACGAATTTGAAGAGGCAGATGGCACCAACAAACAACTCTTTGGAGGCAAGGGAGCTGGTCTTGCTGAGATGACCCGCATTGGCCTTCCCGTTCCACCCGGTTTTATTATCACAACGGAGGCCTGCCGGCAGTATTACGCCGACGGGAAAAAGCTCCCAAAAAACATCATGAGGGAGGTCAATGACAACATAAAACGACTGGAGAAGAAGACCGGAAAATTCTTTGGCAAGCCCAACAATCCTCTCCTTGTGTCCGTTCGGTCGGGTGCTGCCATCTCGATGCCGGGAATGATGGATACGATTCTCAACCTCGGTCTCAGCGACCAGGTTGTGGAAGGCCTGGCACAGGCCAGCCAAAACAGGCGATTTGCCTATGATGCCTATCGGCGACTCATACAGCTTTATGGCAAGGTGGCCATGGGTCTGGATGATGCATTTTTCGATGTCATCCTGGGAGAAGCCAAGAAGCGAGTCGGTACGAATCTTGACACGGACCTGCAAGCCAAGGCCCTTGAAGAGATATGTGATGATTACAAAACGGCAATCAAGAAGAAGATTGGCCAGGAATTTCCCCAGGACCCCTGGAAGCAAATCGAGATTGCCACAGAAGCAGTGTTCCGGTCATGGATGGGGAAAAGGGCTGTCGACTATCGCAAAGAGTTCAAAATTACCCCCGAGATGGCAGATGGGACCGCTGTCAATGTGTGCACAATGGTCTTCGGCAACATGGGCTCCGACTCCGCAACAGGTGTCGCCTTTACCCGAGACCCCGGGACCGGAGAGAGCGTTCTTTTCGGAGAATATCTCATCGATGCCCAGGGCGAGGATGTCGTTGCCGGAATCCGCACGCCAAAGCCCGTGCAGCAGCTGAAGCACGAGATGCCTGAGCAATACAAAGAGCTGGAAAAGGTCCGCTACATCCTGGAGAGACACTATCATGAGGTTCAGGACTTTGAGTTCACCACAGAGCGGGGGAGGCTGTATGTCCTTCAGACTCGAAACGGAAAGATGAACGCCACGGCCCTTGTGAAAACATCCCGGGAAATGGTTCGAGAAAAGCTTCTTACTAAAGAGGAGGCGCTGCTCCGTATTAGCCCAGAGAACCTTGAGCAGCTTCTCCATCGTCGGATTGACCACAAGGCCCAGGTCAAACCGCTGGCACAAGGCATTCCTGCCTCCCCGGGGGCGGCTTACGGCAAGGTTGTCTTCAATCCCGACCAGGCAGAGCGGAGAGGCAGGCTGGGGGAGAGTGTCATCCTGGTCCGGGAGGAGACGAAGCCCGAGGATATCCACGGCTTCTTCAGGGCCAAGGCAATTCTAACCAGCCGGGGAGGCAAGACCTCCCATGCCGCTGTTGTGGCACGGGGAATGGGAAAACCCTGTGTGGTTGGGTGTGAGGCGGTAGAGATCGATGAGATGAACAAGGTAGCCATTGTCAATGAGCATCGTATCCTGGAGGGCGATGTCATCACCATTGATGGGACTACGGGATACGTCTATCAGGGAGAGGTCCCCACGGTGGAGCCGGAGTTCAGTCTGGATCTCAAAAATATTCTCAAATGGGCCGATGAGATTCGAACTCTGGGCGTGATGGCCAATGCTGACACACCGAAAGATGCCGGCATGGCCAGAAAACTTGGAGCCGAGGGTATCGGTCTCTGCCGCACGGAAAGGATGTTCAACGCAGCGGACCGTCTGCCCATTGTCCGTGAGATGATTCTTGCCAGCACAGTCAAGGAGAGACAGAAAGCGATCGATAAATTGTTACCCATGCAGAAAGGTGATTTAAAGAAGATTCTCAGAAAGATGCATGGGCTTGCCGTGACTGTCCGCCTCCTCGATCCCCCGCTCCATGAGTTCCTTCCTTCCGTGGAATCTCTGGTATGGGAAATCGAGCGGCTCAGGCAGGTGAAGAAAAGCCTCCAACAGATCGAGACGATTCCGGATTCCGTCAAGGTTATGCTGGAGCCTTCTCTCCGGAAATACGTCCCTCCAATTGAGCATGTCCTGGGGGAGCTCTCAGAGATCAAAGAGAAGGGGCTTCTTGATGAGCTTCTCAAGAAGAAGGAGGAGATTCTCCGAAAGGTTCGCGAGACGGCCGAGGTCAACCCGATGCTCGGACACCGTGGGGTACGGCTGGGGATCAAATACCCCGAGATTTACAAGATGCAGATCCGGGCCATTCTGGAGGCCTCGGCAGAGCTGATCAAGGAGGGAGTCGATATCCAGCCCGAAATAATGGTTCCCCAGGTCTGTACCTCTCAGGAGCTTAAACAGGTTCACATGTGGATGGAGGAGACCCAAAAGGCTGTCGAGAAAAAATACGGTATTTGCGTTATCTTTAAGTTTGGAACAATGATTGAGGTGGTCAGAGCCTGCATGAGAGCTGGCCGGCTGGCAGAAGTGACAGATTTCTTCTCTTTTGGGACAAATGACCTCACCCAGGCAACCTTCTCCTTTTCGAGAGAGGATGCTGAAAAGAAATTCCTCCCCCTCTATAATGAAATGCAGATTCTCATGGATAATCCCTTCGAGATCCTGGACATTAAAGGGGTGGGCAGGCTCATGAAAATCACCATGGAGTGGGGGAAGAAAACCAATCGCAACCTCAAGGTGGGCATCTGCGGCGAACACGCGGGCAATCCCCGGAGTGTCGAATCTGCCATACCCTTGGGCTCGATTATGTCAGCTGCTCCGCTTACCGTGTTCCCATTGCCCGACTCGCAGCAGCACAGGCCAAATTGAAGGAAATGAGAAGGGAGGAAGCTGAACGGGAAGATCCTGACTACCCTTTTAACGTGTTCTTTTGAGACTCAAAGTGAACGGTCAGCCATCTTCAGCCCAAATCTCTTCTCCAAAAAAGGTGGATATGTCAAAGCATTACCAAACGCCTGCTCAAGGGATGAGTTCCGAGGTCCCGCAGGATCGGATCAAGGAGGTCATCTACCTGATCCGCAGGCTCATGCAGGCAGGAGAGTTCTACACCAAGGAGCTGAGCAAGAAATATCAGGTGAGTGCCCCCCAGGTTAACTGCCTCATTGCCCTCTATGAGAATGGCCCCCTGCCCCTTTCCCAGATTGCCAGGCTTATCATGGTTAAATCCAGCACGGTCACCGGGATTGTAGACCGGCTGGAACAGAAGGGGCTTGTGCGCCGGGTGAGGAACTCTCCTGATCGCAGGATGATTACAATCGAGTTAACGCAAGCAGGCAATGCCCTTGCTGAACATGCCCCTCCTCCTATTCAACAGAAGATTGTAGATGGTCTCAAAAGGCTTCCCACAAGCGAAACAGAGAAAATTGTGGACGGCCTCAATATGCTCACCCACATGTTAGATGTCCAGGATTTAGAGGTCGAGTAGCCCTTACCGAATCCAGGCTTTCGGTAATAGATAAACCTTGGTGCTATTTCCGTAAGTCGCAATATCATCAAAATGAAACTCTCCGGAAAATCCTTGACAAGAAAACGTCTCGGTATATAATTCCACCTCAAATATTCTTTATTAATACTATTTCAATTAATCACATAATAGAGGAGGGAGAAGATGGAAAAGGAGAGATTACATCCGTATGTCCCTGAATTGATCGACGAGTATGACAAAGGAAAGCTGACCCGTCGGGAGTTCCTTCGTTACGCCGCCTTCCTGGGCGTTTCGGTGGGTGCAGCCTCATCTCTCATCGGGTTGACTCTGCCTAAATCCCTATCGGCTGCTCGAGCTCAGCGGGGCGGGACGCTCCGGGTCTCGAGCGCTGTCCAGAAGGTCACCCACCCGGCCCAGTTCTCCTGGGTTGCGCCTTCGAACCAGCTCCGTCAGGTGGCAGAGTATCTCACCGTTACTGACGGCAACAACATCACGCATCCCCGCCTTCTGAAAAACTGGCAGGCGAGCGAGGATCTGAAGACCTGGACCCTGAACCTTCGCCAGGGCATCAAATTCAACAATGGGGATTAGCTCAGCGCAGATGACGTGATCTTTACCATGAACCAGTGGTTGAACAAGGATGTTGGCTCCTCGCTGCTGGGTATGGTTGGATCCTATCTGAGCCCGGCAGGCATCGTAAAAAACCGATAAATATCAGGTAATACTCCATCTCGATAAGCCGGAGATCGCCGTCCCCGAACACCTGTTTCACTACCCGGCTCTGGTCTTGAATCACAGAACCTTTGAGGGGGATTTCATCAAGCGGCCCCACGGCACAGGACCCTATACCCTGGAACTCTACCGGGAGGGTGAGCGTTGCGTGCTCAAGCGGCGCAATGACTACTGGCAGAAGGGTGATGACGGCAAGCCCTTGCCCTACATGGATGCCATGGAGTTCACCGACATGGGAAGAGAGATGGCTCCCCAGATCGCTGCCATCAAGGCCGGGGAGATCGACATGATCGACCTCAGCGATGCGGGTGGAACTGATGTCTACCAGGCCCTGAAAGACGATCCCAATATCAATATCATGCCATCTACCACTGGCCAGACCCGGTTGCTCCGTATGCGGGTGGATATGAAGCCCTGGTCCGACAACCGGGTGCGAACGGCCTTGAAGCTCTGTCAACACCGGGAGAAGATCCTGGCCCTGGCTTACTTCGGTCAGGGCATCCAGGGGCAGGACTTCCATGTCTGCCCCAGGCATCCCGAATACTGCCAGAAGCCTATTCCCGGGTATGATCCACAGCGGGCCAGGCAACTGTTGAAGGAGGCGGGCTATCCCCGGGGACTGGACGTCAACCTGGCGGTTGGCAGCGGCTGGACCGATATTGTACGCTACGCCGAGGTGCTCAAGCAAGATGCCGCACCAGCCGGCATCAGAGTCAATATCAAAACCATGCCCACCAGCCAGTACTGGGAGAAGTGGACCGAGGTGGATCTTGGTATCACTCCCTGGACCCACCGGCCGCTGGGGACCATGGTGCTGAACCTGGCCTACATTGCCGACGATGAGGGCAAACCGGTACCATGGAATGAGACGCGATGGGTGGACAAGGAGTTTTCCCGGTTGCTCGAAAAGGCCAACGGCACACTCAATGTGGATGATCGCCGCAAGATATTCTGCAAGCTGGAGGAGATCCAGATGACCCGTGGCTCCATCGGCATTGCCTGGTGGCGAAACGTCTGGATGGCTACCAGGAAATCGGTCCAGGATGCTGCGTCCCATCCCACACTCTACATGCTCTTCAACAAGGTGTGGCTTAGGAGAAAGGCATAGGCAAGATTACTGGTTCAGGCAATTTAGCGCCTGAGCCAATGAGACTCCTTGATCAGCTGCTCTGTGGGGCGCGGGGCGTCTCCAGCCCCGTGTCCCCACGCACTATAAGCGAGTTAGCCAATGGCGAAGTTCATCGTGCGACGGTTTTTCCTGCTTCTTCTTACCATGGTTCTTGTCTCGGTTGCAGTCTTCCTCATCACCGAGTCCTCACCGGGAAATGTTGCCCGAAACGTCCTGGGCAGTTTTGTCACCCCAGAGCAGGAGGCATCTTTTCTGGCTCAAATGGGCCTGGATAAGCCTGTGTATGTGCGCTACCTGTACTGGCTTGTGGGCAGTGACTGGCACGCAGCCAGGAAGGTCGGTCTGCCACTTAGACGGATCACCACAAAAGAAGGTTTCGAGGAGTGGTGGGCTTGAACCTTCTGGCCGATGGCCTGCGTGAGGAGTCCATGCGATATCAGTAATCTCGGTCGATTGTTGCCAATTGTTTCCAAATTCCGGAGCTCGGAAGCCGTTGAAAGGGACAGACAGCGAGTATGTCAATGAACAGAAGCGATAATGCAAAACCGGTTTCGGTCCTGGAGGTAGAGGATCTCACCATTGCCTATGAAACGCGCAAGGGAGATGTGGAAGCCGTCAGAGGTGCCTCCTTCCAGGTAAAAGAGGGGGAGACCGTTGGTTTGGTGGGTGAGTCAGGGTGCGGTAAGAGTACGATTGCATTCGGGATTGTCAATTTCCTCGGGCCCAATGGCAAGATTGTGGATGGAAGTGTCCGTTTTCAGGGAAAAGAGCTGGTTGGCCGGTCAGAGAAGGAACTCAAGACCCTTCGGGGTGACAGGATTACCATGGTGTACCAGGATCCCATGCAGGCCCTCAACCCCTCGGTGCGACTTGGTGAGCAGCTTGCCGAGGTTCTGACTTACCACCAGCGGATCTCAGAAGATGAGGCCTGCGAGCGCTCCATCCAAATGCTCAAGCGGGTTAACATGCCCGATCCCGAAGATGTGATGAGGCGTTACCCCCATCAGATCTCAGGTGGTCAGCAACAGCGGGTTGTGATAGCCATGGCCGTGCTCAATGACCCTGCCCTGCTGATAATGGATGAGCCCACAACAGCTCTGGACGTTTCCGTGGAGGCGGCGGTGCTGGATCTGATCGAGGAGCTGAAGAACGACTTCCAGGCGGCCAACATTTTCATCACCCACAACCTGGGTGTGGTTGCCCGGGTGAGCGATCAGCTCTGTGTGATGTACGCAGGTCAAATGGTGGAGAGGGGACCCGTGACTGAGATCTTCCGGCACCCGCATCACCCCTATACCATGGGACTGTTGGCCTCCGTGCCTCGGCTCGGGGAGACCCAAGGCCGACTCTATACTTCATCCCATCAGGGGCCGCGTGCCTCCCCCGGCTGAGCGTCCAAGGAATGAGTGTATCTTTACACCTCGATGTGACTATGCCACGGAGAAGTGCCATGAGGCACGCCCGCGTTTTATGGAAGTCACGCCAGAGCACGTGGTTCGCTGTATCTATGCAGGGGAGATTGAAACGAGACCGCGCACCGCGAGAAGGCGGCCAGGCGGAGTTGAAGGAGATGCACTGGCTCAGCCCGAATCCCGCAAGGATGTCATCCTCAGCATTGAGGATCTCAAGGTCTACTACCCACAGGAATCAAACTCTGTGGTCAGCCTGTTAGGTCTGGGCGAAAAGAGATTTGTCAAGGCCGTGGATGATGTGAGCGTGAGGCTGGCAAAGGGCAGAACCCTTGGCGTCGTGGGTGAGTCGGGCTGCGGTAAATCTACTCTGGTCAAGGGAATTATTGGCCTTGAGCCAGTGACCGATGGCGGTGTGGAATTTCTGGGCATTGACGTCACCCGGCCTGTGTCGGAGCGTGATACAAACCTGATTCAGGAAATGCAGATGGTCTTCCAGAATCCCGACTCGACCCTCAATCCTTCCTACTCGGTTGGCAAGCAGATCGCCCGGCCGATTAAAAGGTTTAAGACCGTGCCCAAAAATCAGGTTAAGAGTGAGGTCGTTCGCCTCCTCAAGGCTGTCCGTCTGGATGCCTTTTACTACGACCGCCTCCCTCGACAACTCAGCGGAGGCGAGAAACAGCGGGTTGGTATCGCTCGGGCACTGGCCAGCCGACCTGATTTGATCATCTGTGACGAGCCGGTTTCCGCCCTGGATGTCTCGGTCCAGGCAGCAGTAATCAATCTCCTCCTGGAGATTCAAAAGATATTCGGCTCATCAATGATTTTCATCGCCCACGACCTGAGCGTGGTGCGCTATTTCTCTGACGACATAGCGGTCATGTACCTCGGGCAAATTGTGGAAATCGGTCCGGCCGAGGCAATCTACTCCCCACCTTATCATCCCTACACCGAGGCGTTGCTCTCTGCCGTGCCCATCCCCGATCCGGATGCGGAACAGAAAGAGATTCGTCTCAGCGGCAACGTGCCCAGTGCCCTCAATCCACCCAGTGGATGTCGCTTTCACACCCGCTGCCCCAGGCGCCGAGAGATGCTTCCTGAGGATGGCAAAATCTGCCAGACGGCAGTGCCTCCCTGGCTCAGTACAGAGTATGGGCACCGGATACTATGCCATATACCCGTGGAAAAACTGGAAAAGGTAGAGCCCGTCGTTCACACGTCGACTTGATAGCGGAAAGGTGCTTAGATCGAACATCTCTTGGCTTTTCCCTTCTATAACATCCCATCTGAATTCAGCAGTCCTCCTTTGAAAGATCATAGTTAAAAAAAATTTCGCAAAAACCTTGACACCCTAAATTCATTGAGCTATAACTATTTCAGTTGAAATATCATTTCTTGAAATTATATCAGTAAAATCATTTAGATATAAAATTTTTCTGAAATATTTTTTGAAGGTACTCAATTCTATGATGCCGAGAATTAATGAAATGCAGAAAAAACAATCAACTTCTCTGTTAGGCAAAAATTCCGTGGAAATGTTGCTTCAGGTCCATCAGGACGCCTTATGGATATTAGAGAATCTCGGTGTCGGATGTAAGCAACCGGATATCCGGGAGGCTTTCCAGCGCTTTGAGGCAGAAGGTTTGGCAATTGTTTATGAAGACCGGGCATATGTCACCTCCGGATTGGTGGAGCAGTGCCTTACCACTGTCCCAGGTCTCGATAGCTTTTTTGTCCCCCTGAATAGCTTCTTTATCGGGGGAACTGCGCCATATGTCTACGATGACAAGGCCGGAAATGGTGGCCTTATTCCCACACCGGATCACGTGGTCAAAATCGCCCGGATTGCTGAGAGGAATCAGGTGGTAGCCGGCATGGGAAGAGGAGTAAAAATCAAGGACGAGGTCCAACAAATGGATATCATGGCCGAGCACTGCAAAAAACCTATCTATTTTGCGGTCACCTCTGATGCCTCCCTCGCTCGGGCCAAAGATATCTATGAGAAGAGAAAAAACATCATGATTGTTTTCTGTCTTACCCGCCCACCGCTGCAGGTCAATGAAAACTTCTCAGCGCATTTTGTGAAAGTGGTTGAGACCGGGCTGCCCATCTTCATCTCGGCCATGCCCCTGGCTGGAATCAGCGCACCCTATTGTTACAATGGGGTTCTGGCTATGACCCATGCCGAGGTCCTTTTTGGCATTTGTGCCGCCCAGCTGCTCAATCCGGGTATCGTCTGTGTGCACGCAGGATACCCAACCATTGCCGACCCACGAATTGAATACAACCCCAATTACGGCCTTATAAGCCACAATGTGCTCAATATCCTCATGGCCCATCTGAACCTCATGCTGGATATTCCCACATTTCAGAGTGCAGGCACAACCCATGAAGAGCACCTGACGGAAAGGGCTTATGCAGACGCTAAGATGGGCCAGGCCTTGTGTTTGAAATATGGAGCTCACATGATCCGTCATCCATTTGCCTTCCTCAAGTATCTCATCGATTTCTCCTTTGCCAAACTGGAAAAAGCTATCCGTATCGCTGAAGAGGTCACGCCTGAGGATGCCCCGGAAGCGGAGATGCCTATATATGACGAGAGGGGCATGGAATCTATCAAGCGCATAGGTCTGAGGATGTACATGGAGGATCCCCTCACCACAGCAAATTTTGGCAAAATATTTGTGAATTAAAGCTTACAAACACATTGGGAGGTCGTGGAAAATGGCAGGTTTAGCAGGTATTATATACTTAAACGGAGACGGGGGCAATGAGAATACTCCCGTCCAGGTAGAAGAGATGTTAAGCCTTATGCGTCATCGTGGCCCGGACAATACCATTATCCGCTCACTACGTAATGGGTGGGGAGCCATTGGCGCCAATGAAATCAATTTGACCCCTGAAAGGACGTATTGCACTGCCATAGGTAACCCGCCCTATGTTCTCTTTGATGGGGAGCTCTTTAATGATCGTCCCGACGGACAGCCTGATGTGGAAGTCTTCAAGGGACTCTATGAAAAACATGAAAAAAAATGCTTCTCATTCCTGGATGGAAGCTTTTCGTGTGCCATTATAGAGAAAGGCGAGATCATCTTGGCCCGAGATCACGTAGGTGCCAGGCCACTCTTTTATGGGTCTGAAAACA
>SDBV01009165.1_pt1 | contig 13203 bp, 13 predicted proteins | sample 2277081 | NCBI WGS metagenome assembly SDBV01 (sample SAMN10402039, study PRJNA504765) | marine sediment metagenome | isolation source: marine sediment core GS10_PC15, 223 cmbsf | place: Arctic Ocean: Southern Knipovich Ridge | collected 2010
CCGAGGAGGAGAGCGAGCGGCTGCGCCGGCTTGGAGGCGAATATGGCGCGACCACCGGCAGGCCCCGCCGGACCGGCTGGTTCGATGCCGTGGTTGTCCGGCAGGCGGCCCGCCTCAACGGTCTTACGGCGCTGGCAGTCACGAAGCTGGACGTTCTCGATACGTTGCCGGAGCTCAAGCTGGCGGTCGGTTATCGAACGGACGGCGGGGTCATCGAGCACATACCTGCCGACCTCTCAACGCTGGACCGGGTCGAGCCCGTGTACGAGACGATGCCCGGCTGGGAAAAGTCCACCGCGGATGTCCGGCTGCTCACCGATTTACCCGGGCCCGCCCGGGCCTACCTCGACCGTATCGAGGAGCTAACCGGGGTGCCGGTCCGTTACGTGTCCGTGGGGACACGGCGGGCGGAGATCATCGACACCGAGGCGCGGGCGATGGCCTAGCGCCGGGAGCGGGGGCGGGGGCGGGGGCTTGATGCCCCGCCCCCGGCCGCATAGCTTTTGCGGCTACCATAAATCGCCGCACACTCAGAGGAGTCTATGGCAACGAAGATCAGGCTGCGCCGGATTGGGCGCAAAAAGCAAGCGGCTTACCGGATCGTGGTCGCGGGGTCGATGCATGCCCGCGACGGGCGGAATAGCGAGACGATCGGACGCTACAACCCGCGAACCGAGCCGGTGTTCATCCAGATAGATGAGGTGCGGGCTCTCCACTGGCTGCGCCAGGGCGCCGAGGCGAGCGACTCGGTGCGTTCTCTCTTCCGCAAGACGGGGTTACTGAAGAAGTTGGCCGAAGGCGCTGAGGGCGAGGGCGTCACCACCATAGGCGACAGCCGGGCACGGACGACCGTCGGCGTCGAGCGCGCCAAGAAGCCGTCGAAGAAGGCGATGGCGAAGGCGGAAGCTCCCGAGGCCGAAGCTGTAGCCACGGCTCCGGCGCCGGAAGCTGCAGAAGCCAAGGCGGCAGAGGTAGCACCCGAAGCGGAAGCCCCGGTAGAAGCCGCCGCCCCCGCCCCCGCCCCCGCGGCCGCGGCGGAAGCGCCGGAAGCGGAAGATGCAGCGGAAGCTCCCGAGACGGAGGCGACCGATGCCGCGGAGGATGCGGGCGCTGAAGAGGCCGACGCTGAAGAGGAAAAGGAATCGTAGCTGAGCCGCGGGACAAACCCGCCCACCTGACCGTAGGGGAGATAAGCAAGCCTCACGGGATCAAGGGCGAGCTGTTCATAACTCCGACTACAGATCATATCGAGGCGGTCTTCGAGCAGGGTCATACCCTGATCATCGGAGACCGCCACGCTCGTTTAGCGGAGCCGATGATGAGCTTGACGATCGCGATGGTCCGGCCCTTCAAGGGCGGCTTGATCATCAAGTTCGAAGATATCGAGGACAGGAGCACCGCCGAGATCTTTCGGGGTCGCACGCTCCTCATCTCCGCCTCCGAAGCGCAACCGCTCGATGCGGGTGAGTACTTCATCCACGATCTGATCGATCTCGAGGTACGGGATGAAGCGGGCACCGTGCTGGGTCGCGTCCGCGATGTGTATCCGATGGGCTGGACGCACATGCTGGGCATCACCGTCGGGGCGAAAGAGTTGATGATTCCTTTCAACCGGGAGACCGTCAGCCAGGTGGACCTGGAGTCTGGATTCATCGTGATAGCTCCGACGCCTGGCCTGCTGGATCTGTGACCGATGCGGATAGGCATCGTAACCATCTTTCCGGCCTTCTTCGCCGAGGCGCTCAGGCTGGGGATCCCCGGCCGGGCGGCGCGCGCCGGACTGGTCGAGTACCGGACCGTCGATCTGCGAGACTACACGCACGATCGCCATCGCACGGTGGACGATGAGCCCTACGGCGGTGGCGCTGGGATGGTGATGAAGCCGGAGCCGTTCTTCGAAGCGGTGGACGCGATGGACCGTCCGGGGACCGTGATCTTGCTCGACGCACGGGGAGAAGTATTCCAGCATCAGCATGCCGTGCGGCTCTCCACGCGGGAGAGTATCACGCTGCTTTGCGGACACTACAAGGATATCGACTGGCGCGTCGCCGAGGGGTTGGCGGACGAGGTCTACTCGCTGGGCGATTTCATCCTCTCTGGCGGCGAGCCGGCGGCGCTCTCTGTGCTGGACGCTATCGTCCGCCTGCTGCCCGGGGCGATCGGCGACCATGAGTCGGCGGCCACCGACTCCTTCTACGAGGGGCCCCTGCTGGCGCCGCCGGCCTATACCCGGCCGGCCGAGTACCGGGGGATGGCCGTTCCGGAGCAGCTCCGGTCGGGCGATCATGCCGCCATCGAGGCCTGGCGTCGGGGTGAGGCGGAGCGGCTTACCCGGCAACGGCGGCCCGACCTCTGGCGTGTCTACGAGAGTGGAGTCTCCGGGGAAGACTGTTGAACCTCACCCATCCCTTGGAGGGGAGGGGTGGACCGGTTACCTTTCAGCGGCTCAGGACCAATTCGATCGTTGCAGGAGCTTAGATATGGACGTAATCCAAGAAGTCGAGCGCGAACAGCTGCGGGACGATATCCCCGATATCAATCCGGGTGATACCGTGCGCGTGATGGTACGGGTTAAGGAAGCGGGTCGAGAGCGACTCCAGCCCTTCGAGGGTGTTTGCATCGCCCGCAAGGGCGGTGGCCTGCGTGAGATGATGACGATTCGCAAGATCTCGGGTGGTGTTGGGGTCGAACGCATCTTCCCGGTGCACTCGCCTAGCATCGCGGAGATAAAGGTGCTGCGGCGGGGGAAGGTTCGGCGCGCCAAGCTCTACTACCTACGCGAGCTACGCGGCAAGAAGGCTCGCATCAAGGAAAAGCGCACTCTCTAACCCACCGTGGGCCGGCTGGCGAACGCTCCCACCACGGAGCGCCGTTACTGGCGGGCCGGCTTCCAATACGTCGCCGGCGTCGATGAGGTGGGCTGCGGGTCGCTGGCGGGACCCGTCGTGGCCGCAGCAGTTATTCTGCCGATCGAGGGCGGCGTCAAAGGCGCCATCGACTCGAAACTCCTGACAGCGAAACAACGGGAAGAGATCGCGGACCAGATCCGCGCTCGAGCGGTCGGCATCGGAGTCGGTGCGGCCTCGGCCCGTGAAGTCGAGAGGCTCAACGTGTATCGCGCCGCCGGGCTGGCCATGGAGCGAGCGGTGCGAAACCTGCCGATCACCCCGCATTGCGTGCTGATAGACGGGCGCCCGCAGCCTTGCCTGGGCGATCACCGTTCGATCATCAAGGGCGACCGTAAGTGCCACTCCATAGCTTGCGCATCGATCATCGCCAAAGTGCTGCGCGACGATCTGATGACCCGGCTGGCAGAGCACTACCCGCACTACGCTTGGGAGCGGAACGCCGGCTACGGCACTCGAGAGCACAGGCGCGCCCTCGATCAGGTCGGGGTGACTCCCCACCATCGCCGGACCTTCATCGGTGTTCAATACGCCCTGGCGCAAAGGCTGCTGGCGGATTGAGTCGCGCCCACGATTTTCCCGCAGGCGTTCAGGGACTCTATTTGGAAACTCTGAGGTCGCGCCTCGCCGGATACGGAGTCTACGTCTTCCGCGCCGGTCCGTTCCTGATCGATGCGGGGTTCGGTAACGCGCAGAGCCAGCTGCTTCGTTGGCCGGGGCTCGCTGGAGCCACCACGTGTCTGCTCACTCATCACGATGAAGATCACAGCGGCAACGCGGCGGCGTTGACCCGATACGGCATCACCGTCGCGGCGCCTTCACGCGTCGTCGACCGGCTCCGCAGGCGGGCGCCAATTCGTCTTTATAGAAGATGGATGTGGGGGAGGGGCGCTTTCGCGGCCCTCGAATTGTTGAAGGGTGAAGCGATCGGCGATGGATGGCGACTGCTGCCCGTTTACACACCGGGTCACTCCGATGACCATTACGTCTATTACGAGCCGGACCGGCGACTCGTCTTCAGCGCCGACCTATATATAGGACGGCGCGTCCGCGTAGCGAAGGCGAACGAAGACCTGAGCCAACTCCTCGATTCGCTCCGCAGCGTCCGCGACCTGGATCCCATGGCGATGTACTGCTCGCATCGCGGCCGCATCGAGCGGCCCGCTGCCGCGCTTCAGGACAAGATCGACTGGATCGAGGAACTGATCGGGCGGGCGAAGGAGCTGGAGGGGCAGGGGATGCGTCCGGATCAGATTGCACGCCAGCTGCTGGGTAGGGATAAGATCATCGATTGGGCGAGCCGTTTCGAATACTCGCGCCGCAATCTGGTCGAGCTCGCTCTGAAAGCCTAGTCATTCCAAGATCACCACTCGTCGTACAAGTCTCAACGCATCGGCTGCGGTCAGGGCGGCGGCGGCGCTCGCTCGCTCCATGTCGCGCGGCTCGCTTGCGGCGTGCCCCTATCGGGGCTACCGCGCTCCAAATTCCGCTACGCGAGGGCCGCCGCCGCCCTGACGCAGCCGACGATCAGAGCTCTAGCGACGAAGCGTGGTCTGGGGAGTGTTGGGCCCGATTTCCGTCGACGTTTCGGAAATGGCGCGAGTATTTCGGTTGCCCCGATGCAGCCGACGATCAGAGCTCTAGCGACGAAGCGTGGTCTGGGGAGTGTTGAGCCCGACTTCTTATCGGCGCATTGGGAACGGCGCAAGTACGTCATCGATTACGCGAGGTATCCAACGCACTAAAGGGCGACGATCGCGCACGATCGTCGCCCTCAGATGCCTGCGGATGCTCGCAGACCCCGCCCGCCGCGCGATTCCCTAGCGACGCCGGCTCGGGCTACTCGTGAAGTCGAGCCCGAGGGTTCCCGAACCCGCATCACCTCCCGAGTCGAGCTTCGCGGCACCGAAGGCCGCCCCTTCCTTGCCGAGCCGCATCCGCGCCGAGAGCAGGAAACCCAGGAAGTTCCCGTCTCCATCCCAACCCAGCAGGGCTTGGAATCTGAACTTCCTGGCGGCGGCTAGGCCGCCGCCGAAGCGCAGGGTGCGGATCTTCGACCGCTGGGTCGAGTAATCGAGCTCCGCAGAGAGCGTGAAGCGTCCTTCGCTGGGTTTGACGGTCAAGCCGCTGATGATCCGTGACTCCCGCACCGTATCCCGCACCACCGGCGAACCGATGTCCCGCCAGACGAAGCCCAGCGAGGTCGTCCGGGTCGCGTAGCCGGAGCCAAGCACCCAGCTCGGGTCGGAGTCACCCACCGTGCGCCAGGTGAACGAGCCGCCGAAACCAGCGTTGCCCCGGCCGCCACCCATGACGACGGTGTAGACGTCGCCTTGAGCGAAAGCGTGCCCGGGCGCGAAGTCGTCATGCTGATAGCCGAAGCCGAACATCTTCGCCTGCAGGCCGGCCAGGTACTGGCCCAGCTTGAACTTTCCGTCCTTGGGCCGGTCCCAGGTCATCTGACCCATGAACGACGTCCGATGGCGCATGATCCCCACGACGGCCGGGTTCACGAAGAGTGCGATCGGAGGCCCATACTCGGAGACCAGCGTGAAAGTCATGGCCTCCGGGTCGCGCGTCTGCGCACCGGCACTGGCTGCACTGGAGATGAGCGCCGCTCCCATGAAGAACAGAGCGAGCCGGCGCGATCCTGGGTGGGTCATCCGCTTCCCCGCCGCCTCCCTGGCTCGATTCAGGCCCAAAGTCCTGCCGAATAAGTGTGTCGCAAGTACCCAGCGTGTGCAAGCCTTCGTTCCTTCAGCCGCCCACCGGCCCTTGACGCGGAGTCGTCATCGGACGTAGTTGTTGTTCGCCTTGACCGAATCAAAAATCGCACATGAACGATAGATCGAAGTCTCCAGGCGCGGCGGAGCGGCCGGCGAGTGTCGTCGAGGCGCGCAAGATCACCAAACGCTACGGGCGTACTTGGGCGTTACGTGGCGTCGATATGACCGTGCGGCGTGGCGAGCTCGTCGGCTTGCTCGGCCCCAACGGCTCCGGGAAGAGCACCCTGCTCAGGATCATCTCCACCGCCAGCCGCCCCACCCGCGGGAAGCTGCTGGTGTTTGGGGAGAATTCGCAGGCCCGGGCGAGCATCGTGGCCAGGCTGGGCGTGCTGGCGCCCCGCACTTATCTGTACGACGAACTGACCGCGCTGGAGAACCTGCGCTTTGCCGCCGTAATGTACGGACTCACATCTGAGGAAGCGCCGTTGTTTGAAGCTCTCGAGACGGTGGGGCTGGCGCATGTCGCCGATCGCGAAGTGCGCACCTTTTCCAGTGGCATGCGTAAGCGCGTCTCCTTGGCCCGGGCGACCCTCCACGATCCGGACCTGCTCCTCCTCGATGAGCCGTTCGCCGCTCTCGATGTGGAAGGGGCCGAGTGGGTCCATCGCTTCGTGGAAGGACTTCGAGACTCCAACAAGACGGCAATCATCGCGACCCACGCGCACAGCCGCGCGCGGCAACTCTGCGACCGCGCGGTAGAGCTGGTCGAGGGGCGCGTGTCTTACGATGGCCCCGCCGCAAGCTATGATGCGGCGCGATGAGGGAGATCAAGCGCGCCTTCGCCGTCGCCCGCAAGGATCTGCTCATCGAGCGGAGGAGCAAGGCGGCGTTCAACGCCATGGCGTTCTTCGCCGTATTGGTACTCTTCATCTTCAGCTTCGCCCTCGGCCCCGAGGCGGCGGGCCTCAGTCCCGCGGGGCTGACCCTGCTTCAATACCTCTGGCCGGGCTTGCTCTGGGTGGCGATCTTCTTCACCGGCATCCTCGCGCTCGGACGCTCGTTCCAGCTCGAGATGGACAGCGGCCAGCTCGAGGCCCTGCGGCTCTATCCCGCCGACGCCAAGTCGATCTATCTCGGCAAGCTCGCCGCGAATCTTGTCGTCCTCTTCGCGATGGAGATCCTGCTCGTCCCAATCTCGGCGGTGCTGTACAATGTTGATCTGTGGACGAAGTTGCCGGGCCTCGTGGGTGTCATCCTGCTGGGGAGCGTCGGCTTCGCAGCGGTGGGGACGTTCTATGCAGCGCTGACCGCCAACCTGCGGGCGCGCGAGGTGATGCTGCCGCTGCTGCTCTTCCCGACGCAGGTGCCGGTGGTAGTGGCGGCGGTGCGGGCTACGGCGTTGATCGTGTACGGCGACCCGATGGGCGAACTTGGGGTCTGGCTACAGGTACTGGCACTCACGAACATCGTACTGCTGACGGTATGCACACTGACGTTCGAATTCGTGATCGAGGAGTGACGTGGGTCATCGTTCAACCCCCGCTGATTGGCCCCAGACATAAACCTTAGATAACTGATCATGCTGAGACTCGGGTCGACAGTCGTCTGGCTTGTTCTGGCGTTCGTGTTGGTAACCTGGATCATGCGCTGGAGCGGGCGCCTCACTCCCCAGCGCTCCGGAACGATCTGGGGGATCGCCGCTATCCCGGTGCTCGCCTTCGGACTCTACCTGGGGCTCTTCTGGGCGCCGCCCGATGTCCTGATGGGCGATGTTTACCGCATCATGTTCGTCCACTTTCCCAGTTGGATTGGGACCGGGTCCGCGTACTTCACGGGTTTCCTCTGTAGCATTTTCTACCTGAGGTCGCGAGAGCTCAAGTGGGATAGCTGGGCGAGCGCGGGAATCGAGGTGGGGCTCGTGTTCAACGCCACCGGCCTGATCACCGGGTCGATCTGGGGTCGGCCCACGTGGGGTGTCTGGTGGACCTGGGACCCGCGCCTCACCTGGACGGCGATCATGTTCGTCACCTTCGCCGGCTATCTGGTGCTGCGAGCGTTCATGGAGGATCCCGAGGGACGGGCCCGGTCATCGGCGGCGGTGGCGATCATCGGGTTCTCCACGCTGCCGATGGTCTACTACTCGGTGCGCTGGTGGCGCACCCTGCACCAGCCGCAATCGAGCCCGCAGACGGTCGATCCGGAGATGGTCGTGCCGCTCCGCATGATGATGCTGGCGTTCATCCTCATCTTCGGGTATCTGCTCACGCGTCGATACATGCTGGCCAGGTTGCAAACGAAGCTGGAATACAGCGAGTTAGCGCCGGACGAAATGGAAATGGAGGCGTCGTGACTAACGGGGGATTCGTCGCCGCGGCGTACAGCCTGACGGCGATCGTAATCGTCGGGTACCTGCTGTCGCTCTGGCGGCGGCTGGGCCAGGCGCGGAGCGAAGCGGAGAAGTTGGGTCCGGACGCATAGCGATCTAGTCGTCGCTACTGCGGTGTCAGCGCTAGGACCGGATCCACCCGGGTGACGCGCCGCGCCGGTACGAAGGTCGCCAAGAGGCCAGTGGCGGCGAGCGCCGTGACGACCATCCCGAAGACCAGGGGATCGCGGGCGCTGACTTCGAAGAGGACGATCTGGAGCGGGCCGGCGGCCAGTGCGGCGAGTCCGATCCCCAGGGCCATACCGACGACGAGCTGGATGATTCCCCGCTTCATGACCAGACGAATCAGCCCACCGCCCTCCGCGCCGAGCGCCATGCGGATCCCGATCTCCTGGGTGCGGCGGCTGACGGCAAACGACATCACGCCGTAGAGGCCGACCGAAGCTAAGAAGAGCGCGACGAAGCCGAAGACCATGAAGAGCGTTCCGAAGACGCGGTAGAACCAGGTCTGGTTCCCGATCACGCCCTCCATCGACATCACGTTGTAGATAGGCAAGTTCGGATCGATCGAGGTCACCGCCCCTCGCACCGCCGGCGTCATCACCATCGGTGCGCCCTGGGTGCGAAGCGCGATGCTGACGAAGTTACTGACACCGCTCTGGGCGATGGGGATGTAGAAGCCGGCGGGGCTGGAGTCGTTGTTGCCGATGCCTTCCATGCGCAGGTCCGGCACCACACCGATCACGGTCAGCCATTCGGCTGTCTCATCCCTACGCCCCATGCGGATGCGCCGTCCCAGCGGGTCGCCCGCGGGGAAGAAATTGCGCACGAAAGTCTCGTTCAGCACCGCCACCGGGAGGCTCTCCGTTCGGTCCATCGCGCTGAACGGACGGCCCGCGAGGATCGGAGTCTCGAACGTGTCGAAATAGCCGGGCGTCACGATGCCTTCGCGCGCTACAGGGAAGTCGTTGTCGGTCGCGTAACTCTCGCCTTCTACCTCGAACACGCGGGAGCCGTTGCCCGATGCCGGCAGCCCGTCAGATAGGGTGGCCGCCTGCACGCCGGGTATCGCCTGTAGCCTCGGCAGCAGCGCTTCGTAAAACTGTATATGACTGGCGCTGTCCGGATACTCGGCCTGCGGGATATTGAGCCGCGCCGTGAAGATGTTGTCGACGGCGAACGGCAGATCCACCGTCTTCAGCTGCACCACGCTCTTGATCATCAACCCCGCCGTGATCAGCAGCGCGCACGACAGCGCCACCTCGGCGATCACCAGACCGCCGCTGAACCGTCCCATCCGGAAGCTGGACGACCCGCGCCCTTCATCGTTGAGGACCTCGGTGATCGAGCCTCCGGTCGCCCGGAAGGCGGGGATCAGACCGGAGAAGAGGCTCGAGAACAGAACCGTGGTGAGGACGAAGATCACCACGCGGGCGTCGAGATCGAAAGTGATCCAAAGGGGCGGTGGGTTGGTGGAGATCGCCGCTCCGAACCACTCGAGCCCGCCGTAGCCGATAGCGAGTCCCACCGCACCCCCGACGATCGAGAGCACCATCACCTCGACCATCATCTGCTGGATGACGCGGCCGCGGCTCGCCCCCAACGCCGTTCTGACCGCCACCTCCCTCGTACGGACGGAGGCACGGGCCAGGAAGAGGTTGGCGACGTTTGCGCAGGCGATCAGCAAGACGCCGATGACGGCGCCCAGCATCGTGAAGAGCAACGCGTACACCTGCGTCCCGATGAACGTCTCGGTGTACGGCTGGATCGTCGCCCCCACGCCCTCGTTGCTCTCGGGATATTCTTGCTCCAGCCGCGCCGCGATGCTCGCGAGCTGAGCGCCCGCCTGATCCAAGGAAACGCCGTCGGCGAGGCGGGCGACGCCCAGGTACTGCGGGCCAGTTCCGCGCTCCGTCGCCGTCGCATCGATCTCCAGCGGTATCCAGATCTGTTGATTGAAGGGGAAGGCGAAGTCCTCCGGTGCCACGCCGATGATCGTCCGCGTCTCGCCGTTGGCTCGTACCGTCTTGCCGATGACGTCGCGAGCGCCGCCGTAGCGCTGCTGCCAGATGTCATAGCCGATGACGATCACGCCTTCGGCGCCCGGCTCATCCTCGCCTGCCGCGAACGGGCGACCGAGAATTGGATGCACCCGTACGATATCAAAGAAGTTCGCGGTGACCCTCGAGCCGGCGAAGCGCTCCGGCCGCTCGTCCGGAGCGGCGAGGTTGATCGTCTGGTTGTTGATTGCGCCCAGCTCGGCAAAGACCGTCTGCTGCTCCCGCCAGTCCACGAAGTCGTGCACGCTGACTCCCATGTTCTGGATGTCGCGGGATGGGTTGTTTCGGCCCAGCGCCACCACCCGATCAGCATCCTCGAAGGGCAGCCCCTTGAAGATGGCGCCGTTGACGATGCTGAACACCGTGGTCGTGAGCCCGATCCCCAGACCGAACGTCAGGACGACGATCGCCGAAAGGACCGGGTTCTTGAAGAGCATGCGGATGGCGAAGCTGAGGTCGTTGCGCAGCTGATCCATGACACGATCCGGTTGGAAAGGGCGCGTGGCGCCGCCAGAGCTGGCCCGGCGGGCGGGACATCACCGTTCACCTAGCACTACGGGCGGGCTCCGGGGCCGGTTTCGGTGCTGCCCACCGCCTACCGGTGCACAGCCGCACCGAAACCCTTGCCGCCCGCTCCCCAACCCCGTCTCTTAAGTATAGCTCTCGCGGTCACAGCGCTGGTCGTCGAGCCCAGGATCCCATCGGGCAGAGGTCCGTAAGTGGAGAATTCGTCGGCACTCCGGAAGGCGAGTGATGAACGTGAGGTCGAATCGCGGCCTTCACTGTCCAAGAGCCTCCTGCCGCCGGATTTCATGCGGGCGTCTGCGAGACGCCTCGGCTGGATCGGGCTGATCTATGCTGCGGGCTATTCTCTTATCTATTTCGTTCCCCGACTGACCCTCGGACCGCCGCTCCTGGAGTTTTTCCTGAGGCCGCAATCCATCGTGGCGACGGCTTCGATCCTCCTCGGCATCACAGTTTTCCTACTGGCCAGCCGGACCGATATCGCGCCACGCCGTCTTCTCAATCTGGGCTTGGTTTTCGAAGTCACTGGCTCTCTCGGCATCGCCATGAGCGAGTTCTGGGGCACGTTCCCGGCGTGGAGCGAAGCGCTTTTGCTCACGGGCTTCCTCGGCATACCGTGGGAGGTCGTCCTGATCATCGCCTTCCCGTTGCTCGCCCCCAACACGCCGGGCAAGACGCTAGTCGCTTCACTAGCGGCCGCATCGGCGGGACCTCTGACCATCGTTGCTGCAACGGCGTTCGGCGAGCCGCTGCCGGACGCACCGTTGGGATTCGTTGCAGGCTACTTCGCCTTCACGACGTATTTGTGTGCGGGCATCGCCTATCTGGTGTCGCGCAACATCGTCGAGTACGGGGCGCAACTGAAGAAGGCGCGCGACGTCGGCAGCTACCAACTGGTGGAGCGGCTCGGGTACGGGGGCATGGGAGAGGTCTGGGCGGCTACGCATCGGATGCTGGCGCGGCCGGCGGCCGTCAAGGTAATACGCCCAGAGATACTCGGGTCGAGCGACTCGAATCGCGAGACCGCGATCATGCGCTTTCAACGGGAAGCTAAAGCGACGGCTGCGCTCGGCTCACCGCATACGGTCGCGATCTACGATTTTGGGATCACCGAGGAGGGATCGTTCTTCTATGTGATGGAGCTTCTCAACGGGCTAAACCTGGAGGAGCTAATTAAACGATTCGGACCTTTGGCCCCTGCGCGTGCAGCCTACTTCCTCACACAGATCTGTGACTCACTGAGCGAGGCGCACACGGCCGGTCTCATACACAGAGATGTGAAACCCGCCAACATCTTCACCTGCCACGTGGGCAACGAGTTCGATTTCGTCAAGGTGCTAGATTTCGGCCTCGTCAAGAGTTCCCACGACCCCGACAAAAGTCCCCAGATTACGGGAGACGCTGTCACTGGCACGCCGGGTTACATGGCACCGGAACAGGCTCTGGACACCTCGAGCGTGGACCAGAGGACCGACCTCTACGCCCTGGGTTGCGTGGCCTACTGGCTCCTCACAGGGAACCATGTCTTCACGGGCAATAGTCCGATCGAGACGATCTTCAAGCATGTTAACGAGCAGCCAGCGCCGCCCTCCCAACGAAGCGAAATCGAGATTCCGTTGGAGTTCGATCAGCTCGTGCTCGATTGCCTCAGTAAGAATCCGACGGATCGCCCACAGTCCGCGGCCGTGGTATGCGAGCGCTTAAAACACTGCTTAGGCGTGGATGACTGGAGCAGCCATCAGGCCACCGAATGGTGGAAGCTGAATTTGCCCGAGCGGACATCGATTGAACCCAGGAACGTCCTCGACCTCGAACCGCAGGAGGTACTCCGCGTGCTCCGTTGAGAGTAAGCCCACCGTCCCTGCAGGTCCGCGTTCCGCCTCCTGAAAGGCCCTGGTGGGCCGCCTCGTTTGACGCGGCGAGCCCGAGGCGCTAGCTTGTTTTGCTCCCGTCACAACTGTCCCGCCGCAACATCAGCAAAGAGGTACGTCAATGTTCCGGCATTCCCCCGCCGGCAGGCCGTACTGGCTTGCACTTGTATTCCCGCTGGCGCTAACCACTTGTGCGCGCGAAGCACCCGAAGCACCCACGGAGCCCGGCTCCGGCGGGACGCCCATCCTCTTCCGGCCCCTGGAGTGGACCTTCGTGGGACGGGCCACCGTCAAGGATCCCGCCGGCAATCCCCAGAGCGGCGTCCAGTTCAACCTCTTCGCCACGCTGGGCGAGTACGATGTCCCGGATGGAGAGGGAGAGTTCGATCTCTGCTCCGCCGTCGGCTTCTCGGACGCCCAGGGTGAGGTCTTCGTCAGCTGCAGCATCCCGGACTTTCCAGGCGCGAGGCCGCTATCGCTGAGGTTTAACCTGCAGGCCTCGCGCTTCACGGTGATCAGCGTCACCGAGAACGACCGCACCGCGCTCAGCGTGCTTAAGACCTATGTGGCTATCTCCGATAACGATGGTAACGGGATCACCGATGCCATCGAGTTGAGACTGGCGAAGAAGTTCGCGCCGAAGCTCATCCTCACGGCGGGAGACCAGGGCGTCCGTCCATCGCCCGTCGAGATCATGGATCGCAACGGCGATAGCCGCCTCGGCTGGGA
>SDBV01009166.1_pt1 | contig 13203 bp, 11 predicted proteins | sample 2277081 | NCBI WGS metagenome assembly SDBV01 (sample SAMN10402039, study PRJNA504765) | marine sediment metagenome | isolation source: marine sediment core GS10_PC15, 223 cmbsf | place: Arctic Ocean: Southern Knipovich Ridge | collected 2010
CGACAGCCTGGAGCTCGGAAGTGACATTATTCGATCGTTGGCGCCAGTGGGTCACTTGCATAGTCGCAAGGTTGAGCAGGCGGGATTTGCGGTACTGAAATCGCCGGTCGTTCCCTCGGTATTGGTTGAAACCGCGTTCATCTCCAATCCGGCGGAAGAAAAGAAGTTGCGAACGCGGTACTTCCAGAAGCGCATGGCGCGCGGAATATTTAATGGTATTAAACGATATGTGAAGCGCAAGGGCTTGCGACCATCACCGCGCGCAGTCTCCCGCCATACCGCAAGTTTCACACGCGAGGAAAGAAAATATATCGTACGGCGTGGCGATACTTTGTCACAAATTGCACGGCGCTATGGTGTCAATGCCGAAGCGATCAGGCTGGCAAATAATAAAAACAGCACGAAACTCAAAACAGGTGAAAGCTTGCTCATACCCTGATAGTTTGTTTTTTTGCGTAATGCAGGCGAACAAGCAAGAATAATTTTCACCGGAGACACGTAGTATGGCAGAACCTCGTAAATCCATTCATGGCGAGTGGTCCTCGCGCACGGCGTTTGTACTGGCGGCCACCGGTTCTGCCGTTGGCCTCGGCAATATATGGAAGTTCCCCTACATCACCGGTCAGAACGGCGGCGGCGCGTTTGTACTGGTCTATCTACTGTGTATTGCCGCCATTGGCATCCCCATCATGATGGCGGAAGTTATGATTGGTCGTCGTGGTCGTCAAAGCCCGATAAACACCATGCGCACGCTGGCCATAGAGGCAGGACGCAGCCCGCGCTGGCAGTTTCTCGGTTGGGCCGGTGTGTTCGCCGGTTTCATGATTCTATCTTATTACAGCGTTATCGGTGGCTGGGCGATTGCCTACATTGTGAACATGGGGGCCGGTGCGTTTCAGGACGTCAGTGCTGACCAGGCAAGCGCAGTTTTTTCAGGATTGACGTCCGATCCACTGCGCCTGTTGGCGTGGCACTCCTTGTTTATGGTCATGACCATGGTGGTGGTGGCTCGCGGAGTGCGCGGCGGTCTGGAAATGGCGGTACGTTTTCTGATGCCAGCCCTGTTTGTGTTACTGCTGGTGATGGTTGCTTACGCCATGGGCACCGCCGAATTTGGTGCCGGTCTGAAATTTCTATTCGAGCCCGATTTTAGCAAAATTGGCTGGAACGGAGTTCTGATTGCCATGGGTCACGCATTTTTTACGTTGAGCCTCGGTATGGGAGCCATTATGGTTTATGGCTCTTACTTGCCAAAGAATGTGTCGATTGCCAAAACCTCTATCATCATAGCGGGTGCCGATACTCTGGTTGCTCTGCTTGCAGGTATGGTCATTTTTCCGATTGTATTTGCCAATGGACTTGAGCCCGGGGCGGGTCCGGGACTGATTTTCGAAACTCTGCCCATCGCCTTCGGGCAGATGTGGGGCGGAAGCTTTTTTGGTGTTCTTTTCTTTCTGTTGCTGACTTTTGCAGCCTGGACATCCGCTATTTCCCTGATCGAACCGGCTGTTGCATGGTTGGTGGAAAATCGCGGCTTGAGTCGTGTGACTGCCTCAGTGTGGGCGGGAGGCATTACCTGGTTTCTGGGTATCGGCAGTCTGTTATCGTTTAATCTGTGGAAGGGCGATACCCTGTTTGGAATGAACTTCTTTGAGCTGCTGGACTACCTGACGGCTAATATAATGCTGCCGCTGGGGGGTGTTGCCATTGCCGTGTTTGCCGCGTGGTCGATGTCGCGATCGGCAACAGAAGAAGAACTCGACTTGGGTAATAAGCGAATGTTTGATCTGTGGCGGTTCTTCGTACGTTACATCACGCCAACCGCGGTCATTATAGTGTTTCTTAACGCTATCGGTGTTTTTTAGACAGTATTGTAGACAGGGGTTCAGCCATCCAGTCGCTGGATTATTTCCTGGCGGATGCTGTCAAGATTTGCACTGTCGGTTAGCGGTTCACCGTTCATGTCGGTGACAAAGAAAATATCCTCAGCACGCTCACCATAAGTTGCAATTTTTGCACCAACGAGCCTTACATGACACGCGAATAGCGCCAGTGCTATCTGGTGAAGCAGCCCCGGTCGATCCTGTGCCGTCACCTCAATGATACTTTGCTGGCCGTTGGCAGACTGGGCAAATCTGACATTGGTTTTAACAGGGAAATGTTTCAGTTGCCGGGTCAAGCGTCTGTCCATGTGCTTTTTTGCATCGTGTGCATGAATTAATTCGTTGTGCAGCTCCGTTGCCAGCAACCGAAGTTCGTTGTCATTAGCTACCGCCTTGTTTTCGCGATCCAGTACCACAAAGGTATCGATGATGTAGCCATTGCGTGCGGCGTGCATACGCGCGTCGACCACCGACAGTCCGCGTTTTTCCAGCGCGCCCGTAATGATGCTGAACAATCCCTCGCGATCAAGCGTGTATATCATAATCTCGGTGCCGCCTACCTTGGGATTGCAGGTTGCTGTCACCAGCGGCAGGTCGGTTGCCATAGCGGAGGCCACAGTGCTGGCATGCCAGGAGAGACTATCGACACTGTGACGCAGGAAATATTCGTTTTCCATTTCCCGCCAAAACTGCTCGACTCGATCGAGGGGTGTGCCGCGGGCAGCGAGTTGTTCAAGCGCTTCCGATTTTATCTCGGCCAGGTGTTCTTTTATGTCAATAGGCATACCGAATCCATGGCGCAACAGGCGTGAGGTTTCCTGATATAGCTGGGCCAACAAACCCCGCTTCCATTCGCTCCACACCTTGGGGCTGGTGCCACGCATATCTGCGACAGTTAAAAGGTAAAGATTGTCGAGGTGTTCCTGGTCTCCCACGGTGCGGGCGAAGTTCATGATGATTTCCGGATCATGAATATCCTGACGTTGTGCCACCAACGACATGAACAAATGATTACGTACCAGCCAGCAAATAAAGCGCGTGTCGTATTCACTCAGTGTATGTATGACGCAGAAACGCCTTGTCTCTTTTTCACCGAGTCTGGAGTGGTCGCCACCGCGTCCCTTGGCAATATCATGGTACAGAGCTGCAACATAAAGTCGTTCCGGTTTAACCAGGTCCTTGATAATTGATGATGCCATTGGGAACTCGGTGGCGAACTCAGGCACCGTGAACCGCCTTACATTGCGAAGAACAAACAGGATGTGCTCGTCAACAGTAAAAACGTGAAACAAATCATGTTGCATTTGTCCGACGATGCGACCGAAGGCTGGCAGGTAAGCTCCGAGTACACCATAGGCATTCATGCGACGGAACTCATGGGTAATGCCGGACGGTTGGCGCAAGATCTCCATGAACAGACTGCGACAGGCGAGATCCTTACGGAAGTTTTTATCGATCAGGTACAGATGAGAGCGTACCTGGCGAATGGTACTTGACCGGACGCCTTTGAGTTCAGGGTGCTGTTGTAATAGCAGGAACATTTCCAGCATCGCCCAGGGGGTGCGTTTAAACACTTTGTCATCGACGGTCTCTATAAAATCACCGTGCGCGCGAAAGCGTCGATTAAGCGAGCGGCTGCGTAGACGTCCTTTGGCCAGTATGGCCTCCTGAAAGTGTTGCAACAGGATCTCGTTTAGCAGCGACAGTTCTTTCACGGTTCGGTAATAACGCTTCATATACTGTTCAACTGCCAGACTACCGGGCCTGTCAATGAACCCCGCCAGTGAAGCCAGGGCACGCTGGTGATCAAATAGCAGGCGATCCTCGCGACGGCCGGCAAGATAGTGGAGGCCGCTACGTAATTGCCAGAGATAGTTACGGCCGCGGATTAGGGCACGATATTCCTCTTCGGTCAAAAAGCCGTGTTCCACCAGCTCATGCAAGGAACCCGTGCCAAACTCGCGTTGCGTTACCCACGAGATCATCTGAATGTCACGGAGTCCACCCGGACCTTCTTTGATGTTGGGCTCCAGGTTATAAGCGGTGTCGTCATATCGCCCGTGTCTGGTAATTTGTTCTTTCCATTTGGCAGCAAAAAACTTGCGGCTGGGCCATATTTTTGCCGGCCCGTTGGTTTCTCGCATACGGTTGAACATGTCTTCGTCGCCAACGAGTAGACGCGCTTCCATCAGGTTGGTGGTTACCGTAATGTCTTTCTTCGATTCTTTCGCACAGTCTTTGAGTGTTCGTGCGCTGTGGCCAACTTCCATCCCAATGTCCCACAAAAAGCGGATAAAAGTTTCAAGGAAATTGTTCAGTTCGTTGTGCGCCGGTTGGTGCAGCAATAACATGAGATCGATGTCGGAAGCGGGGTGCAGCTCACCGCGACCATATCCGCCCACGGCAATTAACGAGATTTCTTTTCTCTCGGGCAACAGGGGGTGATGGTGCTGGAATGCCAGCAGTATCAGTTGGTCTACCAGCCATGCGTGACTCTGGACAAGGTCATCCGGGCGGGCCCCCGCGTGGAAGTATCTTTCCAGCCGCTGTCTCCCGGTTTTAAGCGTCTTGCGGAAAAGCGTTAATGCATCACTGTCTTGTTCAAGCGAGCCCCGGAAGGCTTTGGAGTCAAATAATTCTTTCTTGCTGATCACCATGCAGCGATATTCGCTGATAACCCGTGCGACAACAAGCAAGCGACCAGGATGATTAAGGTTGTTCTCCGGGTAGCTGGGTCAGGATCTCATGACCGTCATTGGTTACCAGGATTGTATGCTCCCATTGCGCCGAGAGAGTATGGTCAGAAGTAACCACCGTCCAGTTATCCTTCAGCAGTTTTATTCCCTTGCGACCGGCATTGATCATGGGTTCGATGGTAAACGTCATGCCGGGTTTGAGCATCACGCCGATCCCCGGGGGACCGTAATGCAATACTTGGGGTTCTTCGTGGAACTGACGGCCGATACCGTGACCACAGTATTCCCGCACAACAGAGTAGTTCAGCGATTCGGCATGCTCCTGAATGGCATGCCCGATATCTCCCAGCCGGGTACCTGGACGTACCTGTTCGATGCCAATCATCAAGCACTCATGAGTGGTTTCGGTCAGGCGTTTCGCCAGTACGGATGGCTCACCGACATAAAACATCTTGCTGGTGTCACCATGAAAACCGTCCTTGATAACGGTGATATCAATATTAAGAATATCGCCTTTTTTGAGTTTTTTGGACGACGGGATGCCGTGGCACACCTGGTGATTGATGGAAGTACAAATAGACTTGGGGAATCCCTTGTAATTAAGCGGTGCCGGAACGGCCTTTTGTTCGTTCACGATATAATCGTGGCACAGGGCGTCGAGCTCATCGGTGGTGATACCTGGCTGCACGTGAGGCCGGATCATTTGCAGTACTTCACCGGCAAGGCGGCCGGCGACGCGCATTTTCTCGATTTCTACTGCGGATTTGATGTGAATCGCCATATTCCAGCCAGTAAGCGGAGCCAATGTGGGTCAAAAATGGGCCTTTTATAACATGATTCGGGACCGGTACTGCCTGAACCCCTAATTCGCTTGGGGATAAATGCCAAAGCAGTTGAAATTATTGTCGAAAATAAGGTGATGGGGTATATTGCGCGCCTTGCTTGATACCTAAAACGCACATGAATCGTCACATGCGCCCGGGTGCCCTCCATTATGGATGGGTTGGTGCATGGGGTTCATGGAAGCCTAAAACCCGAAGGGAGATTACTATGAGTAAAGTAAGTATGCGAGACATGCTCGCAGCTGGTGTGCATTTTGGGCACCAGACCCGCTATTGGCACCCCAAGATGCGCCCCTATATTTTTGGTGAGCGCAACAAAATTCACATAATTAACCTCGAAAAGACGGTTCCATTACTGGAAGACGCCCTGAATTTCCTCGGCAGTCTGGCGTCCAAGCGGGGCAAGATCCTGTTTGTCGGTACCAAGCGCCAGGCAACAGACACTATTCGCGATGAAGCAATCCGTTGTGGTGCGTCCTATGTCAATAAACGTTGGCTCGGCGGCATGTTAACCAACTTCAAGACGGTTAAGCATTCTATTAGTCGGCTGAAGGAACTTGACGTCATTCTTGGTGAAGATGCCAGCTCCAAGCTGAATAAAAAAGAATTACTGATGCTGAGCCGTGAGCGCGCAAAACTCGACGGCGCGTTAGCGGGCATCAAGGACATGGGGGGTCTGCCCGATGCCCTGTTCGTCATCGATGTCGGCATTGAATATATCGCCGTCAAGGAAGCCAACAAGCTCGGTATTCCGGTGGTGGCCATTGTCGATACCAACTGTAAACCCGATGGCATTGATTATGTTATCCCGGGTAATGATGATGCGATTAGTGCGATTCGTCTTTATTTGTCAATCGCAGCTGACGCCATCCTGGAAGGTCGTAAATCTGCGCAGGTTGCTATGCCCGCCGGTGAAGATGACTATGTCGAGGTGGATGATGACCAACCCAAAGTCAAGGTGAAGACGAAAAAGAAAACCACAAAGCCTGCAGCGACGAAGGCCAAGGCCGTGTCGGAGAAAAAACCAGAGAAAGAGTCTGACGCCAAAAAGACTGGTACCTCTGAAAGCAAATCCTGAAGCATCAGTGAAGACAGGGGCTGGGTCCCTTTTTTGACATACCGGCCCCTGACCGAACCCGATATTAGTTGACTGACTCGTGAAAGAAACGAGTGATGGAAGGTAAAGAATAATATGGCTATATCTGCTGCAGAAGTAAAATTACTGCGTGAAATGACAGGTCTTGGCATGATGGACTGCAAGAAGGCCCTGGAAGAAACAGGTGGTGACAAGGACGCTGCTATTGAATTGCTGCGCAAGACAGCGGGTGCAAAACTTGAAAAGAAAGCCGGACGCACCGCCGCCGAAGGTTTGGTCAGCGTTGCGGCAGAGGGTAATGCGACAGCGCTGGTGGAAGTGAACAGCGAGACCGACTTTGTTGCCAAAGGTGACGAGTTCCAGGGCTTTGTTACGCAAGTCGCCTCTTGCGTGGCCAGAAACAGACCCGCTGACGTAACGGCTCTCATGGACCAGCCCATGGATTCCGGTGAGACGGTTGCCAAAACGCTGGAAGCCATGGTGCAGAAGCTGGGCGAGAAAATGAATGTCCGCCGGTTCGAGACTTATGCCACCGATAACATGATTGGCAGCTATGTCCATACTACCCGGAAGATTGCTGTACTGGTTGAGATTGAAGGGGGAGATGAAGCTCTGGCCAAGGATATCGCCATGCATATTGCGGCCAGTCGTCCCCAGTTTGTCAGCTCAGAAGAGGTACCGGAAGAGGTAAAGACCAAGGAACGGGAGTTCTTTGCCGAACAGGCCAGGGAAAGCGGTAAACCCGATAACATTATAGAGAAAATGGTGGAAGGGCGTATTAACAAGTTTCTCAGCGAGATTTGTCTGTTGGGCCAGCCGTTTGTTAAAGATGCAGACACCAGGGTAGAGAAGTTGCTGCAACCTGCTGATGCAAAGGTGGTGCGCTTCGTACGTTATGAGGTCGGTGAAGGTATGCAGAAGAAAGAAGAGGATTTTGCCGCCGAAGTCATGGCGCAGGTGAAGGGAGCCTGAGGTTTGACTACCGCCGGCCGATCACCGGCATATAAACGTATCCTGCTGAAGCTCAGTGGTGAGGCGTTGATGGGCGACGAACCCTATGGCATCAATCGTGATGTTATCAGGCGAATTGTTGGAGAGATTAAAGATGTCGTTAACGAAGGCGTGCAGGTTGCCATCGTCGTTGGCGCCGGCAATATCTTTCGCGGCATCGCCGCATCAACACAAGGTATGGACCGCGCTACGGCGGACTACATGGGAATGCTGGCGACAGTCATAAATTCCATGGCCTTACAGGACGCGCTGACGCAAATCGAAGTCGATGCGGTTGTACAGTCGGCAATCCCGATGGAGCCGGTGGTGGAGTCTTATAATCGCAACAAGGCATTACGCCACCTTGACGCGGGAGTTGTCGTGATATTTGGTGGCGGTACGGGTAATCCGTTCTTCACTACCGATACGGCAGCCAGTCTGAGAGGTCTGGAGATGCAGGTAGATGTTGTGCTTAAGGCAACCAAGGTCGACGGTGTGTATACCAGGGATCCGGCCAAGTATGCAGATGCCCGGCGTTATGAGAGATTGTCCTATGACGAGATACTGAAAAATCGTCTGGAGGTAATGGATGCAGCGGCGATCGTGTTGTGCCGTGATCAACAGATGCCACTACAGGTATTCAGTATCAACAATCCCGGGACCCTGTTGAAAGTGGTTCTGGGGGGGGACGAAGGAACACGAGTTGAAACCGGAGAGCCGTCATGACAGACAGTGTCGACAAAATAAAAAAGGATGCCGAAATACGGATGCAGAAGTCTGTTGAGTCCAATCGGGCCGGATTGAGCAGGATTCGAACTGGCCGTGCCAGTATCGGTTTGCTGGATCATATTACTGTTGATTTTTACGGTACTCCCAGTCCTTTAAGTCAGGTTGGATCGATTAGCGTTTCAGACGCGAGAACACTGACAATCAAATTATGGGATAAGGCCATGATACAACCGGTGGAGAAAGCGATTATCAAATCCGATTTGGGGTTAAACCCGGTCGTTGCTGGAGAAACCATTCGCATTCCAATCCCGGCCCTAACGGAAGAGCGCCGCATAGAACTGACCAAGCTGGCACGAAGCGAAGCCGAAAACGCAAAAATTGCCATTCGCAATATTCGCCGTGACTCGAATCAGCATCTCAAAAATCTGGTCAAGGCCAAAACAATTTCTGAAGACGAAGAAAAGCAGGCCGAGGCGGTGGTGCAGAAATTGACGGATCGCTCTGTGGCCGAAGTGGAGAAACTGGTAGAAGAAAAAGAAAAAGATTTGATGGAAATCTGATGAAGCCTGGAATGTACGACCAACCGAGAGCCTGGAAGACACCGCCTTTAGTTATCGGCATCAGAGCACCCTGCTGAAAATGATCAAACCTGCTGTCGTCAAACACTCCGGAACTGATTTAAATGACGGCAAATTGCCTGCCCATGTCGCCGTTATCATGGATGGTAATGGCCGCTGGGCACGAAAGTGCGGCTTGCCGCGCATTGCCGGGCACCGTAAGGGAGCCGAAACAGTGCGCAAGCTGATTACCCTTTGCGGTAAAAAGAAAATACCTTTTCTTACGCTGTTCGCCTTCAGCAGTGAAAACTGGAAACGCCCGCAGCCCGAGGTGAGCCGCCTGATGGAATTATTTGTATCAGCTCTGGACAAGGATATTGGTGAATTGCATGAAAACAATGTGCGCTTCCGCGTAATCGGTGATCGCACTTCGCTTGATCCCGGTATAGTAGAGAAAATTGTAAAAGGCGAGACGTTAACCGTGGCCAATACGGGTCTGCAGCTAAATGTTGCCATTAACTACGGCGGCAAGTGGGACATTCTCAACGCCTGCCAGAAGATTGTCGACGAGTCTGGACACGCTAAACGGAAGCCCGGATCAATCACTTTCGAAGACCTGGAGACGGCCTTGAGCACGGCCGGACAACCGGAACCGGATTTGTTCATTCGCACTGGCGGCGAACGCCGTATCAGCAATTTCCTGTTGTGGCAGTTGGCCTACACCGAGCTCTATTTTTCAGACGTTCTGTGGCCAGACTTTGGCAACAAGGAGTTTGAACAGGCCCTCGCTGAATATGCCGGCAGGCAAAGGCGTTTTGGCCAGACCGGCGAACAGGTGGAGGCGGGCTGATGTTGTGGAAACGCGTGTTAACGGCCGTCGTCCTGTTACCGCTGGTGCTATGGGCGCTGTTCGCCCTGCCGCCAACGGGGATTGCGGTCCTGATTGGCCTGGTCGTGACCATTGCCACCTGGGAACTTACCGCGCTGATCGGGTTAAAGACCAGACTGTCACGTGCGCTGTATACCATATTAATGATTGTGTTTGGCGCCTCCGGTTCGCTGTGGCTGTTACGGGGCAACTCGCTATTTCCGCTTTTTGCAATCGCGTCTTTGTGGTGGATTTATGCGTTTGTGCACATCCTGAAAGAAGATGGCAGTTACGGTGGCGTGTTCGGGAGTTTTACCGGACGCCTGATCGCCGGTTTTCTGGTGATGTTGCCCACCTGGTTGGGTTTCCTGGCGTTATATATTAATGATTCGGCTGCACCCAATCTGCTGTTGTATGTTCTGGTACTTGTCTGGGTGGCAGATTCGTTTGCCTATTTTTCTGGCAAGGCATGGGGTCGACATAAGCTCGCACCTGCTGTCAGCCCGGGAAAGTCTATTGAGGGTGTCGTCGGTGGGTTGGTTGGCGTAGCCACTGTTGCGATCGCAGCCGAACTGTTTCTTTGGCAGCATGAAGGCAAAGCCCTTTTGATATGGATTCTGCTCGCATTACTGACAGGCGCAGTCTCCGTCGTCGGCGACCTCACAGAGAGCATATTCAAGCGCCGCGTCGGGGCAAAAAACAGTGGCACACTGCTTCCCGGCCATGGCGGAATGTTTGACCGTATCGACGCCTTGACCGCAGCGATTCCGGTGTTCGCCTTCGGCTGGCAACTGACTAACGGGGCCGCGTGGTGAATCCTGTCCACAGCGATGTAAACAGACTACGTGGTGTTGCCATCCTGGGCGCAACCGGGAGTATCGGTGTCAATACGCTGAACGTTATTTCCCGTCACCCGGATCGGTTCACAGTGGTCGTCCTGACGGCGAATACGCAGGTCGACCGTTTATTTGAACAGTGCAAGCGCTTTCAGCCGCGCGTGGCAATCATGGCTGATGCGCAAAGCGCAGAATGCCTGCAGCAAAAGGTAAATAAGGCCGGTCTTGAAATTGAGGTGGCGGCAGGTATTGGCTCGATAGGTTCGGCAGTAGAAGCAGATGATATTGAAATTGTTATGGCCGCCATTGTTGGAGCGGTCGGGCTCAAGCCTACCCTTGCCGCCGTCCAGGCTGGCAAACAGGTGCTGATTGCAAATAAGGAACCGCTGGTGATGTGCGGTGGTGTCTTTATCGCCGAAGCCAAGCGATCAGGCGCGGTATTACTTCCGATCGACAGCGAACACAATGCCATCTTTCAGTGCTTGCCGTCAGGTTACCGGGCCGGAGAGCTCGTCGCCGGCGTGCGCCGCATCCTGTTGACTTGTTCGGGCGGACCGTTTCGGGAAACACCGATCGAGCTGTTGAAAGACGTAACGCCGCAACAGGCCTGCGCTCATCCAAACTGGATTATGGGTAAAAAAATATCCGTCGATTCGGCGACACTGATGAACAAAGGGTTGGAGCTGATCGAGGCCTGCTGGCTATTTGGCGTGCAGCCAGAACAAGTGGAAATCGTCATCCATCGACAAAGTGTCATTCATTCCATGGTGGAGTATCTGGACGGTTCTGTGTTGGCGCAAATGGGAAATCCGGACATGAAGATTCCCATTGCCCATGCCCTATCGTGGCCGGATCGTATCGACTCCGGGGCGAAAGCACTCGATCTGTTTGATATTGGCCGCCTGGATTTTGAGCGCCCGGATATGACCAAATTTCCCTGTTTGCGACTCGCCTATGGGGCGGTGGTAGAGGGTGGCACGGCGCCCGCAATTTTGAATGCCGCCAATGAAGAGGCGGTGCAGGCGTTTCTGGATAATCGCATGGCGTTTACCAGTATTGCTAAAGTCATTGAGCGTGTACTGGAAAGTGTGGACGCAAGAGCGGTGACCACAATTGACGCCATTGTTGAAGATGATGCCCGTGCCCGTCTGGCAGCGCGTGCACTGATTCTGCCTGCCGACAAGATTGAGGAGAGCATACATTGATTAGTGGTATTTACATGTTGGTGGCCTTTGTTGTTGCGCTAGGAATCCTGATCGTTGTGCATGAGTTCGGTCACTACTGGGTAGCAACACGTGTCGGTGTCAAGGTGCTTCGATTCTCGGTCGGATTTGGGAAACCCATTTGGCGCCGACGTTGGGGAAAAGATCAAACCGAGTTCGTTATTTCCGCCATCCCGTTGGGTGGATATGTTCGCATGTTGGGTGAAGGCGATGATGGTTATTCGCCTGATGAAGCCCACCGTGCATTTAGTCAAAAATCACTGCTTAAGCGTACGGCGGTCGTGGTGGCTGGGCCATTGTTCAATCTGGCGTTTGCTGTGATTGCATTCTGGCTGGTCTACATGATTGGCATAGACGGGATTCGGCCAGTGGTAGGCGTGGTGGCACCGCAGTCTATCGCCGAAGCGGCTGGTTTCAGAAGTGGTGATGAATTACTGGAAATTGACGGTAAGCCGGTGCAGACCTGGGGTCAACATCGCATGTATATCTTCCGTCGCACGCTGGATCGTGCCGAGATGAATTTTACGGTGCGCACGGCAACCGGGAAAGAACTGCGGCGGTCCATTGACCTGTCACAGATACCCATTGCAGATATAGATGCTGGTCTGATCTCCCGCGGTATCGGGCTTTATGTCGAGATGCCGGAATTACCTGCTGTGATTGGAAAAATTGAAACAGGTCCGGCTGCGGCTGCCGGTCTTGAACCGGGAGACCTGATCATTAGGGTAGAGCAGGCGAGCGTGAAGAACTGGCAGGAATTTGCCAGCCAAATACGTGCCCGGCCCGGGCAGGAAACCCGGTTGGCGGTGAAGCGGGACAATCGCGAGTTACTGATAACCGTTACGCCGCGTGCACAAAAAATTGCCGACAAGACCATCGGGCTGATCGGGGTTCGCCCTGAATACCCTGGCCTGCCGGACGATATGAAGGCCGTTGTACGCTACGGTCCACTGAAATCTTTATTCGTAGCGGCTGAACAGACCTGGACCATGTCGGTGTTAACCCTGGAAATGTTGTACCGAATGCTCAGGCTTGAAATTTCGTCGCGCAATATCAGCGGCCCGCTTACAATTGCGCAGGCTGCCGGGTACTCGGCACAAATGGGAGTAGACCGTTTTCTCATGTTTCTGGCGGTGGTGAGCATCAGCCTGGGCGTGCTTAATCTTTTGCCTATTCCGGTACTGGATGGCGGTCACCTGCTCTACTATGCATTTGAAGCCGTTCGGGGAAAGCCGCTTTCCGAGACCGTTCAGGCATGGGGGCAACAAATTGGTATAATCCTGCTGGTAGGCCTGATGCTGCTGGCTTTTTATAATGACATAACAAGAATCCTGTTTGAATGAATTACCCAATTTTGAACAAATCGTCTCATCTCATTGTAGTGGGGAGGCTCTTTCTGGTGCTTACCGTATTGCTGGTATCGTCTATCAGTTATGCGTTCGAGCCTTTTATTGTCAAGGAAATTCGCGTTGAAGGGCTTCAG
>SDBV01009167.1_pt1 | contig 13202 bp, 10 predicted proteins | sample 2277081 | NCBI WGS metagenome assembly SDBV01 (sample SAMN10402039, study PRJNA504765) | marine sediment metagenome | isolation source: marine sediment core GS10_PC15, 223 cmbsf | place: Arctic Ocean: Southern Knipovich Ridge | collected 2010
ACGGGTCGCGCCGGCGGGAACGATTTTCGCCTTGCGTCCCGGCCGTGCCCGTAGCGCCGCGGCGTAGGAACAGAAGCGGCTCGACGCGGCGCCGAGCCGCAGTGGCGCGCGAACCGCACGCCGGGTGCGCCCCAAGACTCCCTCCAGGTGTCCTCCATATAGGCGATGCAGGCCGCCGGCTTCGAAATAGACCTCGCCCGGGCGCGGTGTTTCGATCGCCGCTCCGATCGCCTCGAGGCTGCGCAGCATTGCCTCCCAGGCCGATGCGGCTCGATCCGGGTCGGCGGCCAGCAGCTCCAATTCGGGGCAGCGGGCGAGCGCCTCGCCGAGCCGCATGCCGGCGTGGACGCCGAATGCCTCTGCCGCCCCCGACACCTGGCCGACCACTTGTTCACGATCCGGTTCGGGGGCCAGCGCGACCGGCTTGCTCAAGGTCTTTTTGCGCTCTCCTGCCGCTGCCAGCAGCTCGAAACGGGGGATGAGGGCGCAGATAACCATGATCGAACATATGTTCGCATAACAGTCAAGCGGCCGCCGTGACGGGTTTGCGACGGCCGTAGGCCGGCGCTCCAGCATGAGTGGGGTTCGAAGGGGCGAAGCCCCTCGTGATTCCGCTCCAGCATGAAAGGGGGTCGAGGGGGACGAAGTCCCCCCGATATAGGTCAAGCGGCGGGGGTCGAGGGGGACTTCGTCCTCCCTATTAGGATCCGCCGCGATGCACGTCGCGGCGGTCGACATCGGGACCAACTCAACACGGTTGCTGGTCGCCGACATCGACGACGGCCGCGTCAACGAGCTGCTGCGGCTGACCAACGTGACGCGCCTCGGTGAGGGCGTCGATCGCGATGGCCGGCTGTCCGAGGCGGCGATCGGTCGCGTCAGTGAGGCCTGCGAGCACTACCGGGCAGAGATCGACCGACTCGGCGCCGAGCGCACGCTGGCGGTGCTGACCAGTGCGGTGCGCGACTCAGCCAACGGCGACCAGTTCGCGGCGATGCTGCGCGACCGCTTTGGCTTCGAGGCCGACGAGGTCAGCGGTGAGCGCGAGGCTGAGTTTACGTACCGTGGCGCCACCAGCCAGCGCGACCGTAACGGGTCGCTGCTCGTGATTGACATCGGCGGAGGTAGTACCGAGTTCGTGATCGGCAGCGGCGAGCAGATCGATTTCAACGCCTCGACTCAGATCGGCTCGGTCAGGTTCACCGAGCGCTACCTGCGCTCGGATCCACCGACGGCCGATCAGGTGACGAGCTGTCGCGCCGCAATTCGCACTGAGATCGAGACGGCGGTTGAGCCGGCCGTCCGAGCTGTGCCGCGCGCGGCCATCGCGGTCGCGGGCACGCCGACATCGTTCGCTGCGATCGAGCAACGGCTCGTTCCCTACGATCGCGAGAAGGTCCACGGTTACGTGCTCTCATCGGCCGATTGTGTCCGTATTGCCGATCGGCTCGCATCGATGCCGGTCGCAGAGCGTCGAGGGGTCCCCGGGCTGCATCCCGGCCGCGCGCCCACGATCGTCGCCGGCGGCCTGATCCTGGTCGAAGCGCTGGCTCTGTTCGGGCTCGCTTCGGTCGAGGTCTCGGAGGCGGACATCCTCGACGGTGCTGCCCTCTACGCGGCGGCTAATCTCTAAGGGTGGGATCCGGCTTCACAGGCGAGAGGCGCCTGACGCTGCTCGCCTGCATCCTCGGCTCGAGCATTGTCTTCATCGACGGAACGGTGGTCAACGTCGCGCTGCCGGCGATCGAACGGGGGCTGAACGCCGACCTCGTCGGGCAACAGTGGGTCGTCGAAGGGTACCTGCTGACGCTCGGGTCATTGATCCTGCTCGGCGGGTCGCTTGGCGACCTCTATGGCAGGCGCCGGGTTTTTGGGCTCGGCGTAGCGCTGTTCGGACTGACGTCGATCGCCTGTGCGGTCGCTCCCAGCATCGAAGTGTTGATCGGCGCGCGTGTCGTGCAGGGCATGGCAGGGGCGCTACTCGTGCCGAGTAGCCTCGCGCTGATCGTCGCCACTTTCGACGAGCGCGAACGCGGCAGGGCGATCGGCGTTTGGACAGCGTGGGTCGGGATCGCTACGGTGGCCGGCCCGTTTGCAGGCGGTGTCCTGATCGACGCCGCCTCTTGGCGCTGGGTGTTCGCGATCAATCTGGTGCCGGTGGCGATGACGCTGTTCTTGATCGTGACCGCGATCGCCGATCATCACGATGCGACTGAGCACCGTCGCCCCGACATCCTCGGCGCGTTGCTCGTCACGCTCGGACTGGGCGGCTCTGTCTTCGCGCTGATCGAGCAGCAGAACCTCGGCTGGAGCGACCCGCTGATCCTCGTCACCGGGATCGGAGGCCTGCTGGCACTGGCGCTGTTCATTGTCCAGGAGCGGCGCGCGGCCGAGCCGATGCTGCCGCTTGGCTTCTTCCGCCGCCGCAACTTCGGCTTCGGCAACCTGGCGACCGTGGCGATTTACGCGGGGCTCTCGATAGCGATCTTCTTCCTGATGATCTTCCTCCAGCAGGTCGGTGGCTACAGTGCGCTCGGCGCCGGCGTCGCGCTGATGCCGGTGACCGTGATCATGTTCTTCGGTTCGAGTCGCTTCGGTGCGCTGGCCGATCGCTATGGCCCGCGGCTGTTCATGTCGCTCGGTCCGATAGTCGCTGGTATCGGGCTGTTGTTGCTGACGCTGGTCGGTCACGACGTCAACTACTTGACCGACGTGTTTCCGGGGGCGGTCGTTTTCGGCTTTGGCCTGGCGCTGACCGTCGCGCCGCTGACGGCCGCAGTGCTGGCTGGAGTCGAAGACAACCACGCTGGTCTTGCGTCGGGCGTCAACAACGCAATTGCGCGCGTGGCCGGGCTGGTTGGGATCGCGGTAGCCGGTGCAGTGGTCGCATCGAGTTTCGCGACAAAGCTCGACACGAGTCTCGCGCAGGCCGATATTCCGACCGGTACGCAGGCCGTTGCCGAAGCGCAGAAGCGACCGCTCAACACCACGATCCCGGCCTCGGTGCCCGAACCGGCGCGGGCCGAGTTCGCGGGCGCTTTGGAAGACGCGTCGGTCGACTCGTTCCACGATGTGATGACGTTGGCGGGGCTGCTGGCGATCCTCGGCGGGATCGTCTCGGCGCTCGGCATTCGCAACCCGCGCCGCGAGCTGCACGCGGCCGAGTGCCCCGGCGGCGCTATCTGCGGCGCGAGCGAAGAGGTCGGTCGCGCCGCCAGCGAGCCCGAACCCGCACCTGTGGCTTCCTAGAGCCAAGAAAGGGCTTTAATTTGGGTGTCTGGACATTGGCCATATGTCAGTTGCCGATGTCTGCCCACGCTCCCATAATGGTTTCAACAGGTTCGGGTCAGCCGCGTCTTCGCTCGGCGCCTCCCGCTGCTCGAATCGACTGGGCCCCTCTGGTACGAACCCCTGCCCGTCCTAAGGGGCCATCCTGGGAAGGCGGTCGGAACTTTTACTCCGGCCGCCTTCGCTATTTGGTGGACGCGTCAGCTGCGGACGGCGAACAGCTTCCACTCGCCAGGAACGCCCTTCAACTCATGTGTGCCGCGTGGGTCGAACTCCAGGCCCGACCCTGCCACCAAGTCTGTGACGGTGCGCGAGACTAGCACCTCGCCGGCACCTGCCTTGGCGCTGACGCGCGCGCCGATGTTGACGGCGATGCCGCCGACGTCGTCACCGATCAGCTCGCACTCACCGGTGTGCAATCCGGCGCGAATGTCGATGCCGAGCTGCTGCACGGCCTCGCACGCTGAGGTGGCGCAACGGATGCCGCGCGCCGGACCGTCGAAGGTCGCCAGCACACCGTCGCCCAACGTCTTGATCACACGACCGCGGTTGCGCTTGATCTCAGCGCCGATCAGCTCGTCGTGGCGTTCGATCAATGCCCGCCAGCTGCTGTCACCAAGCTCGGACGCGCGCGCCGTCGAGTCGACGATGTCGGTGAACATCACCGTCGCGAGCACGCGGTCGGGCTCGGGCGTGGTCCGCACCCCCGTCAAGAATTCCTCGATCTCGCCCGTGATCGCCTCCCAGTCACCGTGGTACCAGAGGTGGTCTTGGCCGGGAAACTCGACATAGCGCGCATCTGGGATCGCATCGCCCAGGTGTCGACCCGCGCCGACGTCGATGATTAGGTCTTCGCTGCGGTGCAAAACCAACGTCGGCGTTTGGATCACTGGCAGCGCATCTCGCACGTCGACCTCCATGTTCATACGTAGGAGGGCGATGGCAGCGGCCGGGCTGGCGCCCATGCGCAGGGTCGAACCGAAGGCGTCCGCTGCCTCCTGGTTCTCACCCATGCTCGGTGCCCACACTCGAATCAGCCCGCCGGCGTCGTCCCAGATTGCGGGAAGCGTCTCGAAGAACTCATCGGTGGCGGCCGGATCGATCAAGCCCCACGGGTAGTCCTCGGTTGGTGTGCCGCGGGCGTAGGACCCGTACATGATCAGCGCCGTGGTGCGCTGCGGATATGTTGCAGCGAATAGCGCGCACATCGGCCCTCCCTCGGACATACCGAGGAGGGCAGTCTGTTCGGATCCGACGGCGTCCACCACGGCGCGCACGTCGTCCATGCGCTGCTCGAGTGTTGGCAATGCGGTTACGTCGACGTGATCGGACAGGCCTGTGCCGCGTTTGTCGAAGAGGATCACACGCGCAAAGGTGCCCAGCCGCTCGATGAAGCGGGACGTAAAGGGATCGGACCAGAGCTGTTCGACGTTCGAGATCCAGCCGGGCACGTACACGAGATCCAGCTCGCCCTCGCCGACTACCTGGTAGGCGATATTTACGTCGCCGCTGCGCGCGTACTCTGTCTTGGGTCGAGCCGTGGCCATCGGTGAGCCGCCTTCCTCCGGTAGCTACGCCAGGTTGGCGCGGCGCGGGTAGACGACTTCGGGGTCGGTCGACACGTTGACGAGCGCCGGCTTGCCCGAGGCGAACGCGCGCTCGAGCGCCGGCTTCAGCTGCTCCGGCTCGGTCACGAACTCGCCGTGCCCGCCGAGTGCGGTCACGACCTCGTCGTAGCGTGTCTCGGGGCGCAGTTCCGCCGCCACCGAGTACCCGTATAGGAATTCCATGGGGTGCTTCTCGAGTGCCCAGATGCCGTTGTTGCCCATCACGCCGACGACCGGCAGGTCGTGGCGCAGCAGCGTGTCGAACTCCATCCCATGAAATCCGAACGCGCCGTCGCCGAGCAACAGGCAGATCTGGCGGTCGGGATGAGCGACCCTCGCCGCGATCGAGTACCCAATACCCGAGCCGAGGCAGCCGAACGGGCCCGGGTCGAGCCAGCAACCGGGCTCGTAGGTGTTCATGACGCGGCCCGCGAATGAAACAAAGTCACCGCCGTCGCCGATCACGATTGCGTCGCGGTCGAGCACCTCGCCCAGCTCCTTGTACACGCGCAACGGATGCAACGGCGAGCGGCCATCGTTTAGCTGCTCCTGTTCGCCGGCGCGCTTCTCGCTCTCGCTCTCACGTAGCGACTTGATCCACTCGGTTGTGGCCTGCGGTGATGCACCGGCGCCGGCCGCCGCTTCGCGCAGAGCGTTCAAGGTCGCTGGGATGCCGCCATACAACTCGCCGGCAAGCTCGCGCGGGGGGTTACGGCCGGGCTCGGCGGAGTCGATCTGCACGATCCGCGTATCTTCGCCGAACGAGTCGCCGAAGCCGAGGCGGAAGTCGATTGGCACCCCGATTACGAGCGCGACGTCGGCACCGTTGAGGCCAGCGCCGCGCGTGCGGGAGAAGAAGTTCGGATGGTCGGCCGCTAGGCAGCCGCGAGCGAGCCCGTTGAGGAAGACGGGAATCCCCAGCTCTTCCGAGAGCGCGCGCAACGTGTCCTCGCCGTGCCCCCAGTAAAGGTCTGTGCCGGCCATGATCACCGGGCGCGAAGCGCCCGAAAGTAGCTCGGCGGCCTCGGCGATGGCGGTTGCGTCGGCGCTGGGGGCGCCAGCCGGGTCGGGCAACTTCGCCGGCTCGTCGTCGGCCTCGGCCTCCATGAAGACGACGTCGAGCGGCAGGTCGAGGAAGGCTGGGCCGGTCGGCGCGCTCAGCGCCGCAATCAGCGCCTCGTCGATCATGCCGGGGATCTCGCTGGTCTCCATCGCTGTATGGGCGCTCTTGACCAAGGGCCGCACGAACGGCACATGATCGATCTCCTGCAACGAGCCCTGGCCCCAGCGCATCTGTGGCGCTCGGCCGCCAAGCACGAGCATCGGTGAGTTGTTCTTGTGTGCCGAGGCGATCGCGCTGATGCCGTTGGTGACGCCTGGCCCCGCGGTCAGCGCGGCGACCCCTGGACGGCGCGTGACCTTCGCCCAGCCCTCGGCGGCGAACGCGGCGGCCGATTCGTGGCGCGTGTCGATCAGGTCGATGCCCTCCGTGCGGCAACCGTCGTAGAGAGAAAAAAGGTGGCCGCCGGAGAGCGTGAAGAGCTTGGTGACTCCCTGCGCCTTGAGTCTGCGCGCGGCCAGCAACCCGCCGTGCGGCGGTCGCGTCTCGCTCGATTGCCCGCTCGCTGTCGTCTGGTCGGCCGTAGCCATGCAGCAACCCTATCGGAGCGTAAGCTGCCCACGTGCCAAGTCCTCAAGCACCGCTCGCTGTCGTACTCGCCGGCGGCCGAGGCAGCCGCATCGGCGGACCGAAGGCGGCGTCCCCGCTCGGCGGCCGGCCGCTGGTCGAGTTCCCGCTCGCCGCGGCGCGCGCGGCCGGGCTCGAGACGGTGGTCGTGGCCAAGCCCACCAGCGAGCTGCCGTCGCTCGACGTCGAGGTCTGGCCCGAGCCGGTTGAGCCAGCCCACCCGCTGGTCGGAGTTATCACTGCGCTCGAGCGGGCGCGCGGGAGAGCCGTGATCGTCTGTGCCTGCGACATGCCGTTCGTCGAACCGTCGCTCATCGGGCAGCTCGCGAACGCCCGCGACCGGCTGGTCGTGGTCACCGCCGACGAGCGCCTGCAGCCGCTGCTCGGCCGCTACGAGGCTTCGCTACTCGACGAGCTTCGCACCGCGCTTGTCGCCGAACGTTCGATGCACGAAACGGTCGAGCAGCTCGGGCCGCGTCTGATCGCCGCGCCGGAGCGGATGCTGTTCAACGTCAACACGGCGACAGACCTCGAACGGGCCGAGGCGATCTTGCGCGATCGTGGTTAGTCGCGCTTCGATCGCCGAGTGACGGCCGGCGAAGTGCGGAAGACCCTGTCCCAGATCGGCGAGCTGACGCCGTAGGCGCGGTCGGACTGCTGGAAGTGATGGCGGTAGTGGTAGCGGCGCAGCGCGAGGCTCAAGCTGTTCTTGGCGCGGTGATGATGCACGTGGTAGTGCGCCATGTCGTAGAACAGGTAGCCGATCATCATTCCGCAGAAGGCCGGCAGCGACCAGTTGGGCCCGAGCACTAGGTAGAAGAGGCCAAAGAAACCGACCGCGAGCGGGATGCTGACCGACGGCGGCATCACCAACCGCAACGGATCGTGCGGGTAGTCGTGGTGGACGCCGTGGATCGTGAAGTGGAGCTTGCGACCCAAGTCCGTGTCCGGCTGCCAGTGGAACACGAAACGGTGCAGGATGTACTCGAGCAGCGTCCAGAACGCCAACCCCCCGGCGAACACCAGCGCGACCTTGCCGACACCGAGGTCCTTGGGACCGATAGCTATGTAGAGCAGAACGCCGATCAGCGGCAGATAGAGCAGCGGCGGCAGCGCCGGGTGTACGCGCGAGCCCCACTCGAGAATCGGGTTGTCGAACATCCTCGGCGATAGCTCGCGAGGCTGTTCCGAGGGGCTTGCGGGCTCGATTTTCGCCGCCTGCCTTGCCACGATCAGAAGTCTAACCAACGCCGCCACGGATACCATGGGGCCGTCGATGACGATCGATACCCGCATCCACAACGGCCTTGCGGCCCAGTTTTCCGCGCGTGCCGCTGCGCTCGAGGCCGGCGCCGAATCGGTTGGCTGGAAGATCGGCCTCAACGCCCCACCGGTGATGGAGAAGCTCGGCACGACTGCCCCCGTGATCGGTCACCTGACCACCGCCGGGCGGCTGAAAGCGGGCGAGTCGTTCGCGCTCGAGGGAACGACCTTTGCGGGAGTCGAGCCGGAGATCGCGATCCACCTCGGCGCCGACGTCCCCGGCGAGGCTTCCTCCGACGATGCCCGTGATGCGATCGGGGCGCTCGGCTGCGCGATCGAGATCGTCGACATCGATCTGCCCTTCGACGACCTCGAGGCGATCCTCGCGGCGAACGTTTTTCACAGCGCGGTGCTGCTCGGCGACCGAGACATAGATCGGGCCGGCGGCGACAGCGCAGGAGTCGAGGCGGTCGTGATCAAGAACGGCAAGCAGGAAGTGAGCGCCGAGTCGATTCCCGGCCCGCGCGAACTTGGCGAGACGGTCGCTCACGTCGCCACTCTCATCGCAGGTCAGGGAGAGCTGCTGCGCGCCGGTGAGGTGATCATCGCCGGTGCGCTGACCGCGATCGTTCCCGTGCAGCCCGGCGATCGCATCGACGTCCGGTTCGGTGCGCTCGGCGAACTGTCGATTGAGCTTGGCTAGCCAGCTCCTTTTACTTGACGGTCATACCGCAGTCGTCGACTCCGGCTTGAAGCTCGGTGAGGCCGAACGCGTTGACCGGTCCGAGTGCGCCGCTCGCCTCGATCGTCGCCGGCCGGGCCGCCCGTTCGGCTGCCCAGGCCAGCATCTTTGCGGTGAAGGTGTATCCGTCGATGCCCTCGACGCGCACCTGTTCGAGCACGTTGCCCGATTCGTCGTAAGCGACCGCGACTATCAGCGAGCCGCCTTTCGAGCGCGCCTCGGCGTCAGGCCCGCCAGTCGAGCCCTTGATCAGCTTCGCGGTCGCGGCACTGATCGCGCGCGTCACCCCCGGGACCTTCTCGGCGCCGGTCATCACTGTAGAGAAGACCTGCATCGGGCGCGACATCGGTCCGAACCAACCGAGGTAGACGCCGACCTCGCGCAACTCCGGGTAGGCGCGTGGCAACGCGAACGCCTCGGTCGACCCGACCGAGATACCGGCTAGCTCGCGGCTGCCAACCTGGAACTTGCGTACTCGCTTGGCGTTGCGCTCGGTGACGATGCGCCCGCCCCGCCACGCGAAACTGGGCGCTGACATCGCACCGGCAGCGGACGCGCGCGTGCCGCCGCTCATCCCGCCGAGGCCAGTGCCCGTCATGAAGTAGCCGATCTCGACGCGCGTTGCGCGCTCGCCGGCTCGCTCGGCAACCAGCGCGCCGGCCAGGTTGCCGGGCACCCAGTCGTAGCCGAGCGCTGTCAGCAGCGCCGACCCGGCCCGTCCGGCGCGCGGGCCGTAGCGTTCGAACACCTCACGAATGAAAGCGGTCTCGCCAGTCGAGTCGACGTAGTTGGCGCCGGCGGCGATCGCTGCTTCAATCGCAGGGCCACCCCAGCGCACGAACGGGCCAACGGTGCTCAACATGACGTCGCCCTTTTCGACGAGCGCGGCCACGCTATCCGGCCGCGAAACGTCTGCGACCGCCGTCTCGAGGCCGCCCAGCTCGCCTGCCATCGCCGCGAGCTTGCCGGCGCTTCGCGCTGCCAGCACCGGCTTCGCGCCGCGCTCGACAAGCGCCTCGGCGGTCAGGCGACCGGTGTAGCCAGTTGCTCCGAACAAAACGATGCGTCCCGCCATCGAGCCATCCTATGTCACCCCCGTCCGAATGAGCCATGAGGCGGAAAGCCGGCTGCCTGAGCGGCGTTTCGGCGTAGCCTGCACGCGAGGTATGCTGACGCTCACGGTCAGCCGCCAGACCCAAGGAGGAAACGTGCCGAAAGCGCCCGGAAAGTCTGATTCCGTGACCGCAGCCGACATCATCGACGCACCCGAGCCGAAGCGAAGGAACGGCAAGGCCGGCCCGGCCAAGGTCGCTCGCAGCTACTTCGAGGCGGTCGCCGAGCGCGACGTCGAGGGCATGCTCGCCTGCTGGAAAGCCGGCGGCATCGAGAACATCTCGGCGATCGGTCAGCTGACGGCACCCGATGGCGTGCGCGCCTTCTTCACGGAGATGTTCACGGCGATGCCCGATCTGAAGATGGAGGTCTTGAACCTCGTCTCGGCCCGCAACCAGGCCGCTGTGCACTGGCGGAGCATCGGCACCTTCAGCGGCGGTCCGTTCCAAGGGATCGAGCCGAACGGCGCACGGATCGAGATGACCGGGCTCGACCTGCTGACGATCGAAGACGGCCTGATCACCCGTAACGACGCCTATACGGACGGCGCCCAGCTCGGACGCCAGATCGGCGTTCTTCCGCCCCTGGACAGCCCGGCCGAGAAGGGCATGACGGCCGCGTTCAACGCCAGGACCAAGCTGACCCAAAAGCTCTCGCGCGCCTCAATCGAGCTGGAGACGGTCGGCGACGGAGTTTGGGCGATCCGGGGCGGCATACGCGGCTTCGCGAACGTCTACCTGATCAAGGATGGCGATGGCGTGATGTTGTTCGAGGGCGGCGTCAAGAGCATGGCCAAGCAGATCGGCAGAGCGACCGCCCAACTCGGCGGCATCACACGCCTGATCTTGAGCCATGCTCACACCGATCACCGCGGCGCAGCTCCCTCGCTGCGCGCGCCCGTTTACTCCCATCCCAACGAGGTCGCCGACGCCGAGGGCGACGGCGGGCTGCACTACTTCGACTTCTCGAAGCTGCGCAACCCGGTCCCCAGAGCAGCGTACCCGCCGCTTCTGAAGCGCTGGGATGACGGGCCGGTGGAGATCGAGGGGACGGTCTCGGAGGGCGACGAGTTGGCCGGCGGCTTCAAGGTCATACACCTGCCCGGTCATGCTCCCGGGCTGATCGGGCTTTGGCGCGAATCGGACCGGCTGGCGATCGTCAGCGATGCCGTCTACTTCGCCGACGCCGAGTCGTTCAAGGCGTCCGAGCCGGTGCTACCGCACGCGGCCTTCTGTCTAGACCACGATCAGGCCGCCAAGAGCCTGCGCAAGGTGATCGCGCTCGACCCGGCAGTTGTCTGGTCGGGTCATGCCGAGCCGATCCACGACAACATCACCGAACGCCTCGAGCGGGCGGCGTCTGGCTGGAGGCCTTAGCCGAGCTCGATTCAAGAACGTAAGTGCCCGGGGTGGGGATCGAACCCACACGCCCCTAAGGGCAGCGGATTTTAAGTCCGCCCTGTCTCGCCAATTCCAGCACCCGGGCGCCCGGCCGGCAATTTCGCCGCTGTAGGCCACTGTACAGGCAGCCGATACCGGCAAAAGCAGCGACGGCAGGCCGCTTCCGGGACTACAATCGGCCCTCAGAACGCAAAAGCGGGATATTTTGCGATCGGCGCAACTCTGACCGGGGTTGTGGTGTTGTAGGGGTGGGAATGGTTTGAGCGCTGAAGCCAAAAACGCGAGAGTGACCAGGGGGGGCCTGCTCGGCGGGCGCTCGCCGCTGCTGCGCCTTCAGTCCGACGCGAAGCTGATCGCGCTGATCCGCGCTGACAACGAGGCCGCCTTCGAGCAGCTCTTCGATCGCTATCGCGCACGTCTAATGGCGTTCTGCCGCCACATGCTCGCGTCCAGGGAGGACGCCGAGGACGTGATGCAAGAGGTGTTCGTCAACGCCTATCGTGCGATGCGGGCCGACGAGCGCGAGATCAACTTGAAGCCGTGGCTATACCGGATCGCGCGCAACCGCTCGCTCAACCACCTGCGTAAGCCGGTTCCCGACGGCCAGGACACGATGGACGAGTTCATCGGCGAGAGCGGCAACTCGACCGCCGATATCGCGCACAAACGCGCCGACCTGCGCCACCTGATCGAAGACGTCCAGAAGCTTCCCGAAACGCAGCGTACGGCGCTCCTGATGCGCGAGATCGACGTACTCTCCTATGACCAGATCGCCGAAGCGATGGAGGCGACGGTGCCGAGCGTCAAGTCGCTACTGGTTCGGGCGCGGATGTCGCTGGCAGAGGCGACCGAGTCGCGTGCTCTGACTTGCGACGACGTTCGGGTGCAACTGGCCGAGGTCACAGAAGGCATCCGCAAGATCTCGCCTCCCGCCAAGCGCCACGTACGCGAGTGCGAGGACTGCTCGCAGTACCGCAAGATGCTGCGCAAGACCAACACGGCGATGGCGATGGCGTTTCCGGTCGGCGGCCTACTGGTCGTCAAGAAGCTGGTTGCGGCCAAGTTTGGCCTCGCCGCATTAGGCGGCGCCAAGGCCGGAACGGGAGCCGCCGCGACCGGCACCACGATTGCGGCCGGCGGCGCCGCCGCGACCGGGGTCGGCTCCGCTGCCGGCGCCGGAGCCGGCGCGATCATTACCAAGGCGGCGGTCGGCGTCGCGCTGACCGCGCTACTGGCCGGTGGCGCGATTGAGGCCAACAAGGTGCAAAAGGAGCGCAGGGCGGTGACCGCGAAGTCCGTTGCGCCGGCGCCCGTGACCGATACGAGTACGGTGGGCGGGGCGTCGGCCAACCAGGCCAAGCAGGTCGAGGAGAAAAAGACTGGTAAGCAGAAGGCCGCGACCGACAAGACCAAGGCCGACGAGGACTCCTCGGCGTCGACTGGCCAGGGCACCACCACGACTCCGACCGACTCGTCGCGTGAGACCGCCGGTGGCGACGACGTAGCGCCTTCGACCGGCGGCGGCTCGGGTGGTGGAGAGTCGGCCGGCGGGGCCCCGGCTGGTGACGTCGTTCCGAGCGAGCCGAGCCCGGCTCCTCCGAGCTCCGGCGGCTCGGGTTCGATTGACCCTTAGATTTTGTTCGACGCTCTTAGCGCCCGGCCGTCAGTCGCCGAAACGGAAGGTCCTGAAGGGCAGTTTGAGCCTGCCCGTGTCACCGACCTTGGCGGCGTCCGTGGCGGCGTCGAGCGTGGTTGCGAGCATCTCGATCAGCACGCCCTTGGTCGGAGCCTCACCCTTCGGGTAGGGCTTGGCAGGGTCACTGAGGTCGTGGGGCTCGAGGATCACGACCGTGCGGCCGAATAGCTGACGCGGCGGTTTGTCCTTTTGGATGAGCTGTGAGGTGAAAGCGAACTGGTAACCCTCCGCGAAGTTGACGCGCGAACGCCCCTCGAAGCGGAGTCGGAATTTCGGATAGCGCCGCGCCGCCCGTCGCTCGAGGTCGACTGAGACGAGCGGCAGGTAGCCGGAGGGCCGGCCCGATTGTGGCTCGATGTCTATGGGAGAAACGCGCATGCGCGAAATCAGCACGCCGTCCTTGGAC
>SDBV01009169.1_pt1 | contig 13202 bp, 12 predicted proteins | sample 2277081 | NCBI WGS metagenome assembly SDBV01 (sample SAMN10402039, study PRJNA504765) | marine sediment metagenome | isolation source: marine sediment core GS10_PC15, 223 cmbsf | place: Arctic Ocean: Southern Knipovich Ridge | collected 2010
ATGCCAGATTACCACTGGCAGTGATATCTATTGTCAGATCTCCCCGCTGTACGGTTACTACCTTGCTCTCTGACGCCGATTCTGATTCAGAAGCACAGCTTAGCGACAGAATGCTGACGCTGAACAGCACTAGGGTTATCAGCCCTATCTTTATTACTCTCATTAGCATTCACCTATGACCTGCCCCCATAAAGGATACCGGTCCTTAAGTTAGGGTTACCGGTATTCTAGCCTCAGGAGCAGGTGGTCTGTAGCCAAGTGCACCATGTGGTCGAATCTGATTATACTCCCACCCGCCCCCTCAAACCAAGTCAAAGAGAGGCCTCGCCTCTCTTTTTAATATCCGTCTCCCTCTTCTTCAAAGGAGAGGGAGACACAGGGGGGAGGTAGATACCCCTGATTAAAACCGCGCAGCAGCCGGCCTATACTGGTTGCAGATTGATAGAACATCTTCCAAGGACTATAATGCCTGAGACGTATCAACGAAGGGAGGGAAGAATGAGACTAAAGGACCGGGTGACGATTGTAACCGGGGGTGGTTATGGCATCGGCCGGGCATACAGCCTTGGCTTGGCCGAAGAAGGCGCTAAAGTGGTTGCCGCTGACATAAACTTTGAGGCGGCGGAGACATTAGCCGCTGACATCGAAAAGCGGGGAGGAGAGGCTTTACCGCTTAAAACAGATGTTGCTGACCAGAAGAGCACTATTGAGATGGTGGAAAAGACCATCGAGAGGTTCGGGAAGATTGATATCCTGGTCAATAATGCAGCACTATTTGCCGTGTTTGGGCTCAAACCATGGGATGAGATAGACGTGGAAGAATGGGATAGGGTCATGGCGGTGAACCTGCGAGGTCTGTTTCTTTGCTCACGAGCCGTGGTGCCCTATATGAAAGCTCAAGGGAAGGGTAAGATAATAAATATCGCCTCATCGCTGGCTTACCGGGGCCTGGTCGGCCGGATACACTATGTTACCTCCAAGGCAGGAGTCCTCGGCTTTACCCGGGCGCTGGCTCGGGAACTTGCTGGGCAGAATATCAACGTTAACTCATTAGCACCAGGCCTTACGCTCAGCGAGGGAGTCATTACCCATCGCGAACAGCCGACTCCAGAGCGCCTGGCACAGGTGAAAGCTATGCGCTGTGTCCAGAAAGACATTTATCCCAAAGACCTGGTCGGCACATTGCTCTTCCTGGCGTCAGACGACAGCGATTTTGTTTGTGGCCAGACTATTATGGTCGATGGTGGCGATGCTTTCCTCTAAATGACCTGACCCCCAAAAAGGAGTCCACCTGAATTGAGATTTTTGGGGGATAATAAAAGATGAAGGAGGAGTTATCGCTCCCCCCTTGATTTTGACGTTCACTTTGACGTTGGCGGCGGGACACAGTAGGTTACAACCAACCACGCCAATCGTGTTTTCGGGGGTCATGAAACTGTACCAGACTCTATGGAACACGATGGAACGGTACATTGGGCTCGAGATTACGAAACCGCTGCTCTTCCCCTGAGCTACGCTGGCATCTTTCAGCCCAGACTGAAGCCTCAGTTAGCGCTCCCTGACTAACGCTGTAAAACCTAATTTTTGGATTTCCTTGACAACTTCAGTAGCATCTTCGGTGTCCAGTTGAAGAAGGATATCATTTTTATTAGGCATACGAATGGAGGTCGTTGTCCATATCACCTTTATCCCTACATGCAGCTTATTGATGCAGGCAATAATTTTTGCGGCGGACTTTCCGTCGCCAGCCCCAAGCACAATAATCCGGGTGCCCGATTCACCTAAACCCAGTACCGAGTTCACAATCCTATAGAAGAAATCATTGGTGGTAACAATACCTACAACCTTGCGGCCTTCAACCACAAGCAATGTCCCCACCTTATGACGCTGAGCTAGGGCAAGTGCCTTTTCAAAAGTTGTAGCAGGTTTAACAGTGACCACTTTTTTCCGCATGACATCCCTCACGGTGGTGTGGGATATAAGATAGGTGATTTGCCAAAGAAGTGGGGCAGTGGTCTTGGGAGTAACGCCTTCAAGCCTATCCTCGGTAACTATTCCCACCAGCTTGTCGTCATCTACCACCGGTAAGCGTCGTATCTTGTGTTCCTTCATAATTTTCTTAGCATCACCGACAGAAGTATTGCTCGATACAGTGATCACATTTTTCGTCATAATATGCTTTACTAACATGACAACCCCTTATATCTATGAAAATGTTACCCCAGCCACGTATTGAACTGGTTTAACCTAAGTATAGCACAAAATTAAGCAGCTAATGAACCGCTTCAAAAAGCTAATAATTAAATCCTATCTAGAATTATACCCTCTCTAGTAATATTTTAATGAAGGGAGGAACAATACTAATTGTCAAATTGAGCTTATTTAACATTACCAAACCAGGCAGCGAATTACGAGAACGGTTGACGCTCAAATAGGCTTATGCTAATATTAAAACACTTCAGCTATGATAATTTATTAGGGTTCTATTATAAATTCATTGTGTCTTAATGCTAAGGCTATCTAGTGCTATGTTCTTACCAATAACCCCACCCAGGGAAGGGAGCTATGCAAGTAGAAGAAGAATTAGACAGGCAATCACCCAAGAGCGATATGCTCTTAACCATCGGAGTTTTCGATGGGGTTCACCTCGGTCACAAATACCTGATTTCACAGCTAAGGGAGTACGCCAAACAGCAGAATGTACTTGCCGGTGTGGTAACCTTTCACCAGCATCCTCAGGAGGCATTGTCACCTCAGACTGAGCTGCCATTCCTGACTGACCTTGTCGAGAGAACCAGACTTCTAAAAAATGAAGGTGTTAACGCTGTCATTACCCTGTCTTTCACCCATGAGTTAGCCCAGCTCAGCGCTCGCGAATTTGTCAGTCTGCTCAAGAAATACCTTAGAATGCGTGGTGTGGTAATTGGCCCTGACTTTGCCTTAGGGCGAGACAGAGAAGGCAATGTTGATGCCCTCCGTGCATTGGGACAAGATATGAACTTCAGTGTAACCGTAATACCGCCTATAATGATAAACGGTGAAGTGGTAAGCAGCACCACCACCAGAGACGCTCTTGTCAATGGAGATATGAAAAAGGTGCGCAACCTAATAGGTCGTTCCTTTAGCCTTCACGGGCGTGTAATTGCTGGTGCCGGGAGAGGCATAAAGTTAGGCTTCCCCACCGCTAATTTAGACATAAACTCAGAACAGGCACTTCCCGCCGATGGCGTTTATGCTACCTGGGCCTACATTGATGGCAAAGCCTACCATTCAATGACTAATATTGGCAAAAACCCTACTTTCAGTGGCAATAAGCGCACAGTAGAGGTTTATATCCTTGACTACCATAGTGACCTATATGGGCATGAGCTAAAAATTGATATCATAGAGCGGCTTCGTAACGAGAAACAATTTGACACCGCCGAGGAACTAAAGAAACAGATAGCAGAGGATGTAAAGCAGGGCAGAGCTATATTAAGCTCCCAAGGTAGAGATTGAGCATGGATACAGGTGAAAAAGTTATAATCAGCCGAGATATTAACTATTTGCTTAAGCGAGGGGTAGCGGAAATTATAGTTGAAGAGGAGATGGTAGAGCTGCTACGCTCAGGCAGAAAACTGCGGTTAAAGGAGGGCTTCGACCCCAGTTTTTCTGACATTCACCTTGGTCATATGGTAGGGCTCAGGAAGTTGCGCCAGCTTCAGGACTTGGGGCATCAGGTTATCCTCATCGTCGGCGATTGGACAGCGCAGATTGGTGACCCCAGTGGTGTCTCTGTTACCCGACCTATGCTTTCCGCCGAGCAAGTTAAGGCTAACGCCGAAACCTATATGAAACAGTTCTTCAAGGTGGTTGATAAGAAAAGGACAGAGGTAAGATGGCAAAACGAGTGGCTTGGTAGATTTACCTTAGCTGATATTATTCAGCTTACCAGTAAGTTCACCGTTGCCCAACTATTAGCCCGAGAGGATTTCAGCACTAGGTATAGCTCCGGGCGACCCATTGCCATAACTGAACTACTCTACCCATTGCTCCAGGCCTATGACTCAGTAGCTATCCAGGCTGATGTTGAATTTGGCGGCATTGACCAGAAGTTTAATCTACTGGTAGGCAGGGAGCTTCAATCCACAGTAGGACAGCGTCCCCAGCAATGTCTTATGACACCCCTACTCATTGGGACCGATGGCAGCCAAAAGATGAGCAAGAGCCTGGGTAACTATATTGGCGTTGCCGAGCCGCCTGATGAGATATATGGCAAGGTAATGTCTATTCCCGATAGCCTTATCCTGCACTACTTTGAACTGGTGACCGATGTCCCTGACGAAGAGCTAGAGGAATTCAGACAAGAGCTTGACCATGAGACTACTAATCCCATGATACTTAAGAAACGCCTGGCTAGGGAGATTGTAACCCATCTTTATACCAAAAAGGCAGCCAGTGAAGCCGAAGAGCACTTTGTTAGATTGGTTCAAAAAAAGGAAATGCCAGACAAGATAGAAGACCTTCCTTTAAATTTGTATTTTAAGGACTTATCACCCGAGCAAATGGAATTCACGAACGTTGACATTAGCAAACTGCTTGTGGTAACCGGAAAAGTCAAAAGTCGTAGCGAGGCTAACAGATTAATCGAACAAGGAGCCATCAGCATAGATGGCAAAAAAATAACTGGTCCCGCAGCTCATATCAAAATAGGTAGCGTTATCAAAGTGGGCAAGCGCCGCTTTGCTAAAGTGGTTAACACTAATAGAATAACATAGAAAAGGAGACAGAATGGAACAGCTACGCATTCCAGGACCTACCCCTTGCCCTAATGATGTTCTGCAGGCAATGAGCAAGCAGATGATAAATCATCGGGGTGTGGAATTTCAGCAAATACTGAATGAAGTTACGGCTAAGCTAAAACAGCTATTTCAAACCAAGAACGATGTTTTTGTGCTTACTGGTTCGGGGACAGGTGGCTTAGAGGCGGCTATTGTTAATACTCTGTCTCCGGGAGATAAAGTATTATCGGTGTCTATTGGTGTTTTTGGAGAGCGCTTTGCCAGTATTGCCGAGCAATTTGGGGCTGAAGTAATCCCACTGCAGTTTGAATGGGGCAAAGCGGCTGACGCAGATGCGGTGCGCCAGGCTTTGCAGGCGGAACCAAAAATCAAAGCAGTAATGGTCACGCATAACGAAACCTCCACTGGCGTTACCAATGACCTGGCTTCAATTAGCTCCGTAGTAAAAGAATTTGATAAGCTACTACTGGTTGATGCTATAAGTAGCCTGGGTTCCATTGACTTGCCGGTAGATGAGTGGCACTGTGATGTCGCCGTTACCAGTTCTCAGAAGGGGTGGATGGTTCCTCCCGGCTTGGCTATGGTTAGCGTAAGTCCAGAAGCGTGGCAGGCACATGCCAACGCCAGGATGCCTCGCTTTTACTGGGACTTTACTAAAGCCAAGAAATATCTGGAGGGGGGACAAACACCTTGGACACCAGCTGTTTCTATAGTGTTCGCTCTCTCAGTATCGCTAGAAATGATGCTGAAGGAAGGTCTACCTAATGTCATAGCCCGACATGCCCGGGTTGGTAAAGCCGCCCGAGATGGGGTAAAATCACTAGGGTTATCCCTTTTTGCTGAAGAAAGCCACGCCTCCAATACGGTTACTGCGGTTGCTGCTTCAGATGGGCTTGATACTCAAAAGATGCTCAAGATTCTCAGGGAAGAGCGACAGATTGTGCTCGCTGGTGGGCAGCAGAGATTAGGCGGAAAGATATTTCGTATCGGTCACCTGGGATGGGTAACTGAAGATGACATTGCAACTGTAATATCGGCACTAAAGGTGGTGCTCCCTCAGGCTGGGTTTGGGAGTTAGTTAAGGTGAAAGTTTTAATTGCTGATCCTATTGCTGATGAAGGAATTGATATTCTGCGTAGTCATGCTGAGGTGGATATTAAGTTAGGGCTTACATCTGAGGAAATCATATCCACGATTGGCGACTATGAAGCTGTGGTGGTGCGCAGTCAGACACAGGTCTCCGCCGAGGTAATACAGGCAGGGAAGAAGCTACAGGTCATTGCTCGAGCCGGTGTTGGGATTGACAATATTGACGTGGAAGAGGCAACCCGGCACGGCATCGTGGTAGTTAATGCCCCTACCGGCAATACTATCTCAGCGGCTGAACATACTATTGCCCTTATGCTTTCCTTAGCCCGTCACATCCCTCAGGCTAATGTCATGCTCAAATCTGGAGTATGGCGGCGAAGCGACTTTATGGGCACTGAGGTGAGAGACAAGGCATTAGGTATCATAGGTCTTGGCAATGTAGGTTCAGAGGTAGCTAGACGTGCCCGGGGTCTGCAAATGAAACTCACTGCGCATGACCCTTTCATTTCTGTTGAGCATGCTAACAAGCTCCATGTGGAGCTTGTTAGCATAGAACAGTTATTTAAACAATCAGACTTTATCACCCTGCACATCCCACTAACACCGTCAACTAAGAGGCTAATTGGAGCTAAGGAACTGGCTCTGGTCAAGCCAACAGTTCGTATTATTAATACTGCCCGGGGCGGACTAATTGATGAGAAGGCACTGGTTAAGGCGGTGAAAGAGAAGAGAGTAGCTGGTGCTGCTATAGACGTATTCTCCACCGAGCCAACTACCGAGAGCATCCTCTTTGAAGAGGATAACATCATAGTAACCCCACATTTGGGAGCTTCCACTGCTGAAGCTCAGGCTATGGCAGCTAAGGATGTAGCCAAGCAGATTGTTGATGTATTTAAGGGACAGCCAGCCAGATACTCGGTTAATGCTCCTTTTATCTCGGCTGAAACTTTGTCAACCCTGGCACCCTTTATGAAGGTAGCTTCCATAGCAGGCAAGCTGGTTAGCCAGCTAGCTGAAGGGCAGATGAATGCCATCCAGATTACATATGAGGGTGAGATTTCTAATTATGACACTGACGTGCTTAAGGCAACCGTCATCGGGGGATTACTTGAGGAAATAAGTGAGGAACGAATTAATCTGGTTAATGCTAACATAGTCGCTGCTCGGCGGGGTCTGACAATAATAGAACAGAAAGAGATTACCTGTGAAAATTATGCTAGCCTTATTACTGTAGAAGCTAAAACTAGCGCCGGGGTTACTACTGTCGCCGGGACAGTAATACATGGTGAATCACATATTATCCGGGTTAATAGCTACTGGATTGATATTGTGCCCACCGGCGGTTACTTCCTGTTTAGCGACCACCGAGACTGCCCTGGGCTTATCGGAGCTGTCGGCAAGATAACAGGTGATGCCGATATAAATATTAACTCTATGCATGTCAGCCGTCTCAAGCCCCGGGAGCAAGCACTAATGATACTAGCCTTAGATGAACCCTTGCCTGAGGAACAGCAACAGCAAATATTATCTATCTCCGATGTTTATACTGTTAAATTGGTGAAGCTATAGATAGACACGGGGCAAATTATGCCCTGCCAAAATAATTGAAAACTAGTCCGGCCGGTAGTTTGGGATAAAAGTAGGTTGATTTGCGTGGCATCCTGTCACCGGCATCAGCAATGGCTTTGATTATCTCTACCCCAATCGGGCTTAGCAGAAAGGTTAGCTGGTATTCCTGGTCTAATACCCTGTTTACCGCATCCAGGCTATCATAACTATAGTCAAGGATTGCTTCTTCCCGACCGCCACCCAGTCCTAGCAATCTCTCCAGTATGATATGGTCAAGAATACTGACATTCAGTTTTTTGTATATCTCAGAATGAAAGTAAGGCATCATTTGGCTGGCAGCAGCAGAGTCGCGTAACCTCAGCACAAGAAGACGCTCTGCGGCCAAACCAAAAAGAACCAGGCTAACCTGGTTTGCCTCTTCCAGTTTCATATTAGTTAATGAATCATCAACCTGTTGTCTGATATTAGCCATAGTCATTGGCAACTCCTCTATTTCAAAGAATGACCTCAACTTAGGCATCAACTCATTTAAGGTTGATTTTGATATACCACGAACTAAACGATGAGGAGGTAGAATAATAAGCCCGGGGGCGGAAAAATCTACCAGCTCCATCATTACAAAATTAAATGCCTCATTTTCTGATACTACTGAAGAATACCTATGTCTTTCACGCTGGTAAACAAGAGCACTCTCGTAACGATGATGTCCATCAGCAATATAGAGTGGCAGGTGAGCCAAGCTACTACATATTTGATTAACAACCTTAGGCTCAGTGATAGCCCAAACAGAATGACCTTCCTCACCGATACCACTTAGACTAATTATGGGCTCGCTTTGCTCCTGTACAGCTAACAGCGAGGATACTTGCTCTCCCTTGTCTTCATACAAAGCCAAAATTGGGCTGGTATTGGCTTGGAGCGCCCATAGCAGGCTTAATCGGTCATCCTTAGGTTCAACTAGAGTGCCCTCATGCGGAAGAATAACCCGATTATCCCATTCCTCTAACCTAACACAGGCGATTATGCTGCGACGTTTATATTTCTTGTTCCAACATGTAAAATAGTGGTCATGGAAATAGATAGCTGGTACGTCATCAACCTTAAGAATACCCTGCTTTAGCCACTGCTCCAGGGTAGCTGCCGAACGAGTATATTTATTATCCATAGCTGTATCCTGGGGTAACTCTCGGCTAGATTCCAGTCGAACAAAGTTATACTCGTTTCGGCGATAAAGCTCTTGTTCCATTTGTGGGGTAATAATGTCATAGGGAGGACAGATAACCGCCGCCAAGTCATTGACCAGCGATTGATTATAACGGATACCCCGGAAGGGACGAATATCAGCCACGCTTACTTTCCCAATCAGATAAATCTATAAGAAGATGGTGTAATACTGACCCCAGTTTACCGTATGCGCCAAGCAAGACGCAAGTCTCAGCGAGTAAAAAACCTTTCGGAAACCAGGCAATTTAGAGTATAATATATAAACAAAGATGGCTTCTCAAGTTTTTTATCGCAAGTGGCGTCCTCAAACCCTAGCTGAGGTGGTCGGTCAGGAGCAGGTAACACAAACACTGCTCAATGCCCTCAGTAGCGGTCGTATATCTCACGCCTATCTTTTTTGTGGCCCACGAGGAACAGGTAAGACCAGCACCGGGCGCATTCTAGCCAAGGCGGTGAATTGTCTTACCAATGGCAAGGGTGAACCGTGCAATACTTGCGACATCTGCCAGGCAATAACCGAGGGTAGGGCTTTAGATGTAATAGAGATTGATGCTGCCAGCAATCGTGGCATTGATGAAATCCGAGCCTTACGCGAAAGGGTTAACTATGCCCCAAACCAAGCTCGCTACAAGGTCTATATCATAGACGAAGTCCATATGCTTACCAAAGAAGCCTCCAATGCCCTGCTCAAGACCCTTGAGGAGCCACCACCCCATGCTATCTTTATCTTGGCTACCACCGAAGCTCATAAGGTTCTGCCTACCATTTTGTCACGATGCCAACACTTTGATTTCCGGCGTCTCTCCCAGACAGATATAGTTTCAAAGCTAACCCATATTTGTGATGTAGAAGGCATTCATATGGAGTCAGAAGCACTACGGCTTATTGCCAAGAGCGCTACAGGCAGCCTGCGAGATGCAGAAAACTTGCTAGAACAGCTGTCCACCTACTACGGCGCTGAGGTTGAACTTCACCAGGTTCAGGCAATCCTGGGCATCAGCGGAGACTGGCGAGCTAAGGAGCTGGCAAAGCAAATTATCAATAATGATATTTCCGCCGGGGTGGCAACTATAAACAGCGTCAATAGCGATGGTCTGGATTTGCGCCAATTCAATCGAGAACTGGTAGAATACCTTAGAGGATTGTTGCTGATAAAGACTGGCTCCGACGAAGCCGTAGACCTCACTACGGAAGACATAGCTGAACTGAAGGAATTAGCCGCTAAAGCTTCCCTGCCCCAGATATTGAAGGCAGTAAAGCTTTTCGGTCAGCTTGAGTTCGGCTTTGACAACTACTCTACCTTACCTCTGGAACTAGCACTGATTGACTGTATCCTGCAAGCAGAGGGGAAATATGAACCTCGTCAGCCCGTAGAAGTGTCTCTTCCGCCAGTCACTTCAGCCTATTCCGAGCAGCCAACAGCTAAAGCTGAGCCAACTACTACACCTGCATCCGCACCCATGCCACCGACTTCAGAAAGCATACCTGCTATCTCATCAGAAGGCGCTAGCGAAATTGAGCGATTGAGACTAAACTGGAGACAGGTTATTGAGGAAGCACCAGAAGACACTAAAAAAACTCCAGCTATTGCTATCCTTAGAAGTGCCGGTGTTAAGCCAGTGACGATTGAGAACGATACTATAGTATTAGCCTTTAGATATTCCTATCACAAGGAGAAGATAGAGGAGACAGAAAATCAACAGATAGTTGAAAAAATCATAAGTAACTTCTTGGGACATTCTTGCCATGTGCGCTGCATTTCAGAAGATAATCACCTGGTGCGAGCAGCATTAAAAATGGGCGCCGAAGTAATTGATGTGGAGGAGAAATGAATAAATTTATGATGCACCAAGCCCAGAAACTTCAAGAAAAGCTGGTCAAGGCTCAGCAGGAGTTAAGTAATGCTACTGTAGAAGCCAGCTCAGGCGGAGGTGTCGTTAAGGTTACTATTAATGGCCAACAAAAAATACAGTCGGTAAAAATATCACCTGAGGTGATAAACCCTGATGATGTCGAACTTCTAGAAGATTTGGTATTGACCGCAGTAAGCGAAGCCATTACCAAATCCCAGGAACTCGCCGCTGAGCACCTTAGCGGGCTAACTGGCGGCCTTAAAATCCCAGGGTTAACCTAATATAGTTAAGGAGAGCTAACATTGAATGAGGGTCTTATACCTACTTCGGAAGTGGCATATAGGCTCATCCAGGAGTTCAACAAACTACCTGGCATTGGTCCCAAGAGTGCCCAGCGCCTTACCTATTACTTGCTGCGTGCCCCTGAAGAGCAAGCCAAGCTCTTAGCTGATGCCATTCTATCAGTAAAACAGAAGACTATGCTGTGCTCCATTTGTTTTAATGTTACTGATGTTGACCCCTGCCTTATCTGTCGCAATGACCAACGCGACCGAAGTAAGATTTGCATCGTGGAACAGCCGCAAGACATCCTGGCTCTGGAGCATATCAAGACTTATAGTGGATTGTATCATGTGCTCCACGGTGCTATCTCACCAACTGCGGGGGTAGGAGAAGACGATATAATAATTAAAGAGCTTATAGAGAGATTGCAGGATGGTTCAATAGATGAAGTCATCCTGGCTACCAATCCCAACCTTGAGGGGGAACAAACCGCCATGTATCTAAATAAGCTGATTTCACCCCTGGGTATCCAGGTTACCCGCCTCGCCAGGGGACTTCCCTTCGGTACTGAACTGGAATATGCCGACGATGTTACCCTAACCCGAGCCATTGAGGGAAGACAGGAGTTTTAGAACATATCTTGAAATAGAAACATGATGAACAAATACCTTATTCCGATTCTGGTTCTAATATTAATGCTCACAGCATGGAGCACAGGTTGCGCTGGGCAACAACCTCCAGTACCACCTCCATCACATGGTGGACCAGTCACAGATTATGTAAGTCTAATCGATAATCTGCGCGCTGCTGGAGCGATTGTTGAACCTGCCGGTGAGGTGTCCCAACCTTTCTTCTCGGTCAATGGCCAAGTAATCACCGTTAACAATGGTGACGTCCAGGTTTTTGAATACGCGGATACCGCTGCGGCCGATGCTGAAGCAGCCTTTGTCTCAGCCGATGGTAGCTCGGTGGGCACAACTATGATAAGTTGGGTGGCACCACCCCACTTTTACAAGACAGGTAGATTGATTGTGCTGTATGTCGGTGATAACACCGCCGTGATAAATGTACTGGAAGCTGTACTTGGTTCACAGTTCGCCGGCAGGTAAGCGTGTAAAGCTATCATAGGTATGGCGTAAAACAGGACATAATGAGCTTACTCTCACTAGAGCCATTGAGGGAAGGCAGGAGTTTTAATTTCACTTTAGGTGAGCCATGAGTTCGTCTATGTGGCTGTTATCTGAAATTTTGAACAAGAAGATTTAAGAAGTCAATAAATGAAACTGAAAGACAAGGTTATTGTTATTACAGGCTCAACACGCGGAATTGGCCGAGCCATTGCTGAAGCATGTGCTAAAGAGGGCGCCAAAGTAGTAATCTGTTCACGCCAGGAATCAGCAGTCAAAGGGACATGTGAAACGTTCAGACAACAGGGCTTTAACGTGTCGGGGATCTCTGTTGATGTCTCCATTCAGAGCGACCTTGAAAAGTTGCTTCAACATGCTATCGAAACCTGGGGGAGGGTGGATATCTGGGTCAATAATGCCGGATTATCAGGCGGGTTACGGTTTCTCACTGAATTGAGTGAAGAAGAGGTCAATCGTATAATCGATGTGAATCTTACAGGTACGCTCAAAGCATGCCGGATGATTATCCCCTATTTTATCCAGCAGGGAGGAGGAATCTTGATTAACATGAGTGGTAGAGGCGGTCGTAACGACGTCGCTCCTTTTACCGCTACTTATGCAGCTACTAAAGCGGCGGTTACCAATCTTACCAAAAGCCTGGCTCAAGAGAATAAAGCCCACCCGATTTCGATACATGCAGTTATACCCGGTATGGTAGAAACGGACTTTTACAAAAATATTAAAACTAGCCCGAAGTTAGCCGCCATCGCTCAAAGCCTGCCCTATGTATTAAAAGCCTTTGGTGTACCAATCGATGTCGTAGGACGTTTCTTTGTTCAGATTGCGGCACAAGAACCAGGAAAGGTAACAGGTAAGATATATTCGCTGTTGAGTGGATGGAAGTTAATACGAGCTATTTGGTTGCTGATATGGTACCGAGCAACGGGAAAGATACAAATGACAGAGGGATAAGTCGATTTTGTATTTAAATACATCGCTATCTTACTGCCAAAACTATGCAAACACGCAAAATTGGCCTACCCCCATAAACTATACCACTTTCTAAGTTAGTCTCATCGGCATAATTACTGGCATTATAGCTTCAGGAGCGGGTGGTCGATAGCGCAAAGCACTATGTGGCCGAATCTGATTGCACTCCTTCCGCCATTGCTCAATCAATATCTTCGCCTCAACGAGAGAGTAGAATACCTCCCGGTTGAGCAGTTCATCTCTTAGCTTGCCATTGAATGACTCTATATATCCGTTCTCCCATGGGC
>SDBV01009170.1_pt1 | contig 13202 bp, 9 predicted proteins | sample 2277081 | NCBI WGS metagenome assembly SDBV01 (sample SAMN10402039, study PRJNA504765) | marine sediment metagenome | isolation source: marine sediment core GS10_PC15, 223 cmbsf | place: Arctic Ocean: Southern Knipovich Ridge | collected 2010
AGGGAGGTATTTTTTCCGAACTTGGGGACAAGAAATACTTTCAAAGATTTTTCGTTGATTTGAATACCGTGTGCTGGCCGAATGGAGCCGATATTGCCCCTGAACGGTTATATGAGATAGGAAAAAATGTACACGAAACTCAAATCGTATAGGTGAATCGGAACCAGGTCTTGACGGTCTTTGGTCTCAAAAAGCGTTAGGGATAATTTCAATCTCTATGCCCGATTCGCCCTCTTCCACCGTTACGACGTCGAAACGGCAGTCTATATCGTTTCCCATGATGAAAAGCGTTGGGGCATTATGATATATTGGACGTATGGAGCTTGTTGAGAAAAGGAGAATTTATGGGTTTTGAGATTGATAAATCGGAGTTGAAAGAGACACTGAGAGAAGTTATCCGGGAAGAGCTTTTGAAACTTGAAATAAGCCTTACACCTTATGCGTCACGCGAAGAAGCCGAGGAGATTGAAAATACTTTTGAGGAAGACGACTTCAAGGATGGTGAGTTCGTAGATGGTAAAGAGTGGCTTGGACGATAAAATTCAGGAAGGAAACTTTAAAGTTTCTTGTAAAACAGAAACCGTCAATACAAAACAACATAAAAACCTCCCTTAATCTTCTTGTTGCCCGCCTAGATGAAGGCATGTTCCCTTTCAATGAAATGAATATTAAAAAACTCAAAGGAAAAAGAAAAGGGTTCATGAGACTTAGAATCGGAAGATTAAGGGTACTTTTCAAAATCGATACATCCCGCATGGAGGTAAAGGTTTACGCCATTGCCTATAGGGGCGATGCCTATAAAGGGTAATCAGGCTACCGGTTGATTTTCAGAAAGCGTTCGGGATAATTTCAATCTCTATGCCCGATTCGCCCTCTTCCACCGTTACGACGTCGAAACGGCAATCTATATCGTTCAGGCCGTGCCTTCTGATGTAATCGTCGGCAGTTTTGCGGATGCGTTTTATTTTTGAAGGTGTAACCGATTCCAGCGCACTGCCGAAGGCTCGGCTCCTTCTGGACTTCACTTCGCAAAAGACAAGCGTTTTGCCGTCACGCGCTATAAGGTCTATTTCCCCCGCCGGGCGCCGGTAATTCGTTTCGAGTATCTTGTACCCCTTTTTCCTTAACAAGCGTGCGGCAAGTTTTTCGCCCTTGCGTCCGAACTTCAGCGCGTCGAACTTTTCCTTTATTTTACGCAGAGGGGATTTCAAGCTGTTTTACCCCCTTGAAACTTTTCCTGTGTATCGGCGTCGGCCCGTTTTGCGCAAGGGCCTGCTTGTGCGCCCGTGTGGGATATCCCTTGTGCCTGTCGAAACCGTAGCGCGGAAATTCAAGGTGGTATTCGTCCATCATCCTGTCGCGTGTAACCTTGGCCACTATCGACGCGGCCGATATGGCGGGCACCGTGGCATCGCCCCTTACAACCGCCTTTTGCTTCATGGGCATGGGGAGATCGGTTGTAAAAGTTCCGTCTATTAAAAGAACGTCCGGCATAGGATCGAGTTCAAGCACCGCCCTCTTCATGGCCAGTAACGACGCTTGCAATATGTTGATGCGGTCTATCTCCGCGTGATCGGCATAGCCGACGCCCACCGCCGCGTTTTCCATTATCCAGCCGTAGATTTCCTCCCTGCGTTTTTTACCGATGGTCTTCGAATCGGCCAATGGCCATGGCGAAACTTTTTCCTCGTTCAAAACTACCGCAGCCGCCACCACCGGTCCCGCCAGTGGGCCGCGGCCCGCCTCGTCCACGCCAGCTATTCGTTCAGATATTTTCCGGTCAGGCATTTTCGGGTTCGCTTTCTTTCAACCTTTCCGGATGGATGTTCAGATGCATGTACTCCAGTTGCAGTTTTCTTATCTCATCCATCAAGGTGTCCACTATCGCCCTGTAAGTGGCCTTTTCGGCCGGCATATTATAAAACCTACTGAAGTCCAACGGTTTTCCGAAAACGACTTTAAACGGAAGAAAAAGTATAGGGGACCTCGAACTTTTCGGGAACCAGTAGTTGGTATTAATAACGATGGTCGGTAAAACCGGCACTCTGCTTTCGTAGATTATTTTGCCGACGCCTGTTTTTCCGGGAAGAAGCTTCCCGTTCTTGGAGCGTGTGCCTTCGGGAAATATCATCATAAGATGTCTTTTGGTTAGCTCGGCTATCTTGTCCCGCGAGGCGTCGTCTTTTTTTCCGCGCTTTACCGGAAACGCGCCGCCAGCCCTAAAGAACCAAGCCATCGGCCGATACTTAAAAAGTTCTTCCTTGGCCGGCGCGTAAAACTGGCGCAAGGTGAACCTGTCGAGCGCCATATACGGAACGAGCATCGTATCCACCCCCGAAATGTGGTTGCATGCGACCAGCACGCCGCCCTTTTTCGGAATGTTTTCTCGGCCAATGGCTTTCGTGCGGTAAAAGAGTTTGAAAGCCACATCCAGCACAAGCCGAAAGCTGAAACGGAAGACGCCCTGCAGGAAGTCACCTAAAGCGTTTGGCTGGGTCAACTTTTCTCAAGCGGATTGCGTCCCAGCGCCGCTTTTTCTTTTTCTTCTCTGGATTTTTGGGGCGCTGCCGCCTTTTCCGCCGGTGCGGGAGCCGTAAAAGGCTTTTTCGAATCGTTTTCGCCGCCGTGCTTTTCCTTGTAAAGGCTGTGAATGTCCGCCTTCAAGAAAAGTTCATAGAGATCCGCGTCCAGCTTGCCCCTGTCGGTCTCGCCCTTCATTATTGCCCAAACCTTTTCAAGAGGCATCGCCTTTTTGTACGGCCTGTCGGATGCCGTAAGCGCCTCGTATAGGTCCACCATGCAGAGTATTCGTGCGCCCAGCGGTATTTCGTCGCCTTTGAGTCCTTTCGGGTATCCGCTTCCGTCGAGGTACTCGTGGTGGCTTGAGGCGTACATCGGAACGTTTTTCAGTTTCTTTGTAAAAGGAATCTGGTTGAGCATTTTTTCGGTAATCGCGGCGTGATCCTGCATAAGCTTCCTTTCGGAATCCAGAAGCGTGCCCCTTCGTATGCAAAGGTTTTCAATCTCGTCGTCGCTAAGGTAACTTGAGCTGTTTGCGTTAAAGGTAAACGTCTTTGCGCCGATTTTTTTTATTCTGGCTAACTTGTCGTCGTCCATGAACTCACCGCCCGTATTGGTTCCTACGATGAATTCCAGATCGTCGCTGATCTGCTTCATCTTTTCATCGATTTTTCTTTCCTCTTCATCTATCTTTTCGGGCGCGTCGCCGTTTTTAGTCATTTCCAGTTTGCGCCTTAACCAGTTGCCGCGCTCTATTTCCTCTATTAGGTTGAACCTGCTCCTGACCATTTCGACGCGGTCGAAAAGAGTCTGAAGTTTGGTGCCTTTGTCCACAACGTGCACAGGCGTTGTGATTTTCCCCAGGTCGTGCATCCAGCCCGCGGTCATCATTTCCTTTATCTGATCGTCATCGAAAAATACGTCACTGAAGGGGCCGTCGGTCTCATTGTTTATGACCTCGCACATCAGTACGCCAAGCTGTGCAACGCGTTTGATGTGGCCGGCGGTGTAGGGAGATTTTTCGTCGATTGCGGTTGCCATGACCTTGACGAACGAGTCGAACAGCGCGACCATATCGTTAATCAGCTTGGCGTTTGTAATGGCGACCGCCGCCTGCGACGCCAGCGACTGGGTAAGGGCGACGAAATCCGCCGAAAAGTCTATTGTCTCTCCGGTGGACGGGTCTCCGGCATTTATAAGCTGAAGAACTCCTATTATCTCTCCTTCGGTATTTTTTAGGGGGGATACGAGCATGGACTTTGTCCTGTACCCGGTTGCCTGGTCGTATTTGCGCGGGCCGGTAAAGTCGAACAAATCGGAGATATAAACATCCGGTATGTTCACCGTCTCGCCGGTAAGGGCCACGTAGGCCGACACGTTTTCTTTTTTCAGCGGCACGGGCGGAAGGGTTATCTCCTTGCCGGAGGTTCCGCCCATCCTCGTATTCATGGACTGGTTTTGCATTATTTTAAACTTCAGGTTTTCGTCTTCCATGATGTACAGCGTTCCGGCGTCTGCCGAAGTAAAAACTCTTGCCTCGTCCACTATCATTTCGAGCAGTTTATCGAGGTTGTGCTCGGCGGAAAGGGCTATGCCGATTTCCGCTAGGCGCTTGATCTGTGAAGTGAGGTGGTCGGCATAATCCCCGATGATGTCAGTAACGCCCCTTAAGAGGTTCTGGAGTTTCTGATCCTTACTTAGCTTGTCAATCTTTCCCCGGCTTTTCTCTTCCTCCATCCGGTCTACGTCGCGGCGAAACTCTTCCCGCCGCTTTTGCTCTCTGCGTTCCGGGTCAAGTTCTTCATTCACATGCATACCCCCTTATGTCTGTATTTTTATTGTACACGAACACGGGAATATTTCACTTAATTAAACGAGCGGATTGCGATAGAGGGGTTTTTTAGAGGCGAGAGCCTTCAGGTGAAAATAAATTATGAGCCGAATCATATTTTGGCGTAGAATGAGTAGTCAAAGTTGATAAATTAGGCGGGTGGTGCGACGCTAAAACATTTTTTGGGGGTAATATATGGCGGATAAAAAAACAATCCTAATAGTCGACGACGAGGCTTTTATTCAGCGTTCCCTTCAGTTCGTACTGAAAAAAACGGGACATAAGATTGTAACGGCGGCTGACGGCGAACAGGCTATGGAAAAGGCAAAGGCCGCGAAACCCGACCTCATATTCCTGGACATTATGATGCCCAAAAAGGACGGCTTTGAGGTATTAAAGGAAATACGAGAAGACGACGAACTGAAAGATACCCATGTAATAATGCTCACCGGCAAGGGAAGGGACCAGGACCGCCAGAAGGGAATGGAACTGGGCGCCAATGATTTTCTGACTAAACCGTTCGTGCCTAGCCAGCTTTTCAAGATGGCAAAACAAATCCTTGGATAAAATGCCCGCCAGAAAAAAGGCCGCAAAAAAGAACCGGAAAACGAGCCGGAAAACCGCGAAGAAAGAATCGCCGCCTAAAGGCCTTACCGCCAAAGAACTCGACCAGTGGATGATGTGCTTCTCGCACGAGTTCCGAACGCCCCTTAACTCCATACTCACCTTTTCGGACATGATGATAAGCATGAACGACGGCTCGATGAGCGGCGAGACGCTGGAGTTCCTTTCGCTGATACACACCGACGGCATGCGTCTTTTGCGCCTTGTCGAAAAGACGACTCTCCTTATAGACCTTGAACAGGGGAAGGCGGTCTTTTACTCAAAACCGGTCTCTTTGCCCGAAACGTTCAACATGGTAGTGGAAGCGATTGGTTCGAGCGATTTAAAGTCTGTCCTTAAAACCGATTTTCCGCAAAAGCTCGACGTGCAGGCCGACCGGCTTAAACTGGAAAACCTCCTTAAAGAAATATTGGAAAACGCCGCCGTTCACGGCGAGCAGGGAAAGCCGATAAATGTTACGGCGAAATCGACGGGCAGGACGCTTGAAATGAAAGTGACGAACTCCATGCCCGTGGAGCACAAGGCCGACCCTAAAAAGGTTTTCGCAAAATTCATTCAGGGCAACATGGGCGACCTTACGTCAAAACCGCCGGGCATGGGCGTTGGGCTGGCCATTTGCCGGCACATCGCAAAGGCGTTTCGCGGGAAAATAACGTGTGAAAGACCGTCAAAGGGTAGGTGGGTGACAACTGTCAGCCTCCCGAAGGCTTCTTACGGAGGCGGGCAGTGAGCAGGATTACGGAATATATCTTCGACGACGACCTCGAACAGATATTAAAGGAGTACGGCGCAATGTCCGGCGTTACGTTTGCCGTAAAAATGGACGACGACAGTTTTGTCGGGCCGAAGCCGCCCGATGACGCACAGAATGCGGTGGAAACGCCCATAGAGATAGAAGGCGAAGAGGACGCAAAGCTGATCGGCCATTCGCCGGAGATGGCGCGGGAAAAAGTGGAAGAATCCGTCAACATGCTCAAAACGGTTCTCGAAGGGCGCGTTGCGAATGAGATGGAGCTTGAGAGCCTTTCGATGGAGATAGCCAACAACTACGAAGAACTCAACCAGGTATTGCAAAACAACAACCTCTTTGCCGACGCCCTGGATATCGACCAGATAAGCAAGATAACCCTCGGCCGCGCCTTGGAAGTTACGAAATCGACCATCGCCTCGATGATGCTCTACGACAAGGAAAAGGAAACGCTAAAACTTCACGGACGGCTTGGAGGCCGAGAGGGGGCGGGCGACGCGGAGGAGATACCCGTAAAGGGAAGCATATGGGAAAACGTCGTCCTTGAGTTGCAACCGCTTTTAGTGGAAGACGTGAATAATCCCGAAGAGCTGGACCCGGAAGTTTACAAGAAAGTCGACCTTGCGTCGTATGCCGCCAAGACCTTCCTATCGGTTCCGCTGAAGGTAAAGGAAGAGTCGATAGGCGTGCTGAACGTAGGCGACAAGGAAGAAGGTAATTTCCTCGCGCCGGACATGAAGTTTCTGGCGGCACTGGCTTCGCAGAGCGCGTCGTCCATCGAAAAAGCCCGCCTTTACAGTAATATCGAAAAGGAGGCGAAGCTTAGGTCTAACTTCGCGCGTTACCTGTCGCCGTCCATCGTGGAAGATATAATGAACAACAATACCGACCTTTCGCTTGGCGGCGAGCTTATCGAATGTTCAATCCTTTTTTCCGATATATGCGGCTTTACCTCGATGACGGAAAACGAAAAGCCCGAAACTATAGTCCACCTCCTTAACGAATATTTTTCGATAATGACGGAGATAATTTTCCGCAACAAAGGCACGCTGGATAAGTTCGTAGGCGACGCGATAATGGCGATATTCGGTGCGCCTATATTTTCTCCCACCTCGCACCAGAACGCCGTTATCGCATCGCTGGAAATGCACCAGGGACTGCAAAGGCTAACGCGAAAGTGGAAGGCGGAAGGGCTGCCGACTTTCCGCCAGAGGGTCGGCATAAACACAGGCATGGTCATCGCTGGAAATATCGGCTCGCCCGACAGGATGGATTACACCGTCATCGGAGACGTAGTCAACCTGGCGTCCCGCATGGAATCGAACGCAACGCCGATGACTACGCTGATAAGCCACTACACCTACGAGAAAGTAAAAGACGTCGTCAAGGTCAAAAAGCTCGACCCGATCCACGTAAAAGGGAAGCAGGAGGAGATACACCCCTACGAAATTCAGGCCATTAAACCGATCGTAACCGACGCCGATTCGGTGCGCCGCTTCACGCGTTTCGAGGTTGCAATATCGCCCACGATAAAGGACGTGGCCGACGTTTCGCGCAGCTTGGACGGCACCGTCCTGAACATAAGTCTCGGCGGGTGCCTGATGGCGATGCCGGTTGAAATAGACCCGAAAATCAGGCTTACGCTCAATTTACCGCTGGGGGAAAACGGCGAGGATTTAAATTTTAGCGGGAAGATCGTCTTCCGCAAAAAGCTCAAAGACGCTATCGGAACGGTTTATTATTACGTCGGCCTTGAGTTCGACGAATCCGGAAAGAAGTATGAAAAGGAACTCAGGAAATTCATAGAGACGTAAGGCAGTAGTTTAAATTATTAAATATCAGGTCAACTGGCTGAACGATTTCTTTTTCGATTCCAGTCTGCTTACGCCGCCTTTAAGGTATTTGTCCACCTCGCGCGCGCATTCGCGCCCTTCGGAAATGGCCCACACCACCAGCGACTGCCCCCTGCGCATATCGCCCGCGCCAAAGACGCCCTCGACCGAGGTTCTATAACAGTCGTCGGTCTTCACGTTTCCGCGCTCGTCTTTTTCCACGCCCAGTTCTTCAAGCATCCCTGAAGGATCGGGATAAAGAAAGCCCATCGCAAGGAACGCCATATCCGCCTCGATCACGCCTTCCGTGCCGGGTATTTCCTCAAACTTGTTTCCCTTCCACTCGATCCTCACGTATTTAACGCCGGTAAGGTTGCCGCCGTCGTCTTCAAGGAATTCCTTGGACAGTATCGACCACTCCCTTTCGCATCCTTCTTCCTGCGACGAGGAGGTGCTGAGCATTTTAGGTCCCGGATGCGTGGGCCACGGCGTATCGTTCGTGCGGGCGTCGGGCGGTTTGGGCAAAAGCTCTATCTGGGTTACCGACTTCGCGCCTTGCCTTATAGATACGCCGACGCAGTCCGACCCCGTATCGCCCCCGCCGATTACAAGGACGTTTTTATCTGCGGCCATCAATACCTCTTCGGCGGGTATCTTGTCGCCCGCAACGCGCTTGTTGCTTTGCGTCAAAAAATCCATGGCGAAGTGAACGCCGTTTGCATCCCTTCCCGTAATGGGCAGGTCCCTCGGCATGGTGGAGCCGCCCGCAAGGACTATCGCGTCGTGCTCTTTGCGGAGCCGTTCCACCGGCACGTTTACGCCAACGTTTGCGTTGGTGGCGAACTTGACGCCTTCCTTTTCCATTACGTCCGTGCGGCGGTCGATAATCTTTTTCTCCAGCTTGAAATCCGGGATGCCGTATCGCAGCAAGCCGCCTATGCGATCCGCGCGTTCGTAAACGGTTACCGTGTGGCCCGCCTTGTTAAGCTGGTCGGCAGCGGCCAGTCCCGCCGGCCCGGAGCCGACCACGGCTACCGTTTTACCTGTGCGCGCCTTGGGGGGGCGGGGCTTTATCCAGCCTTCCTTGTAGGCGTGCTCTATTATGGCAACCTCGATATTTTTTATCGTAACGGGTTCGTTTATCAGCCCCAGCACACAGCCCGATTCGCATGGCGCCGGGCATACCCTGCCGGTAAACTCCGGAAAGCTGTTAGTGCTTTGCAGGCTTTTAAGGGCTTCTTCCCATTTGCCTCTGTAGACGTGATCGTTGAAATCGGGCACGATGTTGTGCAACGGACAGTTCGGATGGCAGAACGGCGTTCCGCAGTCCATGCACCGCGCCGCCTGCTCTTCAAGCTCCTCTTTGGACATTGGTACCCAAAACTCGAAGAAGCTTGTAACCCTTTTGTAAACGGGTTCGGCTTTATGCGTTTTCCTTTTGTATTTTCTAAACCCGCCGTCTTGTCCCATTAAGCGGTACCTCCGTGAATAAGCGGGACTAGCCCGCCGCCATCGATTCTTGTTTTTCTTCCTCGGCAAGTTCGGCCAAGGCTCGTTTGTAGTCCCTGGGCATTATCTTGATGAACTTCCTTACGCTTTCTTCCCAGTTTTCCAGCACTTTTTTCGCAACGGGGCTTTCGGTGTATTCGCGGTGGCGCTGGATCATGCCTTTTATCTCCGCTATCTCTTCGGGGTCTTCAAGTTTTTCGAGGTCTATCATTCCCATATTGATCCGTTCCTCGACAAACCCTTCGCCCTGAAGGATATACGCTATCCCTCCGCTCATGCCGGCGGCGAAGTTCTTTCCGATGGGGCCTAGTATCACGGCCTTGCCGCCGGTCATGTATTCGCATCCGTGGTCTCCGCACGATTCCACCACGACCTTGGCGCCGGAGTTGCGCACGCAGAAGCGCTCGCCCGCGATTCCGCGTATGTATGCTTCGCCGCCAGTCGCCCCGTAAAAGGCGACGTTGCCGACTACCACATGGTCTTCCGCCACAAACGTCGACTTTTTCGGCGGGTAGAGGATAGCCTTCGCTCCGGACAGCCCCTTGCAGAAGTAGTCGTTCGATTCGCCTTCAAGCTCGAACGTTACGCCCTTGGCGGCGAACGCGGCAAAGCTTTGCCCGGCGGAACCGTTTACCTTTATGTAAATGGTGTCTTCGGGCAGGGCATCTTCGCCGTACCTGCGCGAAACCTCTGCGGACAGTATCGTGCCGAATGTGCGGTTTATGTTCCTTATTGTCGTATCTATCCTTACCTTTTCCTTGTTTTCAAGGGCCGGCTTCGCCTTTTCCAAAAGGGCGTGGTCGAGCGCCTTTTCAAGTCCGAAGTCCTGCCCTTCACACTGGTACGACGCGCATCCGCCGGGCGATTCGGCCTTTATCAGCAGGGCGCTTAAGTCTACGTGTTTTGCCTTGTAGTGTTTTATATTTTCCCTTTGTTTAAGCTTGTCGGTGCGCCCGATCATTTCGTTTACCGTTCTGAATCCGAGCATGGCCATGTATTCCCTGAGTTCTGCGGCCATGAAATTAAAGTAGTTCACAACGTAATCGGCTGAGCCGCTGTAAAATTTTCTGAGTTCCTTGTCCTGCGTGGCGATCCCTACGGGACAACTGTTCATGTGGCATTTGCGCATCATTACGCATCCCGATACGACCAGCGCGGCTGTTGCCGAACCCCACTCGTCGGCGCCCAAAATGGCGGCTATCGCTACGTCCTTGCCTGTAAGTATGCGTCCGTCGGTCTGCACCGCTATCCTGCTTCTGAGGTTATTCTGCATAAGCACCTGGTGCGTTTCCGCCAGCCCCAGTTCCCAGGGAAGCCCCGCGTGCTTGATGGAACTTTGCGGCGAGGCTCCCGTGCCTCCGTCCTGCCCGGATATGAGTACGGCCTCCGAATGGCCCTTGGCGACGCCGGCGGCGATGGTGCCCACGCCGATTTCGGCAACCAGTTTTACGTTTATCCGCGCGTTGACGTTCGCGTTCTTCAGGTCGAATATCAACTGCGCGAGGTCCTCTATCGAATATATGTCGTGGTGCGGCGGAGGCGAAATAAGGCCGACACCGGGTGTGGAATGCCTTACCTTGGCAATTACCTTGTCCACCTTCCTTCCGGGCAATTGGCCGCCTTCGCCCGGTTTTGCGCCTTGCGCCATTTTTATCTGGAGTTCGTCGGCGTTCACGAGGTAGTTCGATGTTACGCCGAACCGCCCCGACGCCACTTGCTTGATGGCGCTCCTGGCGCTGTCGCCATTTGGCATCGGCTTGAACCGTTCGGGGTCTTCGCCCCCCTCGCCGGTGTTGCTCTTTGCGCCCATGCGGTTCATTGCGATGGCAAGTGTTGAGTGCGCTTCCTTGCTGATGGAACCAAACGACATTGCCCCCGTGAAAAATCGCTTGCATATATCTTTGGCGGATTCGACTTCCTTTAAGGGAATCAGTTCTTCGTTTGTAAACTCCAGCAGTCCGCGAATGGTATGGAGGTCTTCGGCCTGTTCGTTTATGAGTTTCGTGTACTGTTTGTAAAGATCGTAGTCGTTTGTGCGGGTCGAGCGCTGAAGGAGGAAGATCGTCTCCGGGTTGAACGAATGCCTCTCGCCCCGCGCCCGCCAGTGGTATTTTCCGCCCGGTTCAAGGCGCACCTCGCCGGTTTCATCGTCGTCCGGGAATGCGTAATGGTGGCGCATGAGCGTTTCCTGCTCCACCTCATTTATTCCTATCCCGCCGAGCCGCGAGGGAGCGCCGGTGAAATACTTTCCTATGAACTCCGGGCCGAGTCCCACGGCCTCGAATATCTGCGCGCCTATGTAGGACTGTATTGTCGAAATGCCCATCTTTGACATGATTTTCAAAAGACCCTTGCCGACGGCCTTGATATAGTTCTCTTGAGCCTGTTTGGCGTCGATGCCGGGGGCCAGTTCCTTTCGCCTGCGCATGTCCTCTATCGATTCGAAAGTCAGCCACGGGTTGATTGCGCTTGCGCCGTATCCCAACAGGCATGCGAAATGATGCACGTCGCGCGCCTCGCCGGTTTCGATAACGATGCCGCATTTTGCCCTTGTGCCCTCGCGTATCAGGTGGTGGTGCACCGACGATACGGCAAGGAGGGAAGGTATCGACGCATGTCCGGCGTCTATGTCCCTGTCCGAGAGGATTATTATGTTCGCTCCGCCGGAAACGGCGTCGGAAGCCTTTTTGCAAATATCTTCAACGGCCTGCTTCAGGTTTCCCTTGTCGGAGACCGCTTCGAACGTAGTCGATATGCACGCCGAGCGGAAGTGATCTAATTTGAGGTCCCTCAGCCGTTCCAGTTCGTCGTTGGTAAGGACGGGCTGGGGTATTTCTATAACGCGGCAGTGTTCCTTTTTCTCGGTAAGGATATACCCCTGCGCGCCGATAAACGAAACCAGAGACATTACCGATTCCTCGCGTATCGGGTCTATCGGCGGATTGGTAACCTGCGCGAAGAGCTGGTAGAAATAGTTAAACATCAACTGCGGTATGTCCGAAAGTACCGCCGGTGGGATATCGTTGCCCATCGAACCTATCGGCTCGGCCGCGTTGTTCACCATCGGGATGAGTATTATCCTGATGTCTTCGAGCGTGTTGCCGAATGCCGTCTGCCTCTGGACGAGCTTTTCGTGGTCGGGCTGGTGGGGCGATTTTTTTGCTTTAAGTCCGCCCAGTTCCAGCTTGCCCTTTTTAAGCCATTCGCCGTAGGGCCGTGCGCTTGCAAGCATATCTTTTACTTCATCGTCCGGAATTATCCTGTGTTCCTCCAAGCTTGCCACGAACATGCGTCCGGGCTGGAGCCTTCCTTTAAGGACGATGTCTTCGGGCGGGAATTCCAGCACGCCGGCCTCCGAACCCATTACCAGTATGTTGTCTTTTGTAAGCTGGTAACGCGACGGGCGAAGGCCGTTCCTGTCGAGCGTTGCGCCGATGAGGATGCCGTCCGTAAATGCTATCGATGCCGGGCCGTCCCACGGCTCCATCAGCGTTGCGTGATATTCGTAAAAGGCCTTCTTTTTTTCGCTCATCTCGAAGTCGTGGTCCCACGCTTCGGGTATCAGCATCGCCATTACGTGCGGCAACGAGCGTCCGCTAAGGGCCAGAAGCTCCACCGCATTGTCTATGATTGCGGAGTCGGACTGAGTTTCGTCGATTACGTGTATGATTTTCCCGATCTCGTCCGCAGTGAATATATCCGATTCGAAGATCGCCTCCCGCGCCCTCATCCAGTTGATGTTTCCGCGAAGGGTGTTGATTTCGCCGTTATGCGCCAGGTAGCGGAACGGCTGTGCCAAAGGCCATCTGGGTAGAACGTTGGTTGCAAAGCGGCTGTGGACTAACGCCAACGCCGATTTCATGCTTTCGTCTGCAAGGTCGGGAAAATAATCGCCCAGCTGGGTGGAGATAAGCATCCCCTTATACGAAATCATCTTGTACGAAAGCGAAGATACGTAAAATGAGTACGCCCCTTCCAGCCCGCTTTTACTTACTACTTTTTCCGCGTACCGGCGTATTACGTAGAGCTTTCTTTCGAAGGCCAAGTCGTCGGTGATGTCCGGGCTTCGTTTTATGAAGACCTGCTCCATGTGCGGCTCCAGGTCTTTTACCATCGAGCCGAGGTTGGAGTTGTTCGT
>SDBV01009171.1_pt1 | contig 13200 bp, 11 predicted proteins | sample 2277081 | NCBI WGS metagenome assembly SDBV01 (sample SAMN10402039, study PRJNA504765) | marine sediment metagenome | isolation source: marine sediment core GS10_PC15, 223 cmbsf | place: Arctic Ocean: Southern Knipovich Ridge | collected 2010
GGATAAAAATTGTTCATGTTTTACCTGCCAGAATTTTTCCCGTGCCTATTTAAGGCATTTATTCATGACTAATGAACCATTAGGACAAAGATTAGCAACAATTCACAATTTAGCTTTTTATCTAGGTTTAATGAAGGAGATTAGAAAGCAGATTCAAATAGGGGTTTTTTAAATCTTTATTTTTCTAACAAACCTGTTATCATATTTATATGAGTCAAGAATTAATGGAAAAAATAGTATCTTTAGCTAAACGCCGCGGGTTTATATTTCCTTCATCAGAAATTTATGGAGGACTAGCTTCTTGCTATGATTATGGACCTTTGGGCGTGGAATTAAAGAATAATATTAAAAAAGCTTGGTGGAAAAAAGTTGTTCAAGAAAGAGAAGATGTAGTTGGTTTAGATTCTTCTATTTTAATGAATCCTACGGTTTGGGAGGCTTCTGGACATTTAAAAGGGTTTGTTGACCCTTTAGCTGAATGTAAATCTTGTCATAAAAGATTTAAGTTAGATGATTTAAAAGACAAAACTAAATGTTCAGTATGTGGTGGAGCTTTAACTGAAGCTAAAAATTTTAATCTTTTATTTAAAACATTTATGGGGCCGGTTGAAGATGATTCTAATATTATTTATCTTCGTCCAGAAACAGCTCAGGGAATATTTGTTAATTTTAATAATATTTTGCAATCCAGTCGGATGAAAATACCTTTTGGTATTGCCCAGATTGGTAAATCTTTTCGCAACGAAATAACACCAGGTAATTTTATTTTCAGAACCCGGGAGTTTGAACAAATGGAATTAGAATTTTTTGTTAAACCAAGCGAGGCAAAAAGATGGCATAAGGATTGGTTAAAACAAAGACGTGATTGGTATTTAGATTTAGGAATTAAAAAGAAAAATTTACGTTTACGGGAACACGGAAAGGATGAATTGGCTCATTATGCCCAGTCTTGTTCTGATATTGAGTATAAATTTCCTTTTGGTTGGTCAGAATTAGAAGGAGTTGCCAACAGGGGTGATTTTGACTTAAAACAACATCAGAAATTTTCTAATCAAGATATGTCTTATCAAAATCAAGACGGGGAAAATTATATTCCTTATGTTATTGAACCGTCGGCTGGTGTTGACAGGCCATTATTAGCCTTTTTGGTTGATGCTTATGAAGAAATTAAAGGGGGACGAACAACAACAACTAAATCAAATAAGGAACAAGAAGTCGTTCTCCGCTTACACAAAGATTTAGCCCCAATCAAAGTAGCAATATTACCTTTAAGTAAAAAAGAACCTTTAAAAAAAGTAGCTCAAGATATATACCAGAATTTAAAAAAATATTGGATGGTCCAATATGACGAAGTTGGCTCTATTGGTCGACGCTATCGACGCCAGGACGAGATTGGTACTTTATATTGTATAACTGTTGATTTTGATAGTTTAGACGACAAAAAAGTAACTATTAGAGATAGAGACACAATGAAGCAAAAGAGAATAAGTATTGAAGAATTAGCAGATTATTTAAAGGATAAATTATTTTAAAATGTATTCTCAAACTATTTTTTCCAACGGTCTTAAATTAATTACCGTCCCTGTTAAAAATGTAAAAACAGCGACGGTTTTAGTTTTATTACCAGTTGGGTCCAGATATGAATCATCTCAATTGAATGGCGTTTCTCATTTTATTGAGCACATGATGTTTAAGGGAACAAAAAAAAGATTAGACAGTTTGGCAATTTCTAAAGAATTAGACGGAATAGGGGCATATTACAATGCATTTACAGGAAAAGACCATACTGGTTATTGGGTAAAATCAGCTAAAGAAAAAATAAGTATAAGTTTAGACGTTTTATCTGATATGCTTTTTAATTCTGTTTTTGACCAGAAAGAATTTGATAATGAAAAAACAGTCATTTTAGAAGAAATTAAAATGTACGAAGAAAATCCATTATTTTATATTAATGAATTTTTTGAAAGCACTCTTTTTAATAAACATGCCTTAGGACAAATAATTAGCGGTCACCTTAGTGATGTTCAAAGATTAACTAGACAATCTTTGGTTAAATACAAAGAACTATTTTATCAACCCAATCAGATATTAATAATAATAGCTGGGGGAATAGAAAAAAATCAAACCATCAAGTTAGTTAAAAAATATTTTGGTTGTTATAAAGGAAAAGCAAAAAAGATTAAATACACGCCTTTAATAAGAAAAAAAAGCAAGCCAGACATTAAAATTAGATTTAAAAAATTAAAACAAGCCCAACTTGCTTTGGGTGGTTTTGCTTATCCTTATAATCATCCCAAATCAGAAGCGACTACGCTTTTGTCAACAATTCTTGGTGGAAATATGAGTTCACGCCTTTTTACTCAAGTTAGAGATAAAAGGGGACTGGCTTATTCAATTAAAATGGGCCTAGGTAAATATCAAGATGTTGGGAATTATGTTATTCAGGCAGGAGTTGATAAAGAAAAGGTTTTAGAAACAGTTAAAGTTATTTTAGACGAATTAAATAAAATTAAAAAAGATGTTGTAACAAAAGAAGAATTAGCACTGGCTAAAGATTACATCGGAGGAATAACGAAAATTTCTTTAGAAGACTCAGCCAATTTAGCAACTTGGTATGGTTATCAATCTCTTTTTATTGGTAAAATTATTTCCCCAAGTCAGAGACTAGAAAAATTAAAAAAGGTTACTCAAAAACAGGTTCAAAGAGTAGCTCAAGACATTTTTTGCAAACAAGGCCTAAAATTAGCCCTAATTGGGCCTTTTAAAAACAAACAACCTTTGTTGCGGGTTTTAGAGAAAAGGATATAATATAGAGGATTATAAATTTAAAAAATAAACTATGGAAAATAAAAATAACAAAGAAAATGTGACTTTAATTAAATTTGACATTTGGTCAATTGGTAAAATTCTTTTAATTTTTGTCGTCCTTTGGCTTTTATACATACTACGTGATGTAATTCTTATTGTTTTAGTTGCCGTACTTTTAGCTACGATTATTAATCCAATGGTTAATTATTTTGAAAAAAAGAAGATTCCTCGTTGGGCAGGAGCCCTTTTTGTTTATTTAGGTGTATTCTTATTTTTGATTTTAGTTGGCATGGCTATTGTTCCTGCTGTTGTATCACAAACCAGGCTTTTTGTTGATCAAATTCCTGAATTTTTAGCCTCGATTTTAGATAAAGTTCAAACAGGTATTCAGGCAGGCTCACAAGAACAGTTTTTAAACATGTTTAATACTTGGCTTAATAAATCGTCTTTAAGCGCGAAGTCAATTTTTTCTGTTTTAGGGACGGTAGCTGGTCAGATCATGTCTGTTTTTATGGTGTTTATTTTATCTTTTTATATCTCTGTCAGAAAAAAGGGAGTGAGGTCTTTTATAGATTCTTTGGTACCAGCTAAATATAGAAACTTTTTAACAGATTTTACTGGATCAGTACAAAAAGATGTTGGGGCATGGGCTAGAGGACTGTTATTACTTTGTTTATTTGTTGGAGTCTTGGTTTATTTGGGTTTATTGATTTTGGGTGTTAAATTTTCTTTAACCTTAGCAGTGATTGCTGGCTTAACAGAAGTAATTCCTTATCTTGGGCCCCTTATTGGAGCTGTCCCAGCTGTTTTAATTGCTCTCACCCAGTCACCAACTTTGGCACTGTTTGTTTTAATTCTTTTTATGATTATTCAACAGATCGAAAACGTTTTGATTTCTCCTTATATAATGCATAAGGCTGTTGGTCTTGACCCTTTGGTCATTATCTTGGCCTTATTGGTAGGGGGGAAATTGGCTGGCCCTGTTGGCATGATTTTAGCTGTTCCAGCCGCGACGATTGTTGCTATTTTAATTAGATATTATATAAAATATAAGAAAAAGGTAATAGAGAATTAGTTTTTATAACTTTATCACAAAAATAAGAAAGGTTGACTTTTTTCGATATTTAGATAAACTAATAATATGTTTATTAAGAAAGTCGGCATTGACTTAGGAACGACCAACATTTTGGTTTATTTACCAGATAAAGGCATTGTCACTAACGAGCCTTCAGTGGTTGCTATTTCCACTATTGATAACAGCGTTTTAGCCGTAGGTGATGAGGCCAAAGAAATGATTGGGCGGACCCCAGATACTATTATTGCAAAAAAACCTCTGAAAGATGGGGTTATTGCTGATTATAAGACCACAGAGGCGATGTTAAAATATTTTATTGGTAAAGTAATCGGCCGTTTTAATATTTTTAGACCAGAGGTAATGGTTGCTGTTCCCGGTGGAATTACTTCTTCAGAAAGAAGGGCGGTGGTTGATGCAACCATGCATTCAGGGGCTAAAGCAGCTTATATTATCAAAGAACCCATAGCGGCTGCAATTGGAGCAAATATTCCTATTGGATCAGCCTCGGGTCATATGATTATTGATATTGGAGGAGGGACTACTGAGGCAGCAGTTATTTCTTTAGGGGGAATTGTTGCTTGTACTTCTGTTCGAGTGGCCGGAAATAAATTTGATTCTGCCATTACTACTTTTATTCGTAAAAAATATAATTTAGCTATAGGGGAAAGGACAGCAGAAGATGTTAAGATAAAGATTGGCTCAGCTTTACCATTGGAGAAAAAATTAAAACTGGATGTTAAGGGACGAGACATGATCCTTGGACTACCTCGGGTTCTTACTATTAATTCAGACGATATTACAGAAGCAATTCAAAACGAACTCCAATCTATTATCTTGGCTGTTAAATCTGTTCTTTATGAAACTCCTCCAGAACTCTCTGCAGATGTTATGGAGAAAGGGATGGTTTTATCTGGAGGAAGTGCGCTTTTAAGAAATATGGACAAACTTTTAACTCAAGCCATTGGGGTTCCCACTTATTTAGCTGATGAGCCTTTACTTTCTGTAGCGCGTGGGACAGGCACAGCTTTAGATAATTTAGAATCGTATAAAAGAAGTATTTTAGCAATGAGATAATGCTAATCGGCATTGATGCCTCTCGGGCAAATAAAAAAAATAAAACAGGAATAGAGTGGTATTCATATCATTTAATCCAGGCGTTAAAAAAAATTCCCCTTAAACCAGGGGATAAATTTGTTTTATATTCAAGAAATAAATTAAAGGGCGAATTGGCTTATTTGCCTGATAATTGGCAAAGTAAAATTTTGTCATGGCCCTTTAAATATATTTGGACACATATAAGATTGTGTTGGGAAGTATTTTTTAATTCACCAGATGTTTTATTTGTTCCCGCTCATGCCTTGCCAATTTTTTGTCGTTCCAAAAAAGTAATAACTATCCATGATTTAGGATTTAAGAGGTTTAAAAAGGTTTATTCCTTTTCTCAAAGAATTTATGCTTATTTTGTACACTGGTGGGCAAATAAAAAAGCAGATAAAATCATTGTGCCTTCAGAGTTTACCAAAGAAGAATTAATACAGTTATATCGTACTAAAGAAGAGAAAATAAGAGTTATTCACGAAGGTTATGACAAGGAAATTTTCAATTTAAATGAAAATCAAGAAAAAATAACCCAACTTTTAAAAAAATATAAAATAAAAAAGCCCTATTTTCTTTTTGTTGGACGATTAGAAAAGAAAAAAAATATTGCAAATTTAATAAAGGCATATTCTAAACTTTCTAACTCAGAAATTAAAACATCATTGCCTAAGTTGGTTTTAATAGGCACTCCAGGAGTTGACTATCAAGAGATTGCCTTAGAAATTGAGAAACTTAAACAATTAATTTATCAAATTGGTTATATTCAGATTGATGAGTTGGTTCATTTTTATCATGGAGCAGAAGCGTTTATTTTTCCTTCACTTTATGAAGGTTTTGGTTTACCCATTTTAGAGGCAATGGCCTGTGGAATCCCGGTGATTGCTAGCAATGCAGGATCAATTCCTGAAATAGGGAATGAGGCCGCTTTATATTTTAATCCAAACAAAATTGAAGAAATCACCAGTATTTTAAAAGAATTTTTAACTGATCAAAATTTAAAATATCAATTAAGAAAAAAAGGATTAAAAAATATTGAAAAATATTCTTGGGAAAAATGTGCGCAAGAAACAATAAAAGTTTTATTAACTGTTTAATTTAAAAAATGGAAGTTGTTGGTCATCAAAAAATTCTTAAATTTTTACAAAGAGGCGCCATTAATAATCAGCTAGCCCATTCTTATTTATTTTATGGCCCTAAACATATTGGTAAAAATAAAGTAGCAGAAGACTTTATTTCTAATTTATTTTGTCCAAACAAAAAAAAGAATTCTTTTTTTTCTTGTGGGACATGTTCCTCTTGTCAGCAACTCATAAAAAAGATTCATCCGGATTTCATTTATTTAGGTAATTCATTTTCCTCTATTGAATTAACTCCCCAGGGGAAAATTGGTGTTGAACAAGCTCGACAAATTAAAGAATTTCTTTATTCTAGCCCCTTTTCCGCTCCGTATAAAGTTGTTATAATAGAAGATACAGACAACCTTACTCTTCCGGCTGCTAATGCCCTTTTAAAATTATTAGAAGAGCCACCACTGAAGTCAATTATTATTTTGATTTCACGGAGCTTTACTTATTTACCAGCAACCCTTCGCTCAAGATGTCAGATTTTAAGATTTTCTTTTCCCTTAAAAGAAGAAATAATTAATTTTTTAAAGCAAGAATATTCTTTAAAAGAAGAAAAAGCCAAAGAAATATTAAGCTTAGCCCTTGGTCGGCCAGGCTTAGCAATTCAATTTGCTCAAGATTTTAAAAAGATGGAACAAGAAAGGGCCCTACTTAATGATTTTATATCTCTTTTGAGTGAAAATGATTCAGAAAGTAAATTTCGATTAGTTAATTTAATTCTTAATGCAAAAAAAAGTCCGCAGCAAGCTCTAGATAATTTAGCAAGATTACTTAGAGATGTGATTTTAGTTAAACTAAATCTTTGTCCGGCTGATCAGTCGATTGCCACTCAGTTAAAGAGTTTAGCTCAAAAATATACTCAAAAAGATTTGCAAAATTTAGTTAATCAAATTTTTAAAACTCAGCTTTTATTGGCAGCCAATGTTAACCAAAAATTAGCGATTGAGAATTTAATAATTAATCAATAGATTTATGTTAAAAAAGACAACAATTTTATCATCCTTATTGCTGGTTTTTATATTAACCAGTGGTTGTATTAGGGTGGAAAATACACCAACAGGAGGTGGTGTCTATAAATCGGTGGATGGAGGTAATAATTGGCAGCAAAAAATATCTTTATTGAGTTTGTCCCAAGAACAAAAATATCTAGACAATATTGAAACAAACGTTTTTGTTTTTGATCCTCAAGATTCTCAAACTATTTATTTAGGGACAAAAAAGAATGGCCTTTTTATTAGTTTTGATGAAGCAGAATCGTGGCAAGAAGTTAAAAAATTGCCTGAAGGAAAGATTAGTTCATTGGCTATTGACCCAAAAGCTAAACATATTGTTTATGTAGGCATAGAAAATAGAATTTTTAAAACAGAGGACGCTAATAGAACCTGGGAAGGTGTTTATTTAGATACTTTTTCTGATGTAGAAATAAGTGCTTTAGCTGTTAATTCTTTGTTTCCGAATATTGTTACGGCCGGACTTTCAGACGGTCGACTTATTCGCAGTGAAGATGGAGGTTTAAGTTGGACTCCTTTAAGGAATTTTGAGAAAAGAATTGGACAAATTCTAATAAATCCATATAATCCGCAGATAATTTATGTTACTTTATTAAATAAAGAGATTTTTCGTTCAGAAAATCATGGAATTGATTGGGAGTCTTTAAAAGAGAATTATCGTTCTTTTTCCGGGGCTGAAAAAATTCATCAATTGATTTTTAATCCTAATTTTCCTGATGCTTTAATTAGTATTAGTGGAGCCGGTTTACTTCATACCGAAGACGGTGGTCAGAATTGGATAGAGTATAAATTGGTAACCTCAGGAGATAAAGTAGAAATTTATTCTTTGGGTGTTGATTCTCAAAACGCGGATATTATTTATTATGCAACTGACAAGACTTTGTATAAATCAATTGACAGCGGAGAAAATTGGATAACTAAGTCAACTCCTGGTAAGGGGGTTCCAAATATAATGTTGGTTAATCCAATTAATTCAGACATCCTTTATTTAGGAATGTCTAGTTCTAAATAAGTAAATTTAATATTTATTATGGATATTATTGAATCTCATCGACCAGAGTTTAATAAGGCAATTGATTTTTTAAAAAAAGATGTTCAAAGCTTAAGAACAAACAGGGCCAATCCAGAATTGATTACCCATCTTTTAATTGAAGTTTATGGAACAAAAACACCTTTAGAGCAGTTAGCTACCCTAAATGTTCCTGAACCAAGAATAATTGTTGTTCAACCATGGGATAAAAATATTGTTAAGGAAATTGAACAGGCTTTATCAAAAACCGATTTAGGTTTTTCTGTAAATTCGGTAGAAGGAATGATTCGATTATCTTTACCTCCTTTAAATGAGGAAAGAAGAAAAGATTTGGTAAAAATTTTACATAATAAACTAGAGAATGTAAGAAAATCTTTACGAAACATTCGCGATTCTGTTCGTGAAGAAATTATCAAATCTGAACGGTCAAAAGAAATTACCGAAGATGAAAAATATCGTTTTTTTGAAAATTTAGATAAGTTGACCAATGAATATCAGGAAGAGATTAAATTAATTGGTGAGCGCAAAGAGAAAGAAATTAATACTATTTAGATTATTAAATCATTTCTGAGGTAAATCCGAAACCCTCGGCATTAAAGACAGAAGAGGAAGTATGTTTATTTTTTTAGCTATTGTTGGTTTAAGTGTTGTCGTTTTTTTCCACGAATTGGGTCATTTTATTTTGGCTAAGATTTTTAAAATTAGAGTGGAAGAATTTGGACTTGGGTATCCGCCAAGAGTTTGTGGCTTTGTTAAGTCTTCAGACAAAAAATCTAGATTTAAGTTTTTTTGGGGCAAAAACGAACCATTAGAAGCAAAAACTGGGACAATTTATTCTTTAAATTGGATACCTTTTGGTGGATTTAATAAACTCAAAGGAGAGCTAGGAGAAGAATCAAATAATGATCCAGATAATTTTTTTACTCAAGTTTGGTGGAAAAAAGCTTTAGTCGCTGTTGGTGGAATATTAATGAATATTTTTCTCGCTTTTTTTATCTTCGCTATTTGCTATTTTGTCGGCCTACCTCAAGATGTTGAACAAATCAATGGAGGAAAAATTCTTCGTCCAGTGGGAATTCAAATTGGAATGGTTATGCCAAATTCACCAGCTGATCAAGCTGGCCTAAAAATTGGAGATGTTATTCTTAGTTTGGACGGCCAAGAATTTAAACAAGTAAAAGAAATTCAAGATTATATTGAAATAAAGCTTAATCAATCTTTAGAAATAAAAGTTGAGAGGCAAAAAGAAATAATTAGTCAGGTTGTTAATGTGGTTCCGAGTGAGCAAATTTTTGACGACATGAAAGAGTCGAGAGGAGTTATTGGAATTGCTTTGTCTCAAACAGTGATTGTTTCATATCCTTGGCATCAGTCTATCATTCTTGGCGTTAAAACAACTATCTCTTTAACAGGAAGGCTTTTTCAAGGTTTATGGCTGATTTTAAAGAATTTAGTGGTCCACCAACAAATGATAGGCCAATTACTTGGACCAGTAGGAATAACGACTATGGCTAGTGATATGGCCCGCGTTGGTTTTATTTATCTTTTACAATTTATTGGTTTACTTTCCGTTGCTATTGGTGTTTTTCAAGTTATTCCTTTTCCCGCATTAGATGGTTCGCGTATAGTTTTTTCTATTATAGAGGGGGTAAGAAGAAAGCCAATCAGTAGTAAAATAGAGTTAATTTCAATTAATATAGGATTTTATCTTTTACTTTTACTTTTACTTTTTATTACTGTTAGGGAAATTTTCAATCTAATTTAAATAAGTTTTATATGAGTCAAAAAAAGGATTTTGGAAAAAAAGGTTTAACAAAAAAATCAGAAAACATTGCTAAATGGTATAACGATGTTGTTTTGCACGCTGATTTGGCTGATTATTCTGAAGTAAAAGGAAGTATGATTATTAAGCCAAATGGTTATGCTATTTGGGAAAAAGTTCAAACGGCCCTTGATCAAAAATTTAAGCAAAACGATATTAAAAACTGTTATTTTCCATTATTAATTCCTAATCATCTTTTAAAAAAAGAAAAAAAACATTTAGAAGGATTTTCTCCTGAATTAGCCGTGGTTACCTACGCTGGAGGAAAAAAACTATCTGAACCATATGTTCTTAGGCCAACCTCTGAAACGATTATGTATAAAACTTTTGCTGATTGGATTCACAGTTATCGAGATTTACCTTTAAAAATAAATCAATGGTGTAATGTAATTAGATGGGAAAAAAGAACCTATCCCTTTCTTAGAACAACAGAATTTTTATGGCAAGAAGGCCATACAGTCCACCAAACAGAAAAAGAAGCCATTAAGATGGCTTTAGACGCTTTAAAGTGGTATGAAGATTTTTATAAAGACTATTTTGCCATATCTCCTTATGTAGGCATTAAAAGCGAACAGGAAAAATTTGCCGGGGCTAAAACCACTTATTCTATTGAATTGGTTATCCCTAATGGGAAGGCATTACAAGCGGCTACTTCACATAATTTGAGTGATAATTTTTCTAAAGTGTTTGATATTAGTTTTTTGGACAATAAGGAGAAAAAATGTCATCCCTTTCAGACTTCTTGGGGATTATCTACACGGTCAATTGGAGGATTAGTTTTGATTCATGGAGACGATTCTGGATTGATTCTACCCCCAAAGGTGGCAGACCCTCAAGTAGTTATATTAACAATAGCTGATAAAGAAAAGATTCAGTCGGAAAAGGTGAAAAAATACGCTCAAAATATTTATGAAAAATTAACTAAAAGCGGATTAAAAGTTAAGCTCGATAGCGATTTTAAATACTCTTTAGGTTATCGTATCAACGAATGGGAAATAAAAGGAGTTCCTCTTAGAATAGAAATTGGGCAGAAAGAGTTTAAGGATAAAAAAATAAAATTTGTAAGAAGAGATACTTTTTCACAGAGTTTGGTCTCTATTAAAGATTTAATTATAAAAACTAAAAGTCTTTTGGATCAAATACAAAAAAGTCTTTTGGCAAAATCAGAGAAAATTAAAAGAGACTTAACGGTTGAAGTTAAGACCTATCAAGAATTTAAAAAGATTAGTAAAGCTCAAAAGGTTTTTATCAGGGCTTTTTGGTGTGAAGATAAAAGCTGTGAAGAAAAAATTAAGCAAGAAACTAAATTTAGTACGCGGGTTTTAGAAATGAATAAAGTTAAAGAAACTTTAAAGGGAAAATGTATCTATTGTGGAAAGTCAGCTAAACATAGGTGGTTATTTGCTCAGGGTTATTAAAGGAGTTTACAATTAATTTATTATCGGCTAAACTCTAAATATAGTATTAAATAAATATATTTTATGTTAAAAAAGTTTTTTGGTTTATTCTCAAAAGACATTGGAATTGATTTAGGAACTACTAATGTCAGAGTTTATGTTCGTGGGAGAGGGATGGTAATCAATGAATCCTCTGTTGTTGCTATTAACTTAAGAAACGATCAAATTATCGCCATCGGAAATAATGCTTTAAAAATGATGGGTAAAGTCCCTAGTCATATTTCAATTATTGAACCCTTAAGCCATGGGGTTATTTCAGATTTTGAGGTGACAGAAAAAATGCTTAAATCAATTTTTGAAAAAGTACATAGAGATGCCTTTACTCTTATTCCTAGACCAAAAGTAGTTGCTGCTATTCCTCTTGATGTAACTGAGGTAGAAAAGAAGTCTTTAGAAGACGTTATTATACAGGCAGGAGCACGTGAAGTTTTTTTGGTTGAGAGGCCAGTAGCTGCTGCAATCGGGGTACGGCTTCCTATTCAAGAATCAATTGGTAATTTAATTGTTGAACTTGGGGGAGGACTTTCTGAGGTGGCAGTGATTTCTTTAAACGGAATTGTTGCTAGCAAGTCATTAAAAATTGGAGGAGAATCACTTAATAAAAATATTATTAGTTATATTAGAGAAAAATTTGGGGTTCTTGTGGGAAATCAGACTGCTGAAGAAATTAAAATCAAGATTGGGACAGCCTTTGGTAATAAAAATCAAGAAATGAGAGTGAAGGGAAGAGATTTAATTAAGGGATTGCCTAAAGAGGTGCTTATTAACGAAAGCCAGATAAGAGAAGCGATTATGCCACTATTAAAGACAATTGTTGAAGGGATTCATGAAACCATTGAGGCGACTCCACCAGAGTTGGTTTCTGATATTTATGAAAGAGGAATTATTCTCTCGGGGGGAGGGGCAATGTTACGTGGTTTAGATAAAATGATTCAAAAAAGGATTAATATTCCCGTATTAGTAACAGATGATCCGGCCACAGCCATTATTAGGGGGACTGGATTAGTACTAGAGGATTTTGAAAATTTGAGACAAGTTTTTGTTCCTTCGGCTAGAGATTAAACTTTTAAAACAAAAAAAGAGGCCTAAAAATCTCTTTTTTCTTTTCTTGTCTTATTCTTCTAATTTCAGAGAAATTAATCTAGAAATACTATCACTGCCCATGGTAATACCATAAAGAATATCAGCCGCTTCAATTGTTTGTTGATTATGGGTGACAATAATAAACTGGGAATTATGCCTCAATTCCTGTAAAATTTTTCCAAATCTAAAAGAATTTTCTTGATCTAAGGCGGCATCAACTTCATCAAGAACAACAAAAGGAGGTTTATTAATAGAAATAATAGCGCAAATAAGAGCAAGAGAGGCGAGGGCTTTTTCTCCGCCGGAAAGCATTTCAATGCTTTTTATTTTTTTTCCCGGAGGTGTAGCAAAAATATCAATTCCATTGATTATTTTATTCATTATCAATGATTCTTGTTCCTCTTCAGTTTTTTCAGGTTCTGGTTCTTGTTTTTGTAAAATTATTTTTGCAACACCACCACCAAAGATGATTTTAAAATAACGATCAAACATTTGATTAATCTGAGAAAAGTTTTTTTTGAATTGTTCTTTAATTTTTTCATCTAATTCTTGGATAATTTTATTTAAAGCCTTAAGGCTTTTTGTCAAATCATTGCTTTGTGAATTTAAGAATTCATAGCGCTGATGAACCTCAGGATATTCTTTGGTAATTTCTGGATCAATACTTCCAATTAATTCCATCCCGCTTGTAAA
>SDBV01009172.1_pt1 | contig 13200 bp, 10 predicted proteins | sample 2277081 | NCBI WGS metagenome assembly SDBV01 (sample SAMN10402039, study PRJNA504765) | marine sediment metagenome | isolation source: marine sediment core GS10_PC15, 223 cmbsf | place: Arctic Ocean: Southern Knipovich Ridge | collected 2010
GGACAGCCCGGTTTGGAGTTGCATGATTCCTCGATCAAGCAATGAATAACGTCGTTTATTAATCATGACTATTAGTATACTGAGCTAACTCAGTAAAACAAGCTTCTGTTCAATAAGCATTTTTAGCGTATTAATGCCATATCGGAGGGAATTCTACAAATACACATCAACCATTGATATTTCTTATAGATCAGCTACTATCTAGCCTTTCAAAAAATACTAAGGATAGTCTGATGCCCAACCATAGCTCGCAGATATCCCTCGAAATGGCTGCTCGTGTCAAAGCACTGCGTTTACAAAAACTGTGGACCAGGGAGCAACTGGCTAAAGAAGCTAATGTTAATGTCTATACGCTAAAACGTTTCGAACGCACTGGACAGATTTCATTTGACCGTTTCCTAGCGATTTGTGACGCATTAGGCATTAATACAGAGGAGTTCCTGCGTATTCTAAAACCGCGTCAACGGGTTAACATCAATAATTGGCAAGTCTTAGAGCAGCCGCAACGACTCCGTGGGAAACGCCGAGATGCTGCGATATTAACGAAGCAGGCGTTGGTGGAGAAACAATAGCTGTAACGAGCATCTTCGTAGCAAATGGTTTTTAGACCTTCGCCACTCACATTCATCCCCAAAATCGTACCGGTCGGGTTTATTTTTATCGGAAATAAGCTATAATAATGTAAAGCAGCCCGTACAGGACGATTATAATGATTACTACTGCAAAAGCCTTTGGTGAACTCATTAGAACGACTCGAAAGAAAGCTCAATTAACACAGGCACAATTGGCTGCCGGCTGCGGAACTGGCGAACGTTTTATCAGGGAGCTGGAAAAAGGAAAACCCAGTTGCCAACTGGAAAAGGCACTATTCGTAGCACAAATGCTGGGCATTAAAATTGAAGCTACACCACCCGAAATAAATGAGTCTACGCAGTGAAAAAAAATCAACTTTCAGTACGACTGCATGGAAAACACACAGGAACACTTAAACAAACACCCAATGGGAAAATGACGTTTAGGTATGATCCTCCTAATGCTCAATCAATTTCTATCGGAATGCCTATCCAGGAAGAAGCATATAAAGAAATTCAATGCGAAGCTTTCTTTGGTGGCTTGCTTCCTGAAAGTGATGCGGTGCGTAAAGCAATCGCAAAGCGTTATAGCATCAGTTATAGTAATAGCTTTGCACTACTAAAAGCGATTGGATATGATTGCGCTGGTGCAATCTCATTTCATAAAATAGAAGAACCCATTATCCCCAAGCGGAATTTTCTACTAGATGGGAAAGTGATTTCTGAAAAAGATCTCGGTGAGCGTATTAAATCACTACCACAAAAACCATTATTTTCGGACTTTAAGGGTCTGAGATTATCGCTTGCAGGAGCACATGATAAAGCTGCTGTGTGCATAATAGATAATCAAGTGGCACTTCCTGAAAACGGCTGCCCAACCACTCATATCTTAAAACCTCCAATTCAAGGATTTGATGGAATAGTTGAAAATGAATATTTTTGCCTAAGAATTGCCAAAAAAATCGGGCTTCCCGTTCCCAATGTCGAAATTAGAAAAACTAAAGATCTCAGTTATTTATTGGTAGAACGCTACGATAGACATATAAAAAATAATTATGTGGAACGAATTCATCAAGAAGATTTTTGCCAAGCACTCGGTGTTGTGGCTGCTAACAAGTACCAAAATGAGGGCGGCCCTGGCATTAAAGAATGCTTTAATCTATTAAGCAATACAAGACAACCTGTAATAGATCGCAATCTATTAGCATCAGCAATAGTGTTTAATTATCTAATTTTCAATATGGATGCTCATGGAAAAAATTTTTCATTACTACATATCAATCAAAATAATATTAAATTAGCGCCATTTTATGACATCATTTGTACTTGTGTTTACCCAGAAATAACTTTAAAAATGGCAATGAAAATTGGGAGTCAGTATAACCCAGATCATGTTTTTCCAAGACATTGGGAACAACTGTGTAAAGAGATTAATTATAGTTATCCTATGATGAAAAAACTTATGAAAACTCAAACCGATTTAATCCTAAAAGCAGCCATACAAGAAAAGCAGCAATTGATCGATATGGGCGAAAACGTTCCAATTATAGATAAAATAATTCAAATCGTTGAAAAACATACCGAGCAAATATTAAGTTATTTTACAAGTTGAATGAATATTTTCTTAAAATCTTATATACTGCTATGTCATTGATGCTCTATTGATCGGTAATCAAAATTTTTGCGAGAAAATCTATGACCAAAAAACTCAGTACACAAGCTGAAATCGAACAGCAACCGATGAGTTCATTCACCGAAAAAGCTTATCTCGACTATTCGATGTATGTCATCCTCGATCGTGCGCTGCCGCACATCGGCGATGGTTTAAAACCCGTGCAACGACGCATTGTGTATGCCATGTCTGAACTTGGCTTAAAAGCAAACGCTAAGTTTAAAAAATCCGCGCGCACCATCGGTGACGTGCTGGGTAAATTTCATCCTCATGGTGAAAGCGCCTGCTATGAAACCATGGTATTAATGGCGCAAGATTTTAGTTATCGCTACCCGCTGATCGACGGCCAAGGCAACTGGGGAACAGCCGATGATCCCAAATCATTCGCAGCCATGCGTTATACGGAATCGCGACTTAGACCTTATGCACAAGCATTATTATCTGAATTGCAACAAGGCACGGTGGACTGGAACCCCAACTTTGATGGCACACTCCAAGAACCTGCTATTTTACCGGCTCGCCTACCGAATGTGTTATTGAACGGCGCAAGCGGTATTGCCGTTGGAATGGCGACAGATATCCCACCACACAATCTTTTTGAGGTCATTGATGCTTGCATTCATTTATTAGACAGCCCCAAAGCGACTCTCGCTGATATTCATAAAATCATCAAAGGGCCTGATTACCCAACTCGCGCAGAAATTATTACTCCCACATCCGACATCCGCGAGATGTATCGCACGGGCAACGGATCATTGCGCATGCGCGCTGTTTATACGCAAGAAAATGATGATATTGTGATTACAGCACTGCCGCATCAAGTCTCTGGCAATAAAATTCTCGAACAAATTGCAAGCCAAATGCTTGCTAAAAAATTACCCACGGTTAGCGATCTTCGTGATGAATCTGATCATGAAAATCCGACTCGTTTAGTCATAACACCTCGTTCTAACCGAGTTGATGTCACAGAACTGATGTCACATCTGTTTGCCACTACTGATTTAGAACGCAGTTACCGCATTAATCTTAATGTCATTGGCATTGACGGGCGACCACAAGTGAAAGGTCTTGTGGATTTATTAAAAGAATGGCTCTCATTTCGAATGGAAACCGTGCAGCGAAGGTTGCAATATCGTCTAGAACAAGTCACAAAGCGTCTGCATATTCTCGACGGTTTACTGATTGCTTACTTGAATTTAGATGAGGTCATTCAAATTATTCGTGAAGAAGACCAACCTAAATCAGTATTGATGAAGCAATTTAAATTAAGTGATCAACAAGCCGAAGCCATTCTTGAAATAAAACTGCGGCAACTGGCTAAACTCGAAGAGACTAAAATTCGGGATGAGCAAAAACAATTACGTGAAGAACGAGATGGAATCACTACAATTCTAGGCTCAAAAGCAAGGCTTAAGGCGTTGATCCGACAAGAGCTCAAGCAAGACCAAAAACAATTCGGAGATAAACGCCGATCACCGATTGTGAAACGCGAAGAAGCTCAGGCGATGCGCGAAGAACAAATGCTACCTTCGGAACCCGTCACCGTTATATTATCTAAAAAAGGTTGGGTGCGTGCCGGCAAAGGCCATGACATCGATGCAAGCAAATTAAATTACCGCTCAGGCGATAGTTTGTTAGCCGAAGTGAATGGTCGCAGCAATGAGCTCGCGGCATTTTTAGATTCTAGCGGCAAAAGTTATTCGCTAGCAGCACACACATTACCTTCTGCAAGGAGCTTAGGCGAACCATTAACCAGTCGCCTCAAACCACAACCCGGCAGTGAATTTGTAGCGGTGTTAATGGGTGATGCAAATCAACCTTATTTAATCGCTTCGGATGCCGGCTACGGTTTTATTACTACACTTGAAAATTTATTCACTAAAAATCGCAGCGGTAAGGCGTTATTAACATTGCCCAAAGGCGCGAAGGTGATGGTGCCACAAAAAATTGATGACACCGAAAGTCAATTTGTGGCGGTCATTACTAATGAAGGAAGATTGCTGTTATTTCCGATCGCAGAACTTCCACAACTACCGCGTGGCAAAGGCAATAAATTAATTAATATTCCCAGTGCTCGTGTTGCCAGCCGTGAAGAATTTTGTATCGCTATGGTCGTGTTATCTGAAAATAATCATTTAATGATCCACTCTGGCAAACGTCATTTTACACTCAAACCTCAAGAACTCGCTAATTTTCATGGTGAACGCGGGCGTCGTGGCAATAAATTACCGCGGGGTTTGCGTAAAGTCGATTCAGTTGAAGTGCAATAGAGTTTATAATCCTATACTCGTAACTCCTTATTCTCACGAAAACGGAGCTCCTCGTCATTGTGGCGAAAGCCGGAATCCAGGCGCGTTTTACGCGCCAACTCACGCAGTGCGTTATGGATCCCGCGGTCAAGCCGCGGGATGACGAGGTAAGCCGCGGGATGACGTGGTGTGAGCAGTTACGTTATTTTTAGATAAAAAATGACTGGATCCCTGCGTTCGCAGGGATGACGGCGAATTCTGCTTTCGCAGGGATGACGGATCATCGCGAAACTATTTAGTGCGAAACAATTTCACCAAGGTGTTTCGTTAATTTCATATTTTCACTGTAATCGATTGGAACGACGATAACTGTCGGCTTAGTTTTTTCTTGAAAACCTTTTTCCAATGCGGGAATGAGCTCATCAACTGCATTAATGCGCAAGGCTTCGCAACCAAACGCTTTGGCCACTTCTAGAAGGTCTGGATTTTCCAGTTTGACATTTGAGGATTGATGATAAGTCGCTTCTTGTTTCCACTTGATTAATCCATAATAATCATCTTCCCAAATTAGCACAACCATGGGCACTTTATATCGCACGGCAGTCGGTATGGCTTGAATACCCATAATAAAACCGCCATCACCACAAATCGCCAACACCCTTTTTTCGGGATTAAGAAACTTAGTGGTAAACGCACTAGGCATCGAACCTGCCATTGAACAAAAGCCATTACTGATAAAACAGGTGCCTGATTTATAAGTAGGATATTGTCTTGCGACCCACATTTTATGCGCACCCACGTCGCTAATTAAAATATCATCATCATGCATAATGCTGCGAACATCGCTTAAAATACGCTGCGGTTTCATTGGGAAGCTCGCATCTTGGTTATGTTCTTCCAGTTCTGCCGTAATACGATCGCGAATTCCAGAAAATTGTGGCGTGCTTTTTTGATGGTGTTTGTCTAATTTTTCATTGAGCATTTCAAAGGTATTTTTTATTTCACCAACTAATTCCACATTGGGTAAATAATTTTGATCGACTTCTGCTGGCAGAGTGTCGATATGAATAATTTTCTTATTGCATGATGCATTCCATCGACTCGGTGGCCATTCCACCATATCGTAGCCCGCACAAATAATCAGATCGGCTTGATCAAAGGCTTCAATTGCAATGTCTTTAACCCCTAATCCCACGCAATACAATGCCTCATCTCGACGCGCATCAATGGAGCCTTTACCCATAAAAGTAACGGCTGCATAAATTCCCGTTTTATCGACAAATTCACTAACCGCCTGATCACAATGTTCACGAACACAACCACCGCCTAATAATAATAGTGGCGTTTTACTTTTAGCTAAACACTGTAACGCTTTTTCTACTTCTGCGAGCGTCGGGCAAGTTTGCTCTTCACCAATGACCTTTGGCAAAGGCGCCATATCAACATTTATTTTAGCGATATCTTCTGGTAACTCAATCACAACAGCACCCGGTTTACTACACGTTGCCAATTTAAAGGCTTTTGATATGATTTCAGGAATCACTTCTGCTTCGCGAACAGTGACTGCCCATTTACTCACCGGCTGATACATGCTCACCGCATCCATGTTTTGATGCGATTCTTTATGCAGGCGTTGAGTACTCGCTTGCCCAAGTATGGCGACTACCGGCGCATTATCCATATTCGCATTAGCCACACCCGTAATTAAATTCGTCGCACCCGGTCCCAGCGTCGCTAAACACACGCCCGGCCTCCCGGTTAAATGACCATACATCCCTGCCATAAAGGCCGCACTTTGTTCATGACGGCAAGTAAAAAACTTAATCGATGAATTCAGCAATGAAATCATAATATCGGCATTTTCTTCACCAGGAACGCCAAAAATGTATTCAACGCCTTGCGCTTCTAGGCAACGTAAGAATAAATCGGATGCTTTCATTTTATTACTCCACACAAATCGTTTTAGTATTCATAAATTCGCGAATCCCCTCACCGGCTAATTCCCGACCATAACCTGAGGATTTAATGCCTCCGAATGGCAAACGCGGATCAGACGATACAAAGGCATTCACATAAACCGTGCCCGCAAAAATTTTATCTCGCGCAAGTTTTTCACCACGTTCAATGTTTTTTGTAAACACAGCACCCGCAAGACCAAAACGAGTTTCGTTGGCAATATCAATAGCCTCTTGTTCATCTTTAGCATTTAAAAAGGCTAAAACAGGGCCGAAAATTTCTTCGTCTCGAGCCGGCATGCCTTTTTTAATGTTACGCAAGACTGTCGGCGGATAAAAATTACCTTTACCAGAAGCGGGTTGGCCTCCCAACATTAACTCGGCACCTTGATCTATACATGCTTGCACTTGCTTTGCGATTTGATCACGCAAATCAGCACGTGCGATTGGGCCAAAGTTGGTTTTTTCATCCAGTGGATCGCCCATATTAAAGCGATCCATCTTGCTCAATACTAACTTTTCAAATTGATCGCGAATCGCATCAACGGCAATCACCCGTTTAGATGAAATACAAACTTGGCCTGAATTGGCCATCCGTGAAGTCACCACGGCTTCTGCGGCTTGTTCTAGATCGGCATCTTCAAGAATAATGTAAGGATCGCTGCCGCCGAGTTCGAGCACTACTTTTTTCAAAGCGCCTGCTGCTTCAGAACCCACAATTTTACCCGCTCGCTCGCTGCCCGTTAACGTGACCGCCCTGACTTTTGGATGTTCGATAATATGTTTGGCGACATCATTGTTGATCACTAAAGCGCGAAATAAATCTTTATGAAAACCTGCCTCTTGGAGCAATTTCTCAATCGCTAAACCCGTTCCTGTTGAAATGGGCGCATGGCTCAATAGTGCTGCATTTCCCGCCATTAAATTCGGTGCTGCAAAACGAAAGACCTGCCAAAATGGGAAATTCCAAGGCATGATGGCAAATATAATGCCTTGCGGACGATAAACGATGTAACTTTTGCTTTTTTCGGTTTTGATGGGTTTAGGCTGAAGATAGTCTGCGGCATGTTCCGCATAGTGGCGGCAAACCCATACACATTTGTCGATTTCAGCACGACCTGAGGTAATCGGCTTACCCATTTCTTGGGCCATGAGTTGGGCATAGTCTTCTTTGTTTTTTTCTAATAACTCTGCCGCTTTATTCATATGTTTCGCGCGATCTTCAAATGATTTCTCACGCCCATCGTGATAGGCGGCATACGTTTTTTCGATGATGGCATCCACTTCCGATGCAGACATTTCTGGGTAGGTTTCAATCACCTCGCCCGTTGCGGGATTAACGGTTTGAATAGACATATCCGTGTTCCTTTTAATCAGTTTTAATGCGTTGTGAGGACTTCGCGTTATTGTAACATATCCGAAATTTATTCGGCATACGACCATCGCAGATCACTCTGTCGTAGCATCCATTAGCATTACTTGCTGCGCACATTACCGTTGTCCTGCGCGAAAGCGGGGGACCCAGAGAATCTTCTGAGTCCCCCCGCTTTCGCGGAGGACGACGGACGATGCGCACAGGACGACGGGCGATATGTGCTGCGGGACAGAAATACTGAAATGTTAATGGAACAGCTCTTCTGCAAAAACTGTACAAAAACCTCCCAAATCCTCTTGTTTTGTGGTATCCTTACTCATGTTTTTATCCTTACAATTAATCTACTAACCTAAAGAGAAAATAATGCCTAAAGAAGTAATAATGCAATATATCCATTCCAACTTATTGAGCGAGGAAAAAGTAACCTATGCGACAAGGCCGCACTGGATTATCTTTGCCTATCCAGCAGTCTATTTGTTTTTCGCCATTTTATTTATGGTCTATGGCCCACGTTATTACATGACTAAATTCGTGATGTTCAACATGCCGCTCTATCAAATTGCTGCTTTAATCGCTTTAGCCATCACAATTTATTATGCTATCGCAGCTCTTATTAATTTTAATACGACAGAGTATGGTGTGACCAACAAACGAGTATTAATGAAAACCGGCTGGATCAGACGCCGATCGTTGGAATTATTTTTAGATAAGGTTGAAGCCATTTATGTTAACCAATCGATACTGGGCCGTATTTTAAATTATGGAACCTTGGTGGTTATCGGGACCGGCGGCAGCCGAGATCCTTTCACTTATGTACCATCGCCTTTGCATTTTAGAAAAATTGCGCAGCAGGAAATCGACCTTGAAGAGCATAAGCATCATATTCAAAATTGAGGATCCATACCCACCACGCCTCTTGTACAATGCGCACCAAGGTGGAATATTTGTATGGATTTAAAGAAAAATTTCTCTAAAATGTACATTCCCGTCGATGGTCAGATTGAAGTCCTCAAAATCCTTCACATTTTTGTTATAAACTGATCAAACAGAACTTTAATCTTATCCACGCTAGTCATCCAAGAGATATGACCCGCATCTTCGATACATTCGATAACAATATTTTTCTTCTGCCATCGTTTATCATTTTTAAAAAGAGAAAGCGGCGTGATGTGATCGAGCTCGCTGCCTACAATTAATGTAGGAGTATCTTTAGGAATCCATTTTGCCTCATAATTTGGATGAAAATACTGTCCCACCCAATCGTAGGAGGCATGCGAATAAGGCAATGTCTCAAGCATCGCTTTGCCAAACTCTAAATCGGACTCTGAAAAAAAATAAGGGGCACATGCCATCGTCAATGCTTTAAATAGCGTATTACTTGGATGATCTTGATAGCGTGCTTGTATGCTAGATAGATCAGGCAACTGGTATTGCTTTGCTTGTTGCAGTATTGACTGCATCCATTTTGCATTGGGTGACGTATTGAGGAGAACCAGACCTTTAATCTGCGATTCAATTCTTGGATCAGACAGTACGAACATACCACTAAACGAATGAGCGACTATAACAATATTGTCAAATGCTTCTAACAATTCTATTAAACCATCACGCCAACTGTTGAAATCATTTTCTTTGAAAATTTGGTTGCTACCATCATTCGGGTAATCGATAAGCCAGGCGTTGCCTGGCAAGCTTAACTGTAAACCCAAATCAGAAAACAATTCTGATCCTAAACCTGGCCCACCCGGTAAAAATAACCAATGCAATGCTTTACCAGCATTGACTGATTGCAATTTCGCCCGATAGCCTTTTTTTGTATACAAGACGCTCATGCAAAACACCTATTCTTTTCGTATTCATTAATCAAAAAGTCTATCATGGATCGGCCTATCCGATTAGTATTTTCAGTCATCGCTTTTGATGGTCAGTGCTGACCCGAAGGCATAGTTTGGATTGGATGTATCAAATTTATCCCACCCAATCATTCCAAAATGCTCACCTTACAAAGCTCTTTCGGCACTTCTTGCACTAAACGAGGCACTAAATAGCCGGGTAAGTTTTGTTTTAATTTTTTCATTAATGCTAAGGCTTCTTCTTTGCTTACTTGGAAATGCGCTGCACCTGACACTGGATCTAACATATGCAAATAATACGGCAATACGTTTGCGCGAAATAGTGTTTGACTTAGATTAATCAAAGCGTCCGAATGATCATTCACGCCTTTTAATAACACTGACTGGTTTAACAACATAATATTGCTATTAGCCAACGATTCTAATTTTAAAATAACCGACTCATCTATTTCATTCGCATGATTACAATGAATAACAACCACAACACGCAGTCGTGTGGCTTTCAACAAATCAATAAAATGATCAGTGATACGTTCTGGAATAACGATCGGCAACCGTGTATGAATGCGCAGTCGCTTAAGATGTGGTATTTTTTCTAGCTCGGCAATAAACGCAGCCAAATGGTGATCTTTTAATACAAGCGGATCACCACCACTTAAAATCACCTCTTCAATACAACGATCACTCGAAATATAATCGCATAGACGCGCCCAATGGTGTTGGCGGTTTGTGTTATCTGGATAAGGAAAATGACGACGAAAACAATAACGACAATGAATCGCGCAAGCTCCAGTTAATGTAATTAACACCCGACCATGATATTTATGCAATAATCCAGGAACAGGATTCACTGCTTGCTCTTGCAATGGATCATCACTAAAACCTGCCACATCTGACATTTCAACCCCTAATGGCAGCACTTGAGCTAATAGCGGATCATTAGGATCACCTTTTTTCATTCTTTCGATAAAACTTCGCGGCACTCGCAATGGAAATTGATCAGTCGCTTTCTTTGCTGAAAATACTTGAGTAGGATTGAGATCTAATAATTGGCAAAGTTCGATTGGATCGGTCACTACATTCGAAAGCGCATGCTGCCAGGTTTCAACCGGTTGAACATGATGACTATGTTTATCTATTAATAGCTTACTCATCGCACCACCATCATTCCTAAAAAAGCGGAAACCCATCGCGTTTTGACTATGTGACAGGTATAATAAAAGCCCATGATAAGGACATCAACCATAGCGTTTTTACTACTCATTGCTACAACCTGCTTAGCACAAACCTGGAACAATCCTCATAAAGGAAATTCTAAACAAAACGCTCGTTACGGTGCTTTTGCTGAATCACCGAAAACCTTAGATCCAGCCCGTGCTTATTCCTCTAACGAAGCACAATTTACCGCACAAATTTATGAGCCCCCTTTGCAGTACCATTATCTGAAACGGCCATTTACATTAGTGCCATTAACCGCAGCTAATTTGCCAAAAGTCACTTATTATAACAAACAAGGTGACGTCTTGCCTAAAGATGTAAACCCTAATCAAATCGCTTATAGCGTCTACGACATTTATATTAAACCCGGCATACTCTATCAACCCCATCCGGCTTTTGCTAAAGATGAGAGTGGGCGTTATCTCTATCATAATTTAACGGAAGATGACCTTAGCAAAATCCATACCTTATCAGATTTCAATAAAACTGGAACTCGCGAATTGACCGCGCATGATTATGTCTACCAGATTAAACGATTGGCCCACCCCAAACTACACTCTCCAATTTTAGGTTTAATGAGCAAACACATTGTAGGACTCGAACAATATGCAAAAGAGTTACAGCAAGCTTATCAGCAATTAATTTTAAAAGGCGAAGCACAACCTTTCCTTGATTTGCGAAAACATCCTATTCTCGGGGTTAAAGCCATTAGCCGTTATCATTATCAAATTAAAATTAAAGGCGCTTATCCACAATTTATTTATTGGCTCGCCATGCCATTTTTTGCCCCGGTGCCTTGGGAAGCTGATTTTTTCTATTCACAACCCGGCATGTTAGACACTAATCTCACATTTGACTGGCATCCGGTTGGCACAGGGCCTTATTATCTCGTTGAAAACAATCCCAATCGGCAAATGGTTTTAAAACGCAATCCTAATTTTCGTGGCGAGCGCTACCCAAGCCAAGGTGAACTCGAAGATAAAAATAATGGTTATCTAAAGGCTGCTGGAAAGACTATGCCATTTATTGATCTGTTTGTATTTAGCTTAGATAAAGAAAGTATTCCGCGTTGGAGTAAATTCTTACAAGGCTATTATGATAAATCCGGTGTCACTGCAGACAGCTTTGATCAAGCCATTCAATTAGACGAAACCGGCAAACCCTATCTTACACCCGAACTCAAACAAAAAGGCATGCGCTTAACAACAACGGTGAGCCCAGCCATCTATTATGTAGGTTTTAACATGTTAGACCCGGTTGTAGGCGGTTATAGTGAAAAAAAACGCAAATTACGATTAGCGATCGCAATAGCCATCGATTACGAAGAATTTATTGCCATTTTTTTAAATGGGCGGGGGACTTTAGCACAAGGTCCTCTGCCTCCAGGTATTTTTGGTTATCAAAAAGGTGAGGTCGGCATTAATCCGAAAATTTATATGTGGGTCAATGGAAAACTACGACGAAGACCATTGGCCTATTCTAAAAAATTATTGGCAGAAGCCGGTTATTCTGGAGGGCGCAATCCTAAAACCGGCAAACCACTCATCCTAAATTATGACACTCCTTCAACCGGCAGCCCCGACGATAATGCTCGTTTTAATTGGATGCGCAAGCAATTTGCCAAGCTGGGCATTAAACTCAATATTCGCGCCACATTGTATAACCGTTTTCAAGATAAAGTTCGCAAAGGCAACGTGCAAATATTTACCTTTGGTTGGTTGGCCGATTACCCGGACCCAGAAAACTTTTTATTTTTATTATATGGCCCTAATGGTAAAGTTCGCTTTGGCGGTGAAAATGCGGCGAACTACTCTAATCGTAGGGCCAATAAATTGTTTGAAGAAATCCGAAGCTTGCCTAATGGTCCACTACGACAAACTAAAATTAACGAATTTCTGGGAATCGTTCGCAAAGACAGCCCTTGGATTTTTGGATTCCACCCAATCGATTTCACGCTAAGCCATGCTTGGAATTATCCAAGCAAACCACATGCCATCGCTAATAACACACTAAAATATGAACGCATTAATGTCGAACAGCGAGCCAAATTACGACGCTCGTGGAATGAACCCATCATCTGGCCGCTGTTGGTGTTACTGGGTTTTATTGTATTATTATTAGTGCCGTTAGTGCTCACCTATCTCCGCCGTGAAAAACGGCCGACAGTGCGGCGTAAAAAAATTCGATGAGCTGCCTAATGGAGGGACCATTCCATTAGAACACAAATTGACGCTTTCTATAGAGCTTAACCCGCAACTTGATAAATTAATCACGGAACATTGTTTAATAATCATTAAAGATCAATG
>SDBV01009173.1_pt1 | contig 13199 bp, 25 predicted proteins | sample 2277081 | NCBI WGS metagenome assembly SDBV01 (sample SAMN10402039, study PRJNA504765) | marine sediment metagenome | isolation source: marine sediment core GS10_PC15, 223 cmbsf | place: Arctic Ocean: Southern Knipovich Ridge | collected 2010
TGACTGCATCCCCATGTCGCGTTACGAATTACGCGCACAATAGCAGCAGCTTCCCTTGGGGACAACAATAAGCCAGGCATCAGTAGGGCCTCACGATGTAGGCGAACAGAGAATCTTTAGGTTTCCCGTAGAAGGATTGCGCCGTAACAGTGAAGCCCAGGTGCTCCAGGTAAGTAGCGTATATGATGGTGCGATGGTCAGCGTCCATGCCCAGCACGTCAACGGTGCGCGGGTTAGGGGTGGAGATCACCACGCCCTTACGGGCCGCGCCCATCATGGCGGCTAGCAGACGGTCAGGGTTGGCCAGGTGCTCCAAAACTTCCAAGGCTATGAACCAATCGGCATGCTGAGGAGGCACCCATAGCTCCAGATCGGTGCCGTCCAGGCCCCCGTCTACCGGCCAATAGCGCCCCTTCCAGCGAAGAATAGCGCGCAGGCATATATCAAACTCCGTCCAGCCCGCGCCTACGTCGCAAACCGTCATAGAATCAGTTAGCCCACCCTTAGCCAGCACTCCCGCCGCCGCCATATAACGAGGTAGCCGATCAGCGTAGGCGGCAGTACGGGCCGCTAGGTAGCGGTTACACGGCTCCAACATGTCGCGCGGCGAGTCAGGCATTACTTCCGCTCCCCCGTATTGTAGTGCTCGCACTGTACCAAGCGGCCAGGTTCGCAGCCACCACAGAAGAAGTTGGGCGTACCCTTGGCCGCGCGCCGGATGCCCGCCGCCGTCTTAGCCTCCAGGCCCTTGTTGAACTGGGCTTTGCGGTTAACGTAAACCTCCTGGTAAAACCAGGCTATCTCCTGCTGAGTGAAGTCCAGGGTATAGGCGCGCAAGTCCATGGTATAGCTCTTATAGGGCTCGCCGCTGGTTTTGATGGCGGGACACTTGGGGCTGGTGCATTGCTTGTAAAGGCCATCCTCCCGCCAAGGGCCGAGGAGGCCGCCACATAGAATCTCTGGGCACTTCTTACGCCGCTCCGCATAGTCTCCGTGGAGGAAGTAGACAATTAGACCGCACTTGCGGGTACCCGTCGCCACGCAGTAGATGGCACACTGCTCATAGTAGGAGCGCATGGGTAGCTCCGCAACGTCCAGGAGGGGTACCTGGCCGCCCTGACGTACCAGTGACCAGAGACGGGCGGAACTTAGGGCCGTACTCTTGATTTCGTCAAAGGCCAGGTCAGGCTCGCCTAGCCAGCGGTCAGGGCTAACTATGACGCCCTCGTAAACGAACGTGCGCTTTACCATAGACTCAGCTACGCCAATGATTAGAGCCTCAGCACTGTTGCCGCGCAACCAATAGAGGGCGCGCTTGCGGGTGCCAAAGCTCATGCCCTTAGCCGCTAGGAAGCGCTGAGCGACGCCCTGGCGCACGCAGGGCCATAGCTCGTGCTGGTGGGGCCAGCCGCCCTTGAAACGGTCACTGAGCATCGTCTCAAAGAGGCTGTCACGGCGGGGCTTGTCCTCAGTTATTCGCATAGCCGGTATCCTCTGGGGCACAGCGGCCCGACACTTCCAGCCGCCCGTCATCTAGCGTCCAGGCGATAGAAGTCCTAAAGTAGTCATCGCTGGGCTTAGCTGTTCTATGGTGCCCGTAGAACTGTGTCACGCGCACGTTAGTTGCGCGGACAACGCCATCCTCCAGGGTAGCGCTGTCACTAAAGGCTGAGCGCGTGTTGTGGTCTCCGCGTGGGTCGGAGAGTATGGAGAAACAATACACGGCCCGTGGCTTCCAGGGAAGGTCAGAGCCAGGGTGATAGGGCGGAGCGTCAGACCCACCGCAAGCCCAGGCCAGCGCCAGGAGCAGCAGAGCAGCTAGGGTGATTAGGCCAACGCCAACGGGGGCAGCGACTCTCATACGGATACCTCCTCTGTTTGACTAGCATGCTGGTCATGTTTGGCCAAAGCTCCGGCCAGGGCAACGTGCCTCTGGCGTCCAGAGGTGCGCTGCGTGACTTCCTCGCGCCAAGCATATACGCTCCAAAACTTCCGGCTGGGGAATAGGTCGTAACTCCAGCTTACGTATCCGCGTACCCGTTGGCAGAACTTCCCGCACCGGCCCGTGACGTGGCCCAAGGGCTAGCGTCCGAGCCAGCTTACGCGCTTCCTTGGGCGTATCGGCCTGTATCATAACCTCCCGTTCGATGACCTGGGCGGGGATTTCTACCTGAGCCTGCACGCGGTATCTAGGCATTAGGCTCCCTCTCGCCGCGTAAAGTTAGGGGCGGGCGTCGAACACTTCTCGCAGCCGCCGCCTTTGAGGGTCACGTGCTCCGGCGCTGGCAGCGGTATCCAAAGAGCCGTAGGGCGTAGGCACTTGTCGCATGAGTACATGCGTAGGTGTAGCGTTAGCTTGCTCACCAAGCACCTACTACGCCCAAGAGGGTAACTGCTGCACCAATGGCTGCCGCCACCGAGATACAAAAGAGCAAGAGAGTAATAGTCTCCCCTAACAGAAGCTCGCCGATGGTATCTATGACCCGCTCTAGGGACTTGCGAGGGCCGCCCACTAGACCCACCCCATGACCTTGGCTAAGGCACCCAGCGTAGTGACGATAGCGGGCACGGCCACCAGGGCGCGCCGGAGGGCGCGTACCTCAGTCACCAAGGGCATGATGTTGGTTACCACCCTCTCCAGTTCCAAGGTACGGCGGCGCTGGGTACGGAATCGGTTGTCAATGACTCTGACCAGGCGGGCGTGCTTAGCGTCCAGGCTGCCGTTAAGCAGAGTGAGGAACAGTTGCGACTCATCATCTAGCTCGGTGTCCTTGCTCATTAGATAAAGCTGAGCCCTCTGGCTAAGCGGCAGTCACGAGGGCCGCGCTCCAGCGCAGCTACTACTGCCATGCCGAGGGATATAGCACCATCTATCTTAGCCGTGGCCTTTCCGCGCGTCAACCTAAACCCTCGCTCCGACTCTTTGGCTCTAGCATTAATGACGTGGGTGCGAAGGTCGCCCGCCGCAACGTCGTCATAGACTGTTAGCCAGGTGAAGCGGATGGCATCGTAAAGCTGGTTACCTATGGCCAGCAGATTGTCGCCAGTCTGGGTATACTCCACTACGTCAATACCTGACCACCACGCTTTGAGGCGATAGCCCGCAGTCTCAAAGTGGGCGGGGTCATAGTAGATGGCTCGCAAGTTCCAGTTGTCGCGCACCTCCTCCAGCCACGGAATAGCGGTGTCCTCTGGAATGACGGGGTTACCCTCGGTAGGTGCCCAGATGCGATGGCCCAAGAGCACCAGACCCAGGAGGGGATGGTAGCCCACCAGGGTCACGGCTACGGAGTCGCGCTTGTGGGCCGCGTCCACGGCAGCGTATACGGGGAGACTACGGTGTTTCCAGGGCCAAATAACCCGCACCTTGCGTAGAGCATCCCACTGGTCAGCCTTGATAAAGGCGGAGCGAGAGGTATCCCACTTATTCTCGTGGAGGCGGGCGAAGGTGGTAGGCCGTAGCTGCGCCCGCTGGCTCGCGTAGTACGCGGCAGTCTGCCATGGCATGTGAGGCTTAGTGCCCCAGTAGCAGACTATGGTGCCGGTCACGTCCTCGTACATGGGGAGATCACGATGCACACGGCGGCCCTTCAACACCGTAGCCTCATATAGTTTCCAGAGGAGCAGGGATTCGTCACGGAAGCCCGCATAGCTGTCTACCCAGCGGATGCTATTGAGGCGGGTAGGTACGGGGGTGAACTCCTCCCAGAGCCGTTCTGACCGCTCACTATGGAAAGCCCATAGCTCCGTCCAGAGGGTGATTGCCTGGTTAGCGCCAGCCTCCCCCGCGTAGTCATGGGGTAGCGCCTCCAGGCGGCCACCGTCAGGGAACACGATAGCAGGGCGGGGATGGCGACGCACCACCAGATTACGCTTCAGTAGGGGGTTAGCGTCTATGACCTCATTGATGGCCCCAAAGCTGCGGCTGTTCGCTTGCTCCAGGTCATTGGCCAGAGCGTAGCCTTCTGGGCGGCCAGGCTCCGTGAGCATGAACCAGAGGCCCACCGCCGCGCCCAGTTCCGTCTTGGCTGACTTCTTAATATCCCCCATGATGTAGGTGCTATAGGGGAACTTGCCTTGCCGGTCACGAGTAAACCAGCAGTCTAGCACCTCAGCGTGATCGGGCTGTATGTCGATTAGCTCCCCGCTGGTACGAATCACCCACTGGTCACGGAGGAACTGCTTAATGTCGGAGGGATAGCGGCGCACATTCGCATCCCAGCGCCGCTTAAATCCCTCATAGCTGAGGTCATAATCAGCCACTACTTAGGACGCCCGCCCTTGCGACCCCAAGCTACCCGCTTGCCTGGCTTCGGAGAATCGTAAGACGGTTCCTCCGCTGGCTCTGGGATAATGCCGTCGTCAGGGGAAGGGAGCGATGGTATCGGGTCTAGCGGCTCCACGCCCGACAGGTCTACCAGGGGATGACCCAGCATCGTAGCCACGGCGGGATTGGTTAGAGTATTGCCGAGACGCGCATTGGGGTAGGCATGCTGACTCCACATGATGTCAAGGGCGCAATCCACCGGCTCCAAGGTGCGGCCTAGTGGGTCTATTATTAGCCCCTCGCAAAGCAGGGAGTGCGCAAGGGTGAAGCAGTGGTACAACTCATGAATAATCCAGCCGGTGTTCTCGTACCACGGATGGGGGCGACCAAGGTGTGCGTTCAGAGACGCTTCGCCCATGACAGCAATACCGCCGCCATCTCCCGCCCAACGCCAATCCAACCCCCCGTAGGGGCCTACGTAGCCCCCGCATGGGGTACCGCCGTTATGCCTGGCGATGCTCGTATGCGCGAATACGATAGTGATGCTATGAGGGTCAGGGCCATTGACGGGGCCAGAGCAGCCGTTAGGGGTCGCCTTCTGAAACGCTATGTCCTCTAGGATGCGTCCCCACGTGTAACCGTCCAGATAGTGTTCCTTGGGCCATAGGCCCTCTACTACACGAGGCGTTGCCACGCTGAAGGTAGGCCCGCCTAGCTGGGCACTTGTGTATGCCTGAATCTCGGCCATGAGGCCAGGGAGGGCGGCCACCACCTCCTGGTCAAGAAGCTCACCGGCTGGGTAGAAGTAGACGGGATAAACGCTAGAGTGCTCTGACATTTAGCCTTCCCTTTCAGCTAAGCGTGTACCCTGCTACCGTAGCATGGCGGCCAGGAATAGGCAACGGCCCCCCAGTTACGAGGGGCCGCTACTCGCTACTAGCCGTGTATCTAGTGGGTACAGAATAGCCAGGCCCCGTTGACCGTATCAGAGCCTATGGTATCGCCGCGCTCAAACTCTATGGCAAGCATCGGTGCAACTAGGAACTCGCCGAAGAAGGTTACGCTCTGCCCCTGTACCCGTGAGTGCTTGTTACCTCCTACTCTAGCTGGGGCGAAATTGCCGAAGATGGAAGGCCGCGCGTAGACGGTTATGGCAGTCGTGGCGTCAACGAACACGGCAACCGTGCGGCAGTCATCGGTATCAAAGAAAACTGTCGTAACCGCCTGGGCCGGAATGTCCAAGTTCTCCGCTACCATAATGACGCGGCCACTAGGCAACGGCGTAATCTGGGCGACAGAATCACGCCACTGCCCGCCCATAGCAAGTATCAAAGCTATCAGGAACGCTACACCGATAGCCACGAAATAACGCATGGCTACTCCGGCCCCTGGGTCGCGGCCAGGGCGGCAGCAACCTGCTCCAGAAACGCTATGTCCTCCGTGAGCATGCTGGGGAGCATGCCGCTCAGTTGGTAGTCCTGCGCGGCCTTGGCTACCGCGTCGGGGTCGTGCGCCGCCCGCATGTCTGACACGCCTTCCATGGCACGCCAGAGAGGGCGTAGGGGGCTGTCAGGCCCACAGGTGTTGACGATGCGAATGATGGTCGCCACGGGCACCTCATTGCCCTCGGACAAGGGAGGCTGCTTACCCGCAAGCATGTCAACCTTGTACGACTCCGTCACTTCGTCATCGCCCAGGGTACGGACGGCGGAGGCTAGTTCGTCGCGTGTCCAGCCCTGGCCTTCCTTCAGGTCTAGGAGGACCTTGGCCTGAGCCTCTGGGAGACCGGAGACCAGGGACAAGTCACCACGGGTAGCGGCCTGGGTGCCGGTAACCTTCTCCCCCTTGACTGACTTCAGAGCGAACACGATGGTCTGCTGGCTCATGCCAAGTTGGGTGGCCAGAGCGCGCTGCGTGAACTTGCGCTTGCCGTCCACCTTCACAGCGTAGAGACGGGAGATTGCCCCGTCACGCTCGGCCAGGGTCAGGTTACGCCCGTGGCTTAGGTTGGCCAGGGCCGCGAACTCCAGGGCTGCGTCACGCCCGCCTGGGCGTATCTCGGCCTGTATGGTCTCCCGCTTCAGGCGCTTAGCCGCTGCGCAGCGGTGGAAGCCGTCAGCCAGGGTGAGCACCTTATCCTTGCCCTTCCCCTCGGTGTAGACGATGACGGGGGGGAGGGAGTCGAACACGTCCACGTATTGCTTGACCGTACCCGTGTCCAGCCGGTCACGTATGTTCACCTCAGCGTCTATGTTGAGGTCTGCCAGTTTGACCTTGGTTATGTCTGCCATGTCAAATGTCCTCCTGTTACTACGGGCCTCCTAGTTGACGCTGGTACTTAGTCGTCAGTAGCAACCTCCCAGCTACGCTCATATAGGCTGTAGCCCAGTGGGAACGTGGTGAGTATCTGGAGAAACAAGTCACTCTCGGCATATTTCCTAGAGTCAGCCGCCAGCCGGTGGTGAGTCAACAGATACACTAGAAACTCACCCTTAGTCACGGCGCACCTCACGACCCGAATCAAAGCAAGGGCAATCGTCGGGCGTGACGGGGCCGCCGCAGAGGAATAGCCCAGTGGCCACGTGGAGGGCCTGCAAGTGCTCGCGGCTCCAGCACGAGGGAAGGGCGGGGGTTATCGCAGGCCGCGCGTAATGGTAGATGGGCTGCCCAGGCCCCTGCCGCTCCGTAGCTACCGGCTCCCAAGTTAAGTGTACGCGGTCACTAGCCCAGGGGCATGGCTCCAGGGTAATACCCTCGTGCGTCACGATGGCACCTCCGGCAAGTCACGGGTAACTGCCGCCTCCAGGCCAGTGACGCTCCTATTGAACCAGGCGTCCGAGCAGGCGGGGCAGTTCACGGCAAAATCCTTCCCGTGCTCCGCACAGCCCACCATAGGTAACTCGGTCTGAAGGGCGTCGCGCAGCTTAGCGCCCGCCTCTGCTCCGGCCATGCCCCTAGTAGTCATGTGAGTATAAACCTTCTCATGCACCGCGATCACAGGGATTAGCCGGTGGAGGCGACGCACCTCTAGCTCCAGGGCGTTAGCTGTCTTGGCCAGCTTCCGTGCCGTAAGCGGTAGAGCACGTAACGTCTTGCGTTGGTACATTAGATGCCACCTACCCAACCGGCGGCCAAGCAAGCCAAGTAGCCCACGGCGCAGCCTATGAAATAGTAAATCATCCGAGTCATCGCTGGTCTCGCTTTTCCCAGCGGACGCAAGCAGCGTGCTCCTGCACGCCGCCTGGCACCCGCCGACTGTAGGGGCACTGGCGGCAGCGGTGGTACGCTATCGCCACGGTGACCCGCGTGCTGGGGTTTGAGGCGGCGCGGAGATCACAGCGCCAGGGGCCATGGCGGCCCAGGCGACAAGCCAAGGGGCGCTGCTTCCAGTAGGAGTCACTGTTCCTAACCCCCGCGTTACTCGGCATTAAGCTATCCTCCCTTCCTTGTGGGCTCGTGCTGCCGCCTGGGTGTTGACGAAGGTGTCCTCTGGGGGCGTCAGTTGGCCCAGGCTCCCGCAGGTGCACTCCCAGGTGTAATGCCCAGGGTCGCCTTCCTGAACCACGGCAATAGACCTAACCGTAGTCATGTGCACGATAGGGCCGCCCCTACGACGGAAGGAGACAGTGAGGGTAGAGCACTGCTTGCAACGCTCGGCCTCCTGCCTAGCGATGGCATCAGTCTCCATAACATAGGCCAACATTTCCTCTTGGGGTATGCGGCACACCCACTTGTGCGCTTCAACCGCCAGAGCCTCCTGCTTATGCTGTAACCGTTCCAGTTTACGGAACAGTTCTACAGCCTTCAGTGCTATGCCGTTCATGCTGGTCTCCCTTCCTCCCGCGCTAGGCGGGCTAGCATCTTCCAGTTGGTTACGTGGCCTACGTGGTACCCATCACAGAAGCGGCAACGGTAGGTGTGCAGCCACGCCTGGCCCCTATCGCGGGCCTTACGTTCTCCGGCTGCGGCTGCCTCCTGAGTCTGGTAGCGCATCTTGCGGCGGCACTCAAACTCGCTGCGGGGCAGGTAAGTCATGCTGCCCCGCGTACCCAGGCCAAGAACCGCCGGAGCCGAACGGTCGTAGCGGCTGAAAGTACGTTGCTGTCATCATCGCCGCCTAAGTAGCCGCTCAGGAACGCGATAAAGTCAGTAGGCGCGTGGGCCTCTTGGCCACTACGCCAAGCATTGTCCAGGGCTTCGTTGACTCCCAAGTCCACGTATCGCTTACTCACGCCGGTCATCCTCCTAGCTCTAGGTCAGCGTATGCTTGATACTCGCTGCCCATGTCCATGATGGCGCGGCGGGTGAATCCCGCGATTTGGAGCACCCGTATGCGCAGGGCGGCCTGCATGCAGCACGGGCTCCAGAGTGTCATGCCTAGGCTCCCTTCTCTCTGCACTTGATGCAGAGGTTCCAGCCAGACGGTACTGCTGGGTACTCCCCCAGTATCCAGGGGAGGCGCACCCCGCAGAGCGCTACGACGTTCAATACGTCGCTAGGGTTGCGGGCGATGTGACAAAGGGTATTGGCGGCGTCGGCCTTGGTCTCTGCCGTGCCGTAGGTCTGGTCACTCATGCTAGCCCCCACACTTCTTGCAGGTGATGGCGTCGGTGTCCAGGCCCTTGATAGGGGTACTGATGCGCTGGCCGTTGCCGTTGCAGGGGGAGTGGGCTGAGAACAGGCCGCCCACTTGCATGCGGTTGTGCTCGCTAGGAGAGGTGGGGATGGCCTCAACGTACTCCGCGATAATGAGGTGGCGCTTGTCGCCGCTACGGGCGTGCCCCACCAGGCCCACCGCGTACTCGGTTCGCATCGTATACTGCTCTGCCGCAGGGCGGCCAAAGGGCCATCCGTGGCGGCGGGGGTTAGCGTTCATTTCCGCTAGAGTCCTCATGCTTGGGCTCCCTTCCCTCGCTACCTCGTTGCTATTCATGGTTACCACTTTGGGGCCAAGCGGAAACCGTGTCAAGCGTTTGCGGGAGGGATTCGGGAGATTGTCGGGGCTAATTTGCGGAGCCAGATAGGAACTTGACTAGCATGCTGGTCATTTGGCTGCCCGCTGGCAGGCCATGACCTCGTTTCAGCGCCGGAGGTAGCCGGAGGTAGCCTATCTAAGCGCCGGATTTTGGGGATGATAATCGCCGGAGGTAGGCCCTAATTCGTATCTAGCTACTACCGGCGGCTATATACCTTATTCCTAGTTGTACTATTTGGGCCAGTCGTAAGCCAGAATAGCGTACTGGTGAGGCTCCGGCCCGCTGCCCTTCCTAACGCTCAGTAGCTCAGCCTCTACCGCTGCCTGGAGCGCATCGCGGATGCTGCCCTGCTGATGCCCCTTCAGGAAGTTTGCCTGTAGCTCGTAGGCCGTCATAGGGCGGGCCTGCTCACGGATGACGCCCACGACCTCGGCACGGATACCCTTGCCCTGACTGGGCAAGCCGTGCGCCACAATCTCCACGGCAGGAGTAGTGAGTCCCTGAATCTGGAACGGTATCTCCACGTCATTAGGGAGGCCGCAGTTATTCTTATCGCGGCGCATGAAGCCCGCCATTTCGGTGCGCCCGCCGCCCTTCCGCACAATCTGCCAGGCGTTACGGGCCGTCCACGTCTTGCCACCAAATCCGTAGGCGTGCACCGTCTTAATGTCTTGCTTGAACTGGGGCTGGGCAGAGTGGTCAATGATGCCCACGGGGATAGGGAGGCCGTCAAGGAAAATGAACAGGTTAGTAATAAGGCCGCGCTCCTCCAGGGGGTCGCCGCCAATGGCGCGGAACACTGAGTCTAGTACCAGGAACTCCGCGCCCGTCGCCTCTATCATGTCCAGTATGTCCTCCTGAGCCTGCTGAGTAGTGGCAGGCTGGCGGCCCCTGAAGTAGTGTATCCCAGGCAAAGGGGCTTTGAGGCCCATGCCACGAGCGTACTTGAACGCGCGGCGGGTGAACTCCCGCTGGTCAACCTCATAATCCCACCAGATGATATTGCTGATTTTGCTGGTGGGTATGCCTAAGCAGGGGGTACCCCGTAGCATGTTGTAGCAGAGCCAGTGGAGCAGTTCGGTTTTGCCGGTACCACCGAGGCCGTAGAACATAGTTAGGAAGTTCTCATAGACAATCTCCTCCCAGAGCCACTTAGCCGGTGGGGGCTCCACCTGGTTCTCGCCCAGGTAGATGTACTCCCCACTGCTATACTTAATATCCCAGGTGGCGGTCTGGTGCGCCATCTTGGGTATTTCTTCGTCGGGGTCAAACCCCTCATGTGGCATACGGTGCTCATAGAGACCGCGTAGCATAGCCTCAATGTTGGCGGGGTGTAGGCGGAGCCGTGATCGCAGCTTACCGGCTAGGCTGGCGAGCGTCTGGTTACGCGCCTCGGCGGCAATCTCTGGTCCTTGTAGTGACTCCCAGCTAGCCTTTTGCAGATGCTCTGGCTCGACGCCCAGGGAGCGTAGGGTAGCAGTAGCCCAAGCGGCGACGTTCTCCACCTCCAGGGTATTGGCCAGAATGAACTCCTGGGTAAGCTGGAAGTGGGCGGGATGGGTGTAGCCCGAAGTGGGGGGTACAATGATTAGCTGGCCGGTAGCCTGGAGGTCAGCGATACCAGGGGCCAAAGCTCCGCCGATGCAGCGCTGTACGGAGCGCACCCAGATATGGACACCCCCGCGCCCGCTCTCTACCATGATGGTTTTGCCCGCAAACATGCTACGGGCCTTGTCGGCGGCTGGGCCTGCCTCTATATCCAAGGCGCAGAGGTGCAAGGGATTGTAGGTACCCGCAATGATGCTGAGACCCACACCCTTAGTAAAGCACTTAGCCGCCTCAGCAACGCTCATGGGAGCTTCCTGCCAGGGCTTCCACTTGCGGGTAGGATGCTTGCGAGGCTTCCCGCTGGCAGGGTCTATTGCCATGCTGATGGGCACGGGCGCGATGCCCGCCGCAATGTACGCTTTGGCTGTTTCTAAGATATTGGCCATGACACTGCTACCTCCTCTAGGACGGTTAGAACGTGCTCATATCCGTCTACGCAACCTTGATGATGACCCAAGTCGCCTACCTTGTCATCTGGCAAGACGCCCCCAGCCTCTAGGTATTTCACCCAACATTCATGCGTCCACTTGTTCCGCTCCGTAAACGCAATAGCAGCTTCTAAGTCATCTATGGAAAGAGGCATGCTAGTCTCCAGTCTACCGCCCTCAGCGGGCCGTCAGGTGGGGGCTGACCCCCAGTTGATGGTAGGGCACGGGGCTGCATAATGGGCGTGCTGAGCGGTTCCGTCCAGACCAGCGCCGCCGTTCCCACGGTCTGGAGCCAGGCCCACCCGTCTGCCTCCCGCCAGAAAAAGCGGTCAACCTGAGTGGGGGCCAGGAGACCCCTATCCTTACACGTCACCGGCCCCAGCGGATCGCCCTCAATCCTGAGCACAGTACCCAGAGGCCAGGCAGACCCGCACGCGGCGGCTCCCTCGTGAACGGTCTCTCCGTTAGCCATAGTACCGCAGAAGCCGCCAGCTTCCCCGTAGCAGGCGTAAAAGGTGACGGGGGACTCCTGGCGTCTAGGCTGGCCATCGGCCAACCCAGACCTTGCTTCCCCTGACAGTACCAGGGCTCCTAGTAGCATGACGCATGCTACCCAGAGGCTCGCCCACCCTATAACCGTGGCCCGTCTATGAATGTCAACGGTGGCCCCTGCCGCCCTGTCGCTCGTAGAGTTAAGGAAGGGAGGAAGTCGCTACGGTGACGCGGGCCATACCGCTTGTCGGCTTTCATTAGGAAGGGCCACCCAGGGGGGAGGTTAGGTTTGAGTCTCCCTGCTACGCGGTTGCTGGGGCCTACTCCTCTATGGGCACCAGGGCTGCGTACTCGCGGCCCGCCCTGGAAGTCTTGGTGACGAACATGCCCGACACGGGGAGACTGGCGGCCTTCAGAAGCTCCACGACTTGGGGGGAGCCGGTACGGGTCGTAGCGACGATGCCAGGGCCGTCCCCCTTCAGGGCGTGCACGAATCGGAACAGGATCACCGCGTAATCGCGGGGCTCCTGCCCCTGCTCCACGAACTGGGAGGGAAAGAACTTGGCGTCCTGGATGGCGAGCGGGAGCCGCTGGAGCTTGGAGAGGGGGTACTGAGGGATGGGGGTGCCGTCATCGGTCTCCGCCCACAACGGCCCCTCGCTGCTGGGTACGGCGGGCGGTATGTCGGGTACCGCGTTGGGGTCAAACTCGGCCTTGCTGTCTTTGGCCACTAGGGTCTCCTCTCGCTGACCTGCCAAGTATCGCGGCAGCGGGGCACCGACAGGTGGGGTACCCCGCGCCGCTGAACCTCCAGGGAGGTAGAGGCTCGGTATCTAGGATGGGGGAGGTCTGGGCCTGGCGTCAAGGGAGGGGGGTACAGGGTAGCTTGTCAAGGGGCACCTGACGGGCCGTACAGCGCGTCTCAGGGGTGAAGGCGTCCATGACTAGCATGCTGGTCAGGCGGGGCAGGGGCGGCTAGTGAGGTTAGCCCCCAACATTCACAGAAGATTCACAACACGCAATACTGTGCAAAAGGGCGCGGTTTAAGAAACGGGGGTACCCATGCTCGCGACAGCATTCCCCATTTCTAGCGATGTTTGACTACCCCCACCTAGATATGGTGAGGTTTGCGGGTCAGGAGCCGAGCGGCAAAGCTATGGGAAGCTAGGCGATACTACCCATCTCTACCGGCCCGTGGCCCCACCACCCGCGCAAAAGATTCACAGAAGATTCACAACGCGCAAACCTGGGTGCCCCTCTGCCTAGGTTTGGTGAGGTATGCCCCAGTGAGGTTAGGGTACAAGTCGTGGGGAATCTTCACAACTGGGTAAAGCTGCCCAAACCTCGTGCCCCGTGGCCCCCGCAAAGCTACCCAAACCTGGGCATCTTGGGGCGAAGCTGCCTGAATCTGGGCAATGCTGTCATATC
>SDBV01009174.1_pt1 | contig 13199 bp, 8 predicted proteins | sample 2277081 | NCBI WGS metagenome assembly SDBV01 (sample SAMN10402039, study PRJNA504765) | marine sediment metagenome | isolation source: marine sediment core GS10_PC15, 223 cmbsf | place: Arctic Ocean: Southern Knipovich Ridge | collected 2010
GGCTCGAACTCGATCAGCTCGAACGCCTTCTCGACCAAGTCCTCGTTGCCCCACGCTCCGACGACCCTGCGAAAGATATCCTTCGCACCGCGCGGCGCGTAGAGCTTCGGCCGCGCCGGGCTATCGGTCCCCGGCCAACGATCGACTGGCACCGGCTGCTGGCGCGGCGCATAGGTGAGCGCGTACGAGAACGGCACCAAGTCGAGGATGTGGTCGGCGTGCAGGTGCGAGATGACGACCGCGTCGACGGCCGTGTAGTCGCGGTAGCGGCGTAGCTTCGAAAACACGCCGTTACCGCAATCGAGCAGCACGGCAGACCCGCCCTCTTCGATCAGGTAGCCGCTGCAGGCGCCATCCGCATCTTGCCAGGACGGCGATTTGCCCAAAACAGTTAGCTTCATGACTCCCTCGGGTCAATATTGACACCAAAAGGGCGCGGCGTGAACCCCGTCTGTGACGGTGGTCACTTTGCTCCAAGCGCTGGAGCTAGCGGCCGAACGGAGAGGGGGCCGTCGGTGCAGCGCTGCGACCCGTGCGAAACGAGAACGTCAGCTGGCGCGGCGGCCTGAGCCCGTCGGGGTGGGCCTCACGAAACGTCGGGCATGGATGCTTCTGCTCAAGCGCGCAGAGCTCGTTCTGGAAAAAGAAGCAGTCCTCGCAGCGAACTTTCTTCTTGCTCTTCTTGCCACGGGACGGCCGCTGCGCCCGCGGCGCACCCGCGGGGCGCCGCATCTCGGGTGACGCGGGGGCGGACTTGGCGATTGGAAGCTGTGTGAGCGTGGCGTCCATCGAAGCGCGGCATGTTGGGCGATCGACGACCGAATTTCTAGCCCCCTCGAACCTCCGTTGTCGCAAATCGCAGGAAGTTAATTTTCAGTTTCTTCACAGCTGTGCCGCAACTAGCGAGGAAGTCAGCTGATCGGCGTCAAGGCCTCGCCGCCACCCAGAACGGCGATCACGTTCTCAGCGGCGAGGCTGGCCATCGCGTCGCGAGCGCCGCGAGTCGCCGAGCCAACGTGCGGCAGCACCACAACGTTCTCCAACTCGATCAGCGCGGCCGGTACGTTCGGCTCGTTCTCGTACACGTCGAGCCCGGCAGCCCCCAGCGGGCCCTTGCGCAGGGCCTCGATCAGCGCCGCAGTATCGACAACCGCCCCGCGTGTCGTGTTGATCAGGATCGAGCCGGGTTTGAAGCGTGCCAACAGGTCGGCGTCGACCAGGTGGCGCGTCTGATCAGTAAGAGCCACGTTGAGCGAGACGACGTCGGCCTGCGCGACCAACTCGTCGAGTGCTCGCCGCTCGATTCCAAGCCGCTGCTCGGGCTCCGGCTTGGCGCTCGGCGAGGCGTAGAGCATTCTTGCGCCGAAGCCGCTCAGCAGCTCCGCGACGCGCGTCCCGATCCGGCCGAGGCCGACGATCCCGATCGTGGCGCCGGACAACTCGCGGCCGAGCTGCCCTTCCGGATCCCAACCTGTCCAATCGCCGCGGCGCAGCATCCTCTCCATCTCGCCGGTGCGCCGCGCGGCGCAGAGGATCAGCGCGACCGCCAATTCGGCCGTCGCGTTGGTCAGCACGTCAGGGGTGTTCGTAACCGGTATGCCGCGCTCGCGGCATGCTGCCAAATCGACGTGGTCGTAGCCGACCGCGAAGTTCGAGACGACCTCCAGCGATGGCCCAGCGGCGTCGAGCAAATCGGCACCGACCTGCACGGTCGAATCCGCGATCAAGGCCGCAGCGCCCACGACTCGGCCCTTCAAGTCCTCTCGGTCGAGCTCGAGCGTGCCCTCGTCGACCTCGAACCGCTCGCGCAGCTGGTCGAGCCCGGCGGCCGGCAGCCGCCGGGCGATCACTACTCGTTTCGCCCTAGCTACCAGCCAGCGCCGCCATCGCGTCGACCAGCTCGCGAACGGCGGCGGCCGACCTCCGCAGGGCCTCGCGCTCGACCTCGCTGAGGTCGTACTCGATGATCTCCTCAACGCCCTCGGCGCCGAGCTTGACCGGCACGCCTACGAACAGCCCGTCGATGTCGTACTCGCCATCGCAGTAGGCAGCACAGGGAAGGATGCGTTTTTGGTCGAGCATGATCGAGTCGACCATCTCGACGACGGCTGCCGACGGAGCGTAGTAGGCCGAACCGGACTTGAGCAACTTTACGATCTCGGCGCCGCCGTCGCGGGCGCGCTGGACGATCTCTTCGAGCCGCGCTGCGTCGACCTTCTGCGTTACTGGAACGCCGGCGACGTTCGTGTAGCTGGTCACCGGGACCATCGTGTCGCCATGGCCGCCCAGCACGAACCCCGTCACGTCCCGAACCGAGACCCCCAGCTCCCAGGCCAGGAAGGTTCGAAAGCGCGCCGAGTCGAGGATGCCGGCCATGCCGACGATGCGCTGGCGCGGGAAGCCGGAGACATCGAGAGTCACGTGGCACATCGCATCGAGTGGGTTCGTGACCGGAATGATGATCGCATCGGGCGAACGCTCGGAGACCTCCTTCGTCACAGAACTGACGATCTTGCGATTGGCGTCGAGCAGGTCGTCTCGGCTCATCCCGGGCTTGCGCGGCAGACCCGATGTGATCACGACAATGTCCGATCCAGAGGTCTCGTCGTAGGCATTGGTGCCAACGATGTTGGGCTCGTAGCCGACGACCGGACCAGCCTGGTTCATGTCGAGCGCCTTGCCCTGCGGCAGCCCCTCGACGATGTCGACCAAGAAGATGTCGGCATAGTCGCGCTCCGCCAGGCGCTGCGCGGTCGTCGCGCCCACGTTCCCAGCCCCAACGACGGTGATCTTGCTTCTCGACACGGGTTCCTTTCTTTCAAGCCCTTTGCGTACGGGGCCAGCCTACCGATCGCCGCCACACCTGGCCTCTACGAGGTGGCCCGAGTTGACCTTCCATATCGGGGCAAAGTCGGGCCACCCGGGGCTGGCAGCCCGGTCAGGACGCCACGCGCGCCCCCAAGACGGACAACGAGGGGCTACGCCCCCTTCGATTCCCCCTCATGCGCGAGGGTCGGGCTAACGCCCGCCCCCAAGATATTTATGATCGCGTCGGCGTACTCGCTGGTTCCAACCGCGGTCGGATCGTCGCGACTCGGCTTCAGGTCGTAGGTGACCGACTTGCCCTCCTTGATCACCTGCGCGATCGCATCCTCCATTCGATCGGCGGCGTCGCGCTCGTCGAGGTGGCGCAGCATCATCACGCCGGAAAGCAGCAGTGCGGTCGGGTTGACCTTGTTGAGGCCCTTGTACTTGGGGGCCGAGCCGTGCGTCGCCTCGAACACGGCGTACTCGTCGCCGATGTTGCCCCCCGGCGCCATGCCGAGCCCCCCGATCATGCCGGCGGCCAGGTCGGAAACGATGTCGCCGTAGAGATTGGGCAGCACGATCACGTCGTATTCCTCTGGACGCGAGACCAGCTGGTTGCAGAGGTTGTCGATGATCCGCTCCTCGAACTCGAAGTCCGGGTACTCCTTCGCGACCTCCTCGGCGGTGCGCAGGAAAAGACCATCGGAAAACTTCATGATGTTGGCCTTGTGCGCGGCGGTCACTTTCTCGCGGCCGTTGGTCTTCGCGTACTCGAAGGCCGAGCGAACAATGCGCTGACTCCCGTATACCGAAATTGGTTTTATCGAGATACCGGCGTCCTCACGGATGTATGCCCCGGAGATCGTCTTGATCGCGGCGCGCAGCTCCGCCGCTCCGGGGCTACCCATCTCAAACTCAATGCCGGCGTAGAGGTCTTCGTGGTTCTCGCGGATGATCACGATGTCGGTCTCGGGGAAGCGAGTCCGCACACCCTCGTAGGCCTTGGCCGGGCGCTGGCAGGAGTAGAGGTCCAGCTCTTTGCGCAGCGCCACGTTGACAGATCGAAAGCCCGATCCTACGGGCGTGGTTATCGGCGCCTTGATCGCGGTCTTGTTGGCCCTGATCGACTCGAGCACGCGATCGGGCAGCGGTGTGCCCTCCTCTTCATAGACATCAACGCCGGCGCTCTGCCAGTCCCACTCGAACTCAACCCCCGTCGCTTCGAGTACGCGCGCGGTCGCATCGGCCAGCTCCGGGCCGGTCCCGTCGCCTGAGATGAAAGTCACTTTGTGGGCCACTGGCGCCGCCTCCTACGGTTGGGTCGCTCGACTTTGGAAGCCTAGAGGTCCGGCGGCTAGAGTGTGTTGCATGGCAGTTGCCGAGCCAATACGCGACCGGGCCCGTGCGACCCACGAGGTCATCAACCAGGTCCCCCCCCTTATCGGCTACAACGTCTTCGAGCAGGATCTGCCCCTGGTCGAGGCGCTCGACCGCGAAGGTGGCGATTGGGCCGCGCAGCGTGTCCGCGCGATCGGCGAGATTGCTGGCAACGACGCTATCGAATGGGGACGACTCGCCAACGAGAACCCGCCCAAGTTGCTGACTCACGACCAGCACGGCAACCGCCTCGACGAGGTCGACTACCACCCCGCGTGGCACTCGCTGATGCGGACCTCGGTCTCGGCCGGCGTACACTCGCTGCCGTGGACCGATCCACGGCCCGGCGCGCACGTCGCGCGGGCGGCGATGTTCATAGCGATCTCGCAGGCCGAGGGCGGCCACCTGTGCCCGATCGCGATGACCTACTCGGTGGTGCCGGCGGCACGCCACCAGCCCGAGATCGCCGCCGAGTGGGAGCCGCGCTGGACCTCCACCTCCTACGACCCGAAGCTCGTCCCCGCGGCGGAGAAGGTCGGCGCGCTGGCCGGCATGGCGCTCACCGAGAAGCAGGGCGGCTCGGATGTGCGCGCCAACACGACGACCGCCGTGCCGCTCAATGGCGGCGGCCCCGGGGCCGAGTACGAGATCACCGGCCACAAGTGGTTCTGCTCGGCGCCGATGTGCGACACCTTCCTGATTCTCGCGCAGGCCGACGAGGGGATCTCGTGTTTCTTGGTGCCGCGCATCCTGCCCGACGGGACTCGCAACACGTTCCGGCTGCAGCGCCTGAAGGACAAGCTCGGCAACCGCTCGAACGCGTCGAGCGAGGTCGAGTTCGACCGGACCTTGGCGCGAATGGTCGGCGAGCCCGGGCGCGGCGTGCAAACGATCATCGAGATGATCAACCACACGCGGCTCGACTGCGTGCTTGGCACCGCCTCCGGGATGCACCTCGGCGTGACGCAAGCTACGCACTATGCCGCTCACCGCTCCGCTTTCGGCAAGCTGTTGATCGATCAGCCGCTGATGCAGAACGTGCTAGCCGACCTGTGCGTCGAGTCGGAGGCCGCGACCGTCACGGCGATGCGGCTCGCACGCGCCTACGACGCCGACGAGGACGACGAGCGCGAGATGCTGTTCAAGCGCATAGCGACAGCGGTGTCGAAGTACTGGATCTGCAAGCGCGGACCGGTGCATGCGGCGGAGGCGGTGGAATGCCTCGGCGGCAACGGCTACGTCGAGGAATACTCGCGGATGCCGCGCCTGTATCGAGAGATGCCGCTCGCTTCGATCTGGGAGGGATCGGGCAACGTCATCTGTCTCGATGTCCTGCGAGCGATGGCCAAGAGCCCCCACTCGGTCGAGGCCTTTTTCGCCGAAGTCGAGCAGGGCGCCAGCGGCGACCCACGCCTGGCTGCCTTCGCGGAGCAGCTGATGGGTGAGCTGAGCGACATGGAGGCGGCCGAGACCCGCGCCCGGCGAGTCGTCGAGCAGATGGCGCTGGCGCTACAGGCGTCGCTCTTGGTCCGCTACGGCGCAGCCGAGGTCGCCGACGCGTTCTGCGCATCGCGGCTCGACGGCGACGGCGGCCAGGCTTTCGGCACGCTTCCGACGGGAACCAACTTCCGGTCGATCATCGAGCGCCACCGCCCGAAGCTGTAGGGCTCGCGGGCACCGCCGATACCCTTAATGAATATTGGGCGGCTTCGCCGCAACCTAAAGTGAAGTGAGTCCGCCAGACGGCGGCCTCACGAGGTGATCATGTTCGGTCGTTCGCTACGCCTGACGCGCATCATGGGGATCCCGATCGGGCTCCACCCATCGTTGCTGATCCTGCTGTTTGTGCTGCTTGTGTGGTTCACGGGCGACTTCAAGGAGGTCACCGGCAACCAGACGACGGCATTCATCCTGGCCGCCGCCACCGCGCTCGGGCTGCTGGTATCGATCCTGCTGCACGAGCTGGGCCACGCCGCAGTTGCCAAGCGCAACAAGATCGGCATCGCGGGGATCGACCTCTGGATGCTGGGCGGTGTCGCGAAGCTGAAACGCGACGCCGACTCCGCTGGAGTCGAGTTCCGGATAGCCGTGGCCGGCCCGGCAGTGACGCTTGTGATCGCGGCCGCACTCGTCGCCGGAGGCGTTGCCGCGTTCGGCTCGACCGAGTTCTTCAACAACTTCCCGTTAGCCACACGCAACGGCGACGATGGCCTGCTCGCACTCGTTGCGACGCTCGCCAGCATCAACGCCATCCTGCTGGTCTTCAACCTGGCCCCGGCGTTCCCGCTCGACGGCGGGCGAATCGCGCGCGCGCTCGCGTGGAAGGTCACCGGCGACCGAGCCAGCGCTACCAAGATAGCCGCCACGCTCGGCCAGATCTTGGGACTCGGGATGATCGGCCTCGGGATACTGATTGTCGTTGCCGGCGGCGACGGCGCGCTGGTGAGCGGGGTGTGGCTCGCCTTCATCGGCTGGATGATCACCGACGCTGCACGCGCCGCCGTCCAGCAGACACAGGTGCTGTCGAAGATCGAGGGTATGCGCGTCGAGGACGTGATGGAGCGCGAGCCGATAGCTGTCCCAGGCAAGATGACGATCGACGAGGCGACGCACGAGTACTTCTTGCGCTACCGCTACCCGTGGTTCCCGGTGGTCGACAGGTGGGACAAGTTCATCGGTGTGGTTGAGGCCGATCGCGCCGAGCGCATACCGGTCGAGAAGCAAACGGTGTTCAAGGTCGAGGAAATCATGCGCGCCGAGGGCGACAAGCTCGCGGTGCCGTCTAACGACCCGCTCGAGGCGCTGCTGGCAAACGAGCCTTTACGCCGACTGGGCGCGCTGATGGCCGTCGATCACGACGGGCGCTTGACCGGGATCGTCACGGTCGAGCAGATCATGCGCGCGCTCGAGCACGGCCTGGCGCGCTAGCGCCAACCCTCACAAGTCATCCCGAGTACTGCGGTCGGAATAGCCGAGCGTGCGCACGTTGCATACAATCGGCGCCCCTTGCCAGAGCACGATGTACTCGTCATAGGAGCCGGCCTTGCCGGCCAGCGCGCCGCACTGGCCGCCGCCGAGGCTGGCGCGTCGGTCGGGATCATCTCCAAGGTCCACCCCGTCCGCTCCCATTCGAACGCGGCCCAGGGCGGGATCAACGCCGCATTGAACCCGGATGACTCGTGGGAGTCGCACGCGTTCGACACGATCAAGGGCTCCGACTACCTGGCAGACCAGGACGCCGTCGAGATCATGTGCCGGGACGCCCCCGACGAGCTGCTCGATCTCGAGCACATGGGCGTCACCTTCCACCGCAACGAGGAGGGACGGCTCGGAACCCGCGCGTTCGGCGGTGCATCAACCGCCCGCACGTACTACGTCGCCGACATCACCGGTCAGGCAATCCTGCACGTGCTCTACGAGCAGCTGATGAAGCGCGACGACGTCGAACGCTTCGAGGAGTGGTTCACGACCGGCCTGATCATCGACGAGCAGGGCCGCTGCGCGGGCGCGATAACGCGAAACCTACTAGACGGCACGATGCAGACCTTCTCGGCCAAAGCCGTGATCCTTGCCACAGGAGGCAACGGCCAGTGCTTCAAGCCGACCACCAACGCGCTGATCTGCACCGGCGACGGCATCGCGATGGCCTACCGGGTCGGGGCGACCCTGATGGACATGGAGATGATCCAGTACCACCCGACGACCCTCGCGGGAAAAGGCTTTCTGATCACCGAGGGGGCACGCGGCGAGGGCGCCCACCTCTACAACGCCAAGGGCGAGCGCTTCATGGAGAAGTACGCACCGAACAAGATGGAGCTTGCGTCGCGCGACGTCGTATCGCGCGCCGAGCAGACCGAGATCGACGAGGGGCGCGGCTTTTCCGACGGGACGGTCGCGCTCGACATCACCAAGGTGCCGAAGAAGCGCATCCATGAGGCGCTGCGCGAGATCGTGATGGTCGGACGCGACTTTGCCGGAGTCGACATTACAAAGGAGCCGATCCGCATCAAGCCCGGCAACCACTACGTGATGGGCGGCGTCAAGACCGACACTTGGGGTCAGACCAACATCGAAGACCTGTATGCGGTCGGCGAGGTCGCCTGCGTCTCCGTCCACGGCGGCAACCGCCTTGGCGCCAACTCGCTGCTGGACACATTGATCTTCGGCAAACGCTCGGGCGAGCACGCTGCCGAGCATGTCGCGCATAAAAAACACGCTCCGCCTTCGCGCAAGATCCTGGAGGAAGAGGAGGGGCGCATCTCCGCGCTGATCGGCCGCGAGCCCGGCAGCGGCCGCCGAGTCGCCGATTTGAAGGACGAGCTCGGCACGGTCATGGACAAGTACGTCGCCGTCTACCGCGACGAGCAGGGACTACGCACTGCGCTCGAGACGGTCAGGAAGCTGCGCGACGAGTACGCCACGGCGGCGATCGACGACAAGGGCGCCGTCTTCAACCAGGACCTGATCGCCGCGATCGAACTCGGCTACATGCTCGACTGCGCCGAGACGACCGTCATCGGAGCGATCGAGCGCAAGGAGAGCCGCGGCGCCCAGTACCGCACCGACTTCCCAGAGCGCAACGACGAGGAGTGGCTCAAGCACATCGACGTCCGCCTCAACGGCGGCGGGCCTGAGCTCTCCTACAGCGATGTCACCATTACCCAATGGCAACCGCAGGAGCGTACTTACTAAATGCCTGACTACACGCTGAAGATTCGCCGCTACGACCCCGAGTCAGGCGAGCCACCCCGCTGGGAGCAACACGAAGTCGAGTTGGAGGATCACCTCAGCGTGCTCGACGGACTGCTCCAGACCAAGGACCGCAAAGACGGTTCGCTAGCGGTTCGCTGCTCATGCCGGGCGGCCATCTGCGGATCGTGCGGCGTGCGAATCAATGGCAAGGCCGGGCTCGCCTGCAACAGCAAGATTTCAGACGCCGCCGCCAAGGCCGGCGACGAGCCAATAACCGTCGAGCCGATGGGCAACATGCCCGTGATCAAGGACCTGATCACCGACATGGAATCGACCCACTGGAAAAAGTTCCGCCGAATCGTCCCTTGGTTGGTCCCCGAGGGCCCGCCACCCGAGCGCGAGTACATCGTGCCGGCCGAGTCGATGGTCGACGTGACCCAGACGATGGCTTGCATCCAGTGCGGTGCCTGCGTCTCTGACTGCCTGTCGCTCGAGGCCGACCCTGACTTCATCGGCCCCGCCGCACTCGCCAAGGCGTACCGGTTCGTCGGCGATCCGCGCGACGGCCAGCACGAGGAGCGCCTGCGTGACCTGGCCGAAGACCCGCACGGCATCTACGACTGCACGCATTGCTTTTCCTGCGTCGAGGTCTGTCCGAAGGGGGTCGCGCCGATGGATCAGATCATGAGGCTGCGACGCAAGGCGACTCACGACTACTCGATCAAGGACCAAAACAACGGCCAGCGCCACGAAGCCGCTTTTGTCAACATCATCAAGAAGAAGGGGACACTCGATGAGCGCAAGCTGTTCCAGGACTCGATGGGCACCCTGCGCCCCGAGGGCGAGCTCGAGCTGTTGAAGGCACTGCCGACCGGGCTGCGCGGGTTCATGCGTGGCAAGGTCACGATCAAGACCGCCCTGTTTCACCACAAGCTCGACGGCGTCAAGAACCTCAACCGGATCTACGATCACGCCGAGCACCACCGCGAGGAGCTGAACCTCTACATCCAGGGGGAGCCCGAAGGCGAGCCGCTTGAAACCGAGGAGCTTGCGAAGGAGAAAGCCGCGATTGGCTTAGCCGCCAATCGCGGGAGCTCTGACGGGACGAGCGACAAGGGAGAGTCTTCGTGAAAGTCGCCTACTGGCCCGGCTGCGTGTCGCGTGGCTTCACCCCCGAGCTGCACGGCTCGATGGCACTGGTCGCGGAGCGGCTCGGGATCGAATTGGTCGAGCTGGACCGCGCCAACTGCTGTGGCGCCGGCGTGATCGCCGAGCACAACCCCGAACTTGCCGACACGCTCAATGCGCGCACCTTCGCGATGGCGCAGAAGACCGGCCTGTCGATGATGAACATCTGCTCGACCTGCCAGGGCGCCCAGTCGGAGTGCCAGCAGCGGCTTGACGCCAACGCCACCTATCGCGCCCACATCAACGAGGCGCTGGCCGCCGAAGACCTCCACTACGAGCAGGGCATCGACAATAAGAACTTCCTCTGGCTGCTGGTCGAGGACTACGGGCTCGACAAGCTCGCCGAGAAGGTCGTGCGACCGCTGACCGGCCTGCGCCTCGGTCCGTTCTACGGCTGCTACGTGTTGCGACCGACCTCGCGGCTCGGCTACGACGAACACCCCGAGCGCGACCACTATCTGGAGAAGGTGATCGACGTCCTGGGCGGCGAACCGGTCGACTACGACGGCGCGCGGAAGTGCTGCGGCTTCCCCGTGATCACGATGAACAAGCAGACCTCACTCAGCCAAGCCGGTCGTCACATCGGTGACGCGATCGACGCCAGCGCCGATGCGCTGGTAACGCCGTGCCCGCTCTGCCACCTCAACCTCGACCTGCAGCAGCCCGACGCGGCCAAGATCGTCGGCCGCGACCTAGGCCTGCCGACGCTGCACCTGCCGCAGGTGATCGGGCTGGCGCTCGGCTTCGAGCCGAAGGATCTCGGTATGCGCAAGCACGTCGTGCGTACCAACCGCGTCGAGGCGAAGCTCGACAAGGCCGCCCTCGCCGCCGCGTCTTAGCCTAGGATTTCCCGCGTGAGGTCGCGATTACAAAAACTGGCCAGGCTGGCCGGCATCGACTCGCACATCGGCCGCCCGCCGGAGCCGGAGGGCGCACCACTGTCGTCGATCAGGCCGATGGAGCAGCGCAGCGCCGAGGAGGCGAAGCGCAGGCTCGAGGAAACGCGCAAGCGGCTCAAGCAGCAGATACCGCGACCGCCGGTCTAGCGCCCGACTACCTTCTCTTCTTCTTCTTTATTCCGACCTTCACGCCCCGGGAGCCGCTGCCGGAGTGATCGGCATCGCCGGCAAACTGTGCGATGAAGTTGGACGCCTTACGGATTTTCCAGCTCGTCGTGAAGGTCCCGTTGGCGGCGATCGTCGCTGTCTCGAAGTCCCAGCCGGTCTCGCCCCTGAAGCGACGGGCGACCAACACCTGCTCGCCCTGCTGGGCTCCGCTGACCTTGCCGGTCACCTTGATCACCGACCTGCGCTTGACCTTCTTGCGCTTGGTCTTGATCTCTACCTTCGAACGCGCCCCCTGGTTTCCGCCGCTGTTGGTGAAGAACAGCTGGTTGTCGCCGGCGAGCGCGTAGTCGGTGCCCGCGGCCGCACCGATGCTTGTGACCTGCGCGCTGGCCAGTAGCTGCGGCTGCCAGGTATTGCCACCGTCGCGGGTGCGCAGCAGGTAGCCGCCCTTTTCGTCGCCGAACCGCGAGACGACCAGGTAGCCCTTCTTCGAGCTCGAGAAGGACAACGATACGCCGTCGTCCGTGCCGACGCCGATCAGATCGACCCACCGCTTGCCACCGTTCCTGGTTTTCCACACTCGTCCGTCCTGGCTGAGCATGAAGCCGACCTTCTTGCTGACGAAGTCGAGCGAAGCCGTCGCCGTGCGCCTCGGTTGCCTGACCTTGCTCCAGGTTCTGCCTGCGGTGGTCGACTTCAGAACGATCCTTGCGCCGTAGGCGAACACGGTGCTGCCCGTCGTGTCGGCGTCGAACAGCTTTGCGCGGCTGACCCGCCTGCCGCGCACGCGCGCGAACGAGCCGCCACCGTCGGTCGAGCGGCTGATGCCCCTGGGGCCGACCAGCACAACCTTCTTGGCGCTCGCTGCGGCGATCGCCTGGGGCGGCCGCGGCGTGCCCGGGTTGAGAATCTGCCAGCTCGACCCGCCGTCGGCGGTGCGCGAGACGCCGTTGGCGTCATCGAGCGCGTAGCCCGTGGTCGTGGTCGGGAAAGCCAGATCGATCACATCCTCGCTAGCCGGTGCGGCGATGTTTACCCAGGTCTTGCCGCCATCGACGGTTTTGGCCGCGGCTCCGTCCTTGCCGGCCACGTAAGCAACCTTCTCGGACGCTCCACGGATGCGAGTGAACGACGGGGTCAGGCGACCGCCGATCGTCGCCCAGGTGGCCCCCACATCATTGGAGACAACCGTTGTTCCAAACTGGCCGGCAGCCACCGCGTGGGTCGCCGAGGTCAGCGCCGCCGCGAACATCTTGTCGGTCGAGGGGGTGACCGAGCTGTTGGTGGCGAAGCCATCCGCGGTCTGGATCAGTCGATCGCCAGTGTCGGTCGTCACCAGGCACGTTTTAATGTCACCGGGGGCACAACGAATCCCGGTGAACTTTAGGCTTCCATGGGTCTTCTCGACCCAGGTCTGCCCGCCATCGTTGGTCAGCATCGTGGTCGAGCCGGCGCCTATCGCGTAGCCGTTCGCCGCGTCGACGAAGTAGAGGCCCGTGTAGGCGGTCAAGCGCGTCGCCGAGCCGATCAGCGTCCAGGAGTTGCCTCCGTCGATCGTCCGGTAGAGCCTGCCGGAGTCGGTCACGGCAACTCCGACCGTCGGCGAGACAAAGGCGATGTCGGTCGGCTTGGCGGAGCCGCCGGTCGCTTTAGTGGCGGGCAGCGCCGTCTTGCGCGACCAGCTCGTGCCGCCGTTGGCGGTCCGGAGCACCGATCCGTCGGAAAGCAGCAGAAAACCTATCTGGTCGACAGGGAAATCGAGCGACACGATCGTCGCCGAACACCTGGCGTCACTGACCGTCCAGGGCAACCGCTTGAAGGTCTGGCCGGCGTTGTCGGACCGCCGCGCGGCACAGCCGCCCGCGATCACGAGCGAGTCGCCGTCGATGATGCTGACCTTGGCGAGGTCCTGGGTGATTCCGGTCGCGATGCCGGCCCAGGTGGCTCCGGCGTCGTCGCTGCGCAGCAGGGTGCCGAACTTGCCCGCGGCGTAGCCACGGTTGCCTGCGAAGTCGAGTGAGTCGATCTGCTCGCCTTGGGGCAGCGGATTGCCCCAGGACCATCCCG
>SDBV01009175.1_pt1 | contig 13196 bp, 13 predicted proteins | sample 2277081 | NCBI WGS metagenome assembly SDBV01 (sample SAMN10402039, study PRJNA504765) | marine sediment metagenome | isolation source: marine sediment core GS10_PC15, 223 cmbsf | place: Arctic Ocean: Southern Knipovich Ridge | collected 2010
GACATTATCCGCACCATGCAGCTGGCCATGAGCGGCCAGCAGCGCGAGTTGGCCGTGTTCCATGCCGGCGGGGATGGCCGCGCCATCGTCGGCCGCGTCGCCGGCAAAGGGCTGGCCGACGAGCTATATGACAAAGGCTATCTGATCGTCGATGGCACGGACGGCAAGGCGCACTACGTCGCGCTGTTGCCGAGGGCGGAACTGGGGCAGTATCCGACCGGAGCCGTGGTGGAAGTCAAAGGTGCGGCCGACGTGCGCGCCGCCGACCGAAACGTCGCCGCGCTGGCCGTCAATGGCGTGTACCGCACCGATCATCACCTGGCCATCGCCCAAGGTCAGGCCACGCCCGACCGCGACCCGCGCGAGGTGGTGGCCGCGCATGTGCGCCGGCTCGAAGCCCTACGCCGGGTCGGCATCGTGGAGCGCGAGGCCGAAGGCGTCTGGCGTGTGCCCGGGAACCTGGCCGAGCGTGGTCGCCAATACGACGCTCGGCGGCTCGGCGGCGGCGTGGCGGTGTATCTGAAATCGCACCTGCCCATCGAGCGGCAGGCCCGCGTGATCGGCGCCACCTGGCTCGACCAGCAATTGATCGGCGGTGGCAAAGGACTGGGCGACCTGGGCTTTGGAGCCGAGGTCAAGGATGCGCTGCGCCAGCGCGCCGACTTCCTGGCCGAACAGGGGCTGGCCGAGCATCGCGGGCAGCGCGTCGTGGTCGCCCGCAACCTGCTGGCGACGCTGCGCGGGCGCGAGCTGGCTCAGGTCGCGAAGGACATTGCCATCGAAACCGGCCTGGAGCATCGGCCGGTGGCCGACGGGCAGCGCGTGGCCGGTATCTACCGGCGCAGTGTGATGCTCGCCAGCGGACGCTACGCGATGCTCGACGAGGGAACAGGATTCAGCTTGGTGCCGTGGAAGCCGGTGATCGAACAGCGATTGGGACAACAGCTCGCCGCGACGGTGCGCAATAGCGGGGTCTCTTGGGAGATTGGGCGACAGCGAGGAATGTCGATCATCTGACGTAGTGCGGTCAAACGCAACCGACGATCAGGCCATTCCTCGCTGGTACTCGCTGTGGAGACGAGAGGCCGTCGGAGAGTTGAACAAGATATCAAGACGCGTGCGTGCAATCATCTGACGGAACTGACCATGTCGCGTGGGATCTCCGGCATCGTGCATCGTGCATCGTGTCGGTCGTCCATGTGCTGAGTCCTGATACTTCCAAACGTGAGGCAGAACTGTGTTGGAATAATTCTCCAATGCAGTCCTGTCGTGATCCCATAGGGCTCCCACATCTATATCAGTGCCGCCGCGGTCATCATGGACGATCGCGGCTCACCCGTACGCAACGCCAACGAAAGCGCCCACACGTTCCCGAACAGTTCCTCCGGCCATATCGCAAGCAAGGCGTGGAGCGACGCAGCCGTGCTAGCAGCGGACAAACCCAGCTTTCGCACTATCAGCGGCTCGCATGAATTCCGCGTGATCGCCGACACGGGACATCAAGTCGGCGATCAGCGGGGCGGCTACACCGCGGCTCACCCGGACGAGTTTGCACCTCTCGCCGCACTCGCTGCGCATGGTAATGCCCAATCACCGATTGGGCTCTGGAAGACCGCGCATCCACGTGGTGTCGTGCGAGCCTATGAAGAAGGCGGAGGTATCGGGGGGCATGCGCTTCGTTGACGGCTTAGCATTTTTGTTTTGACACATTCCTTTCCCGACTCAAACCGGCGAAGATTTATCGCTTTTTTCTCGACGTGCCCCCTCCTACCGTGAGGCACAAAAACCGCGAGCTGCGGCAACCAATGGAGGAAGTAAGTGTGACAGAGCCGGATGCAATTGAAGCGGTGACAATGCGCAAGCTATCGCGCAGGATCGTACCGTTTTTAATGCTGTGCTATGCGCAGCTTACATCGACCGAGTGAATGTCGGCTTCGCTGGTCTCACGATGAACAAGGATTTCGGCTTCACGGCCACTGTGTTCGGTGCAGGCGCCGGACTTTTCTTTCTCGGGTACGTACTCCTTGAAGTGCCGAGCAATCTCGCGCTGTACAGGTTCGGCGCGCGGCTATCGTTCGCGCGCATTGTGATTTGCTGGGGGTTGCTTGCCACAGCGTCCGCATTCATCAGTGGTCCGCTCAGCTTCTACACGATCCGATTTCTGCTGGGTGCAGTCGAAGCCGGATTCTTTCCTTGCGTGTTGTTCTATCTAACGCTGTGGTTTCCCAAAGCCTATCGCGGGCGGATCGTCTCGATGTTCATGACGTCAATTCCAGTCTCCGTCGTGATCGGCGCGCCGCTGTCTAGCCTGCTACTTAAACTCGATGGCGCGATGAGCATGCGCGGCTGGCAGTGGCTTTTTGTGATCAAAGGGGTGCCTGCCGTATTGCTCGGCGTCCTCGTGCTGTTCATGCTTGCGGACAAACCCGCCGACGCGACCTGGCTCTCGGACGAAGAAAAGGGCTGGCTCAGCGAACGGCTTGCTCGCGAACGGCAGCAGACCGACGAGGCTCAATCTGCATCGCTCTTCCGCGCCCTGGCGAACGGGTCTACACTCGGTCTCGTGCTCGCGTATTTCGGGCTCGTGACCTGCACGGTCGGCATTAGTTTCTGTCTACCGCAGATCGTCAAGTCGCTGGGGCTCGACAATTTGCAGACTGGCTTCGTGACGGCGATTCCTTCCGTTGCGGCGCTGATCGGCATGGTCCTGATCGGACGTAGCTCGGATCACCGATGCCACGCGCAATCTCGTCGGTCGCGCGGCGATCGCACGCATGAAACCCGGCGTCGTGCTCATCAACACGTCCCGTGGCGAAGTCGTGGATCTGAACGCACTCGAAGACGGACTGCGAAGTGGACGGATCGGAGCGGCTGGCTTGGACGTGATGCCGACCGAGCCGCCCGACCGTCCGCATCCGCTGGTGAAGGCGTGGACCGACAGGGAACCATGGTTGGAGGGGCGTCTGCTGGTGACGCCGCATACTGCGTTCTTCAGCCCCGAAAGCGTGCTCGATCTGCGACGGCTCGCGCTCAAGACCGTGTTGGACTATCCGGCGACAGGCGCGCCAAGAGCATGTGTCAACCGACGCGAACTCACGTAACCGCTCCCTAGACACGCTTAGATGTACGAGGCCGCGGCGTAGGTCGACTTTTTTTCTGCGCGCGTCCGAGATCTAGACGCGAGTGAGCCGCTTTTTCTGACGCGCTGCCCGCCCGAACATCGTTGCTGCAAAGGCCGGCGCTCGCGGCGCGAGGGCTTGACATCTGCGCCCGTCAACAGTGAGTCGCGAGTGAACGACCATGCACCACGCAACCCTTACCGCGGAGAAAAATAGGCCGGAGCAGTTCGAGTAAAATCACAAACATCAGATGCCAGCGACGAGACATACCGCAAAAAGTCATCGGCGCGAGCCTTCTTGTACATCATCACGTAGGGTGCTCGAGGAAGCGGCGGCTTACTCCGTAGCAGTCGCAACTGCCCAGCGGAGATAAGGTTATCGAAAATCCGCTTGGGCAGGTAACTAATCCCCAGCCCACCCAATGTGAGAGAAGCAATGGCCGTGAGGCTGCTGCTCGACAACGTGTTTTCGATCTTGACTCGGTTGTCCTGCAGCCATCGTTCGATCATATCGCCAAGGCCGGAGGCGTGCAGCTGCACGATGATCGTATGTCGGCACAGGTCACGCAGTGGCAATTCGTTAGCGCTATCGAGATACCCGGGGCTGCACATCCAGGCGTACTCGACCGAATCAAGCGCCATCAGCTCGAACTGTGCGTCCCGATAGGTGTCCGGCACGACAACCATATCGAGTTCCTCCTGAGCGAGTTTCTCCATGAGATGGGCGCTCGAATCCACTGTCGGCTCAAGCGCGATCTCGGGATAGCTGCCGCGAATACGCTGCACCAGAGCCGGGAGCCAAGTCATCGCCGTTAGTTCGGTCACACCGAGTCGCAATACCCTCAGTGTGGGCGCCATCACCGCACTCATGCCCATGATACGGTCGCGCACCTCCAGTATTTCCCTTGCCATGACGAGCAGCCGCTCGCCCTGTGGAGTGATCATCGCCTTGCGGTGAGTGCGATCGAATAGGGCCACGCCCAGCAGCGATTCCAGTTCCTGCAGGCGTTTCGAAATCGCGGACTGAGTCGTGTTCAAGCGAGAAGCCGCTTGCTCGAGCCCGCCCAATTCTGCTGCCCAATAAAAACCTTCCAGTTGCTTAAGTGTGACCACAGTTGGCGCGCGAGTTATTTGGAAAAAAATTCCGATTTTGGGGGATAAAAAGTCGCTTGTGGAATGATTACTCGGAACTCTACCATGCCACTAAGGTCTGTGCGAGCGCGGCTAGTTTTGTGCTTGGACACAGGCTTTCGGCACACATATGAGGTCACGAATGGATCTTGGAATTTTTGGAAAGACCGCTCTCGTCCTAGGCGGCGCGGGCGGACTAGGTTCGGCGATCGCCTTTGCGTTGGCGCGCGAGGGGGCATCGGTTGTCATTGCTGACCGCGATAGCCAGGCGCTCGATGCGGTGAGAGAGCGTCTGGCGGAGTCGCAGTTGGATTGTCATTCGATCGTCTGGGATCTGGCCGATTTAGACGCGGTAGATGAAAAAATCGCGTCGATCGAGTCGCGCCTAGGGACTGTCGATATCTTGGTTAACAACACCGGTGGACCGCCTCCTTCGGCGGCGCATGGGCTTGGTGCGGCAGTTTGGCGGGAGCATTTTGAGAAGATGGTTCAGCCACCCATAGCGATCACCGATCGTGTTTTGCCGGGCATGCGCGCTAAACGCTGGGGGCGCGTCATCACGAGCGCATCGTCGGGCGTAATTGCACCGATCCCAAACCTGGCCGTTTCCAACGCGTTGCGTTCGACCTTGGTCGGATGGTCGAAATCGCTGGCCAGAGAGGTTGCGGCGTACGGCGTGACGACCAACATTATCATTCCAGGGCGCATCGCGACGGCCCGCATCGCATTCCTCGACGAGCAGAAAGCAAAGAGAGAAGGAAAGCCGGTAGACGCAATCGCGGCTGAAAGTACCGCCTCAATTCCAGCGGGGCGTTACGGGCGCCCGGATGAGTACGCGGATATGGTCGCCTTTCTTGTCAGCGAGCGCGCGTCTTATATCACCGGCTCGACCGTACGCGTCGACGGTGGTCTGATCGCCAGCATCTAGGGTAGCGAGCAAGTCGCGCGGGATACATCAGTTGAACAGAAGCTTCATGTCTGCGGTGGAGAATTTCAATGATTGGTAAAGACATTGTTGAGACGTTGTCGAAAGTGACGACTGCAACATTAACGACGATTCTCTTCAAGAAAGGCTTGCGAAACGTCTGGCTGCGTCGAACGGCGCCGCTTTTCAATGGTCAACGCCGGATCGTGGGTGAAGCGTTCACGATGCGATTTGTGCCCGCGCGCGAGGACGTCGCAACGCCGGCGGCCTGGTCGTCGCCAAAATCAACTCGAGCGGCCGTCGAAGCAATGCCGGAAGGATGTGTAGTCGTCGCGGATACTATGGGCGTTGCCGATGCGGGGATTTTCGGCGACATCCTGTGCGCCCGCATGCATCAAAAAGGTGTAGTGGGATTAGTGACGGATGGGGCTTTGCGCGACCGTATGGGCATTGCGGACGCAGGATTGCCCGTGTGGTGCAGCGCGGTCGCCGCCCCGCCGGCCGTCGCGCAACTCGCCTTTGTCGACTGGCAAGAAACAATCGGCTGCGGAGGCGTGGCTGTTATCCCGGGCGACGTGATCGTTGCTGACGACGACGGTGCGGTCGTCATTCCTGCCCAGTTGTTGCTCGACGTGCTTGACGTCGCGCTAGCTCAGGAGCAAAGCGAGTCATGGATTCTTAGACAGGTCAAATCAGGAGCGCCGCTCAGCGGCCTCTATCCCATGAGCACGGAAAATCAGGCTCGCTATGAAGCCGATGTCAGGGCAGGGTTGGTCTAAGAGTCGCTGACACAAGTAAACCACAAAACGTGAGCAGATAACGGCAGCGGCCAGGGAGAGTAACGCAGCATGGATGTCGAGACGCCGCTCGAAGCGAATGCGCAGTTTGCCGAAGCCGGCGAACCAGGCGTGCGCACGCTCGACCACCCCAAAAGCGCAGATGGAGTGCGTGCTCCATTGCGAGATAAGCGAGGTGCGAGAAAGCGTTGGTCGTTACGTATGCGTTCTCGGTAGCGAAGCGGAGGTTCGCGATGTGAATGTGAACGTCTGTCAGGCGTCGACGCTACCGCTCCCGGTATTGATCGCAACGGAAAGAGGTAGCGACTGCGACTTCGTTTCCCGATATTTCGCACCGACGAAAGGTGTGCCCGAAGATCCCATCACCGGTACCTCGCATTGCACTCTTGCCCCATTTTGGGGCCGTCGTTTTGGCAAGACGCAATTACATGCCCGGCAGCTATCGGACAGAGGTGGAGAGATACACTGTTCTCTTGACGATGACCGCGCTCGCCTTACCGGTGAATGCAGATATATCTTCAGGGCACGATTGCAGTGCCAGTCTTAGGCTAACAACCCAATCGCAACCGGCCAATGGCCGCAGGAGAAATCACATGTCACCGGAAGAAAAAATTGTCGCTCTGGGTTTTGAGCTACCGCCGGCTCTGCCGCCGCGCTTCAGCTACATCCCGTACAGGCAGGTTGGAGATATGATATTTCTCGCGGGGCACGGACCGAGGCTCCCCGACAACACCTACCGAAGTGGAAGGATCTCAAGCGACGACCAGATTCCTGGCGCGTACGCTGACGCGCAACTCACTGCGCTGAACATTCTTGCCACGCTCAAATCTGCGGTTGGAGAACTGAGCCGAATCAAGGCATTCATTAAAGTTCTGGGAATGGTAAACGCTGCACCGACCTTCACTTCGCATCCGAAAGTGATTGATGGCTGCTCCGATTTGCTCATTAATGTATTTGGCGAAACGGGCCGTCATGCTCGATCAGCCGTCGGGACGTCGTCACTACCTAGCGACATGACAGTCGAGATCGAAGTGATCGTACAACTCGCTGCATAACACTTGGCTGACGGGCCATCGTCGAAGGTGACGATGTTGCTGTCCGTCAGTACCTGTCGAGCGAAGAGCTCCGGCGTCGACGCCCGAATCGCGCTGATGCTTTTTCCTTTTAGGTTTGCGAGCGTTTTGAGGCCCGAATCCGACTTGACCAGTAGCGGAATTGGCATCTGGTAATAGGCCGAGGAAAAGTCGATCTGCTTGGCGCGTACAGGTGTGTAGCCCATGGCCGCTACGACGACGTTGACCCGGCCGGTCAGAAGGGCTGGAATGCGACCCTCCACCGATAGGGTCTTCAGGTCGAGCTTGACGTTCAAGTCCTGCGCGATGGCAGCACATACGTCGACGTCAAAGCCGACTACGGAACGTGTCTTCGGATCCTGATAGCCGAGCGGCACGATGTCGCCGAACACGCCACATGTCAGCGTGCCGCTCGCTTTGATATCGGCGAGCTCGTCTGTATGGGCATTGAGGCTCAGCACGCAGCAGACTGTCAGAAGGGTTGCGAGTGGTTTCACGATGTCTCCTTGGTTTTGGGGCTAGTTATCGAAGTTGTTCGCAGGCTTGCAGGATGCGGTCACACGCTTTCGTGATGACCTCCGTCGAAGTGGCGAACGAAATCCGGAACGCTGGCGACAGCCCGTATGCGGCTCCTTGCACGGTCGCGACCTTAAATTCATCGAGCAGATACATGACGAAGTCGCTATCGTCTTTGATGATCTTGCCCGTACGCGTGGTCTTCCCGATATGCGCCGCACAGGACACGTAAACGTAGAACGCCCCTTCGGGTCGCGGGCAGCTCAGCCCAGCTTTCCCGTTTAGAAGGGAAACGATCAAGTCGCGCCTGGCGCGATAGGTGTTCCGCCATTCCCGGAAGAAGTCAAACGGGCCCGATAGAGCAGCAAGTGCGGCTGCCTGGCTCACTGCGGCGGGATTGCTGGTGCTCTGGGACTGCAGCTTTTCCATTGCCTCGATAAGGTGAACCGGACCCGCGGCATAGCCGATTCGAAAACCCGTCATGGAATACGCTTTGGACACGCCGTTGATTGTCAGGGTGCGATCGGCGAGGTCTGGGTTGACCGCCGCAAAAGTAGCAAAGTGAGTGGCGTCATAGAGCAGGTGCTCGTAGATGTCGTCGGTCATGACATAAACGTGCGAGAAATCGCGCAGCAAGTCACCGAAGCTCCGTAACTCACTCGCGGTATAGGTGGCGCCCGTCGGGTTATTTGGCGAGTTCAACACGAGCCACTTCGTGCGCGGCGTGATCGCGGCTCGCAGCTGAGAGGCCTTTACTTTGAACTGCTGCGTCGCGTCGGCCGTGATCACTACTGGAACGCCGCCGTTGAGCCTGACAATGTCCGGATACGAAACCCAATAGGGTGCGAGTACGACAACTTCGTCGCCGCTATCGATAGTGCAAGTCAGAGCGTTGTATATGATCTGTTTCGCGCCGTTCGCGACGGAGACCTGCTGCTGCGTCACCCGCAAGCCGTTTTCGCGTTCGAACTTGGATACGATTGCCCTCTTGAGATCGGCTGTGCCGTCGGTCGCAGTGTATTTAGTTGTGCCCGCACGCATAGCATTTGCTGCGGCTTCGACGATGTGCGGGGGTGTAGGAAAATCTGGCTCCCCCGCGGTCATGTTGCAGATGTCGACGCCTTCAGCGGCGAGTGCTTTGGCCCGCGTCATTGCCGTGATACTCGGGGAAGGCTGAATACAATCGAGACGCGTTGCGAGAAAGATCATGAATGGGCACCGTCAGGCTGAATTTGCCCTGACTTTGCAACTCGTCAATACAGTCGTCAATGGAATATTTGGATAAAATAAATGTCGATTCTGGAATGTTGTGCTGGTGGCTCACGATTAGCGTTGTGGGCAGGTCCAGTTCGGGGAGAGAGCGGGACTTTGCGTCGCGCTAACTGCAGCCCGTGCAATGAGCTGCCGTTCCTCCGTGCGCCGGAATTCTTTCGGCATGCGGTGGTGATGCGTCGCCGACTGGGCCCATCTCCCTCGTCGCTGCGGATTCGGCTGTGCCCAGCAGTTCAGGCCGTACCCAACGTTTCTAGGAGGAATATTCGCTTCGGGCTTTCCAAAATGTCCCTTGTCGTTAGGGTGCAATCGTTCATAACATCAGAGGATAATTTTGCACAACGTACGACATGGCATTCAACTCGGCAGAGATTTTGGGATTGGCGAGCCCATCGTCGATGGTGTTGACGGCGATATGAGCCGGCGCGACTTTGGACACGGCACTTTCGTGCTATTCAACCCGGCCGAAATTATCGATCTTGCGCATGTCGCCTTTCGTGTGAGCGAGGAACAGTTCGATACTATTGTGGGACGACTGCACAACCTTGGCGTGTCGGTCGGAAACCGGCACGACGACACGCGAAATGGTCAAACCGATGACCTCGAGTTGGACGGAGCAGGGCGTGTCTACTTCGTCGACGAGGACGGCCACCTCTTTGCGATCACGTGCTGAGTGCGCTCGTTCCAGCAGGCAGAACATGAGCATCTGGCGCTCAATCAAAGTCATCTAAAGCCCAATGGAGCTTCGACACTTGCGCTGCTTCGTTGCCGTAGCCGAAGAGCTTCACTTCGCGCGGGCTGCTGAGCGTTTGCATATTGAGCAGTCACCGCTATCGCGTGCTATCAAGGAGCTAGAAGAAGACTTGGGAGCGCGGCTATTCGATCGAACTACTCGTAGTACTCGACTGACGTGGACCGGCCAAGTCTTCCTCGAAGATGTACGTCGCATTTTTACAGCATTCGACCAAGCCCGTGCCAATGTGAAAGCTACCGCCAACGGTTACCGCGGCATTCTTCGTCTTGCTCTCTCCGACGGTATTGTTCCTTCGCGTCTGGCAACGCTGCTTGCACAAAATCGTGCAGAAGAACCGGAGGTGGAAATCCGATTGTTCCATGTGCCGTTTTCACAACAGGTTAGAGGGCTTCGCAACGATCTCTACGATGTTGGGTTCGCACAGTCGGATCACGTTGGTGAAGGTATCCGTGCCACGCCCGTTTGGCGCGACCCGTTAGTTGTCGTGGTGCCGGCACGCCATCCACTGCTGAGGCATAAGCGCATTCCCCTAGAAGACGTACTGCGTTACCCATTGGTGCTATGCCACCCAGAAACTTGTGAGGGGAGCAGTCGGCAGATCAACCGGGTACTGCGTATGGTCGACTCTGAGCCAATCGTTGCCGACCACGTGACGACACATGACATGCTAATAGCGCTGGTGGCCGCGGGTTACGGTATCGGTCTGACCAATGCAACCCAGGTCGAAGACTTCCGCCATGCTGACGTTGTCGTCCGTCCTTTGGCAGGCAGATCAGTTAGTTTGACGACGTATGTATTGCGGCCGCACGGTGAGCCTTCTGAAACGCTGCGGAATTTTATTGCGCGACTCAAGCCTGATATTGATTCGACGTAGAACGACAAAGCCCTAGGTGTTGTGTCTGGATATTAGCGGCAGGAGGATATTTCGTGAACAAATCCGCTCTGGTATTGACAGCTTCCTTGCTGGCGGCATGTAACAGAACTACCCCCATGGACGCCGTGGCTTATTTGATTGCTCACCCTGACCGACTGCGTGAGATCGAGCAGCAATGTGCAAACAATTACGCGCAGGTCGGTGCTGCTGAGTGTAATGTGGCGTCCCAAGCGCGCCACCGCCTGTTCATAGGAAACGGCCCGCAATACGCGCCGTCGAAAGAGCCTCCTAATTTCTGAGTCGTTGGGCACGCAACATATTTCGTGATGCGCTGCGACTTACGTCATTACATGCGCGAATGCGCCGTGATGCGCTACCCATTTCTCTAGCTGGAAATCTTGTTGTTTTAATCATTCTTATCGCTATAACGGTCTTTGACCGGCACTGACCCGGCACCGATGCTCCTGGCTATGCGGCACGTTTTCGCTGCGTGAAGTAGGAGAAAGTCGGAGGCCGGCATGAACGGGACCAGTGTGCTGTTCGGCCAGATGCTGACGGTGTTCGGCATCGTGGTCGCGGGAACTTGGGCTGCTACCCAATGGACCGCCGCACGCCTGGGCTATCAGCTACGCCTTGGCTCGCCCTGGTTCGACTGCCTTGGCATTCCGTTCTACCACCCATGGCGGCTATTCGAGTGGTGGTACTGGTACGACGCCTACGCGCCGCGCCTATTCCTCAAGGGTGGCGCTATCGCGGCGACCAGCGGCATTGCCGCAGCCTTCGTCGCCATCGGCATGTCGGTATGGCGTGCGCGGCAATCGCGCCTCGTCACCACATACGGCTCAGCTCGCTGGGCTGATGCCCGCGATGTTCGCAAAGCTGGTCTGACGCAACCGGCGGGTGTCTTTCTCGGCCTGCATGATGGCCAGTACCTGCGCCACGGAGGCCCGGAACACGTCCTGTCTTTCGCGCCGACGCGTTCCGGTAAGGGCGTGGGCCTGGTGATCCCCACGCTGTTGAGCTGGCCGGCGTCGGCGGTCATTCACGACATCAAGGGCGAGAACTGGGCGATCACTGCAGGCTGGCGCACACGCTTCTCGCATTGCCTGCTGTTCAACCCGACCGATACTAAGTCGGCCGCATACAACCCGCTGCTCGAAGTCCGGCGCGGCGCGCATGAAGTGCGCGACGTGCAGAACATCGCGGACATCCTGGTCGATCCCGAAGGCGCGCTCGAACGCCGCAACCATTGGGAGAAGACTTCGCACGCGCTGCTGGTCGGCGCGATCCTGCATGTGCTCTATGCGGGCGAAGACAAGACGCTGCGCGGCGTCGCCAACTTCCTGTCCGATCCGGCGTGCCCGTTCGAGCTGACGCTGCACCGGATGATGACGACGCGGCACCTGGGCCCGGATCAGGGAAATCGGCCGCATCCAGTCGTCGCGTCTGCCGCGCGCGAAGTGCTCAACAAGTCGGACAACGAGCGATCGGGCGTGCTGTCCACGGCCATGTCGTTTCTTGGCCTGTACCGCGATCCTACGGTGGCAGAAGTCACGTCGCGCTGCGACTGGCGCATTGCTGACCTGATCGCGTCCGAGTATCCCGTCTCGCTGTACCTCGTCGTGCCGCCGTCGGACATCAGCCGCACGAAGCCGCTGGTGCGCCTGATTCTCAACCAGATCGGCCGACGGCTCACCGAATCGCTCGATGGCAGCGACGGCATCGCGCGCCGTCACAAGCTGCTGCTGATGCTCGACGAGTTTCCGGCGCTGGGTCGGCTCGACTTCTTCGAGACGGCGCTCGCCTTCATGGCCGGATACGGCATCCGTAGTTTCCTCATTGCTCAGTCGCTCAACCAGATCGACAAAGCCTACGGCCAGAACCACTCCATTCTCGACAATTGCCATGTGCGCGTGACGTTCGCCACCAACGACGAGCGCACCGCCAAGCGCATTTCCGAAACGCTCGGCACGGCGACCGAGCTGCGCGCGCAGCGCAACTACGCCGGCCACCGGCTTGCGCCGTGGCTCGGGCACCTGATGGTGTCGCGCCAGGAAACCGCGCGTCCGCTGATGACACCGGGCGAAGTGATGCAGCTCCCGCCCGACGATGCCGTGGTGATGGTGTCGAGCCTCGCACCGATCAAGGCGAAGAAGCTGCGCTATTACACCGACGCCAATTTCCTGCGCCGCGTGCTGTCACCGCCCGCGCTCGCGGTCGGGCACTACACCGACGCGCCGCCGTTGCGGCCGAACGACTGGAGCGGTCTGGCGATTCCCGCCGTACCGGCAGAGTCGGCCGCTGCTGGCACGACCGAGGACGCGACCGGCTCCGCTGATGACGGCGGCCTGCGCCGTCAGCCGGAGCTATCCGAAGTCTCCGAATACAACCCTGAACGGCAACCCGCCGACAGCGACCTGGCGCTGCTCGATGACGACGATTTGCCGTTGCCGCTTCCTCACCAGTTCGATCCGGCCATGCAGCGCACGGCCCGGCTGGCGTCCCTCGACCACGACGACGGACTCCAGCTATGAGTCAGTACCGCCTCAACCTGTTCATTGCGCCCGAGCATGCCAAACGCCTCGACGAGCTGGCGACGAAGAAAGGTGTGTCCAAGTCGTCGATCGTTGCGGCGGCACTCGCGTCCTGGCTTTCACCCGACGCGGGCGACCAGCGCGAGGCGGCGATCGCCAAACGACTCGACCGGCTTTCGCGCCAGTTCGAGAAGCTGGAGCG
>SDBV01009176.1_pt1 | contig 13196 bp, 14 predicted proteins | sample 2277081 | NCBI WGS metagenome assembly SDBV01 (sample SAMN10402039, study PRJNA504765) | marine sediment metagenome | isolation source: marine sediment core GS10_PC15, 223 cmbsf | place: Arctic Ocean: Southern Knipovich Ridge | collected 2010
TACGTAGAGTCTTTCACAGCCTACACTTATCCCTCCCTCATTGCCTCCGTAAAGTGAACAGCTCCGCACAATCACTGGGCCCACCACTGTCATTTCCTTATTGGGTACCACCGTCATTGAAGTACGCCTTCGTGTCTTCGTGGAATGAATACGCTCAGGCCATTATCCTGACCCAGTTCAATCCCACTTTTCCCGCGGTTGTCTTCGAATATGTTCTGGGGGCTCAGGGGCTGGAGCATCTGGCCTGCGCGGGAGGCATGACGCTGGCCATACCGGCCGTTATTTTCTACCTGTTTATCCGGCGGTACATCCTGCGCATGTGGGGAGGAGTGAGAGTCTGATATGGCGACGTTGAGACTGGAAAACCTGACCAAGCGTTTCGGCCGCAAGGTCCTGGCGGTGAACCGCATGAACCTTATGGTCGAGGACCGGGAGTTCGTCGTGTTCCTGGGCCCCTCAGGGTGCGGTAAAACGACGACCCTGCGTATGATCGCCGGCCTGGAGCGCGTAACCGGCGGGTCCGTGTTCATCGACGGTCGCGATGTAACCGACGCGCTGCCCCGCAACCGAAAGGTCAGCATGGTATTCCAAAACTACGCGGTCTGGCCTCACATGACTGTCTATGACAACATCTCCTTTGCGTTAAAACTGCAGAGGATGCCCACCCCGGAGATCGATACTGTCGTCCGTGAAACCGCGCAAATGGTAAAGATAGACGAGCTTCTAGAGCGCTTCCCGGGACAGCTCTCAGGGGGGCAGCAGCAGCGAGTAGCGCTGGCCCGCGCCTTGGCGGTCAAGCCGAAGATCTTTCTCATGGACGAACCGCTTTCCAACCTGGATGCCAAGCTGCGCGCAACCATGCGCACCGAGCTCAAGGCCATCCACCAGGACACCGAGGCCACCAGCGTCTTCGTTACCCACGATCAGTCCGAGGCCATGAGCATGGCCGATCGAATCGTCATCATGAAGGACGGCGAAGTCGTACAGGTCGGCACTCCCGACGACGTGTACTTCCGGAGCGCCGACACCTTTGTGGCCGGGTTCATAGGCACGCCGCCCACCAACTTCATGAACGCCCAGGTTCAACGCGACGGCGGGAAAGCCTTCCTGGTACACCCCCGGTTTCGTTTGGATCTAGGAAGTGCCGATGGGTGGCTGGACCGCTACGGCAAGAGCCGCTTGACTCTAGGCGTGCGTCCCGAGGATATCCTGATAGGCAGCGGCGAAGAGGGCGTTTTCGCGGAAAAGATCCTGGTGGTGGAACCTCAGGACTCTTTCCAGATCGTGTCCATCCGAATCGAGGGAGAGATCGTGAAAATCGTCGCGCCGGCCCAGCCCAAGATATACCCGGGGGAAGAGGTGCGTCTCTCCTTCAAACCCGGGATGCTGCACTTCTTCGACGAACAAACCGGAAAGCGCATCGAGGGAATCGACAGAGGGAGCCGCGACGCCCGCCCAGGTGCAAATTGAATTGCCCTTTCGTGGTCCCTGCTTGCCGGCCTGTTGCCTCATGAGATCTTTGTTGCTACTATTAGCGGAACGTTATGGTTGAGCCTGGGATTGTTAACAATGATATCTGGCGTAATGGGAATTTGAGCCGGGTGCGTGAAGGGTGGGATGAGATTGCAGTGGAAGAGACCCGTCTGCTGCGCCGGATGACGGTCAAGGAGAGCCTTCATCACTTCCTCGTCCTGCAGCGTACGTTCGAATCTCAGTTGAAGCAAACCGAATCGCTTTTCCGCGCTGAACGCCGGGAGTACCTGGAAAACCTGCAGAAGCAACTAAGTATGTTGGCCAAATGGATGCAAAAACAGCGTGGAAAACCTGTTTGAATCACTGACCGCCCTGCAAAAATTACTGAAACAGGAAGGCATCTCTTCCGCCGTTATCGGTGGTGTGGCAGTAGGGATTTGGGGGGAGCCGCGCGTAACACGCGATGTAGATTTGAAGATCCTCCTGGGCCGTGACGATGCGCCGCTCCTGCTGAAAATCCTCACTCCCGACTACATGCCTTTGCAGTCCGAACCTCTAAAGTCCCTTGCTCGAAACGGCATTCTGTTCGTGCAAGACAAGTCAGGCACGCGCTTAGACCTTCTGCTTTCTGACACTGAGTTTGACGCTGAGGCAATCCTGCATGCCATACCTGTTGACCTGGGCCAGGGCTTAAAAGCCCATGTCTGCAGTCCTGAGAACCTGATCATCTACAAGCTGATCTCCACCCGCTCGAGGGATCACGCAGATGCGACGAGCGTCGTCCGCCGGCAGGGCGACAAGCTGGATGATGAATACGTTTTAGAGTGGCTGCGCAGATTCGAGCAAGCACTGGATGACTCTACCCTGGTTGCAGAATACCGCGGCATGCGGCGGGCCTTTTAGATTAGCAAACTCGAGCGAGCTATGGTTCGCATCTCACAGGCTGTTCACAGGCGACGGCAAGGCTTGCACTTCACGCGATTCCTTCGCGACTAGATCTCCTCTTTAGCCAGGATACTCATAAGCTCATCGATAATTTGTACTCGCTCCGCGCCTCCGGATTGCATGGCATCCGAGACACAGGACTCTATATGTCTTCTTAGTATGACTATGCCAACGCTCTTCAAAGCCGCTCGCACCGCGGAAATCTGGGTGAGAATATCGACGCAGTACTTTTCCTGCTCCACCATTCGGTGGATGCCCTTGACCTGACCTTCTATGTTCTTCAGCCGCCGCAGGGCCTTTTGGTTGACTCCATGCGGGCCATGTTTCTCATGAGCCACAGCATCTTTTTTTTCTTCCAATTTAAGCATTACCGATTTTCCTCCAAGGCACTATTTCGAATACCCCCCTGGGGTCTATTATGATACAATACAGCTATCATACGTTTTTGTCAAACAAGTCAAACAATATGAATTATCTGCCGGCTTGAATGCATCAGGTCAGAGTTTTATTGGCTTTTGCCGGCAGCAGGATCGAAAAAACTGATCCCTGCCCAACTGTGCTCTCTAAACGCACTGCGCCGCCATGAGCTTCGATAATTCGATCGGTAATCGACAAGCCCAATCCCGATCCTCCGTTTTTGCGCGCTCTAGATTTATCTGTGCGGTAGAAGCGATCGAATACACGCTGAAAATCTTCCCTCTCGATGCCCGGGCCGTCATCAGATACGGAAATTAGAACAGATCTAACGCCGTTTAATGATGTTGCCCTGGCATTATCTACTTTTACCCTGACCTGTCCTCCTTTTGGCGTATACGCTAGAGCGTTGGCGATAAGATTACCGATCGCCTGGCTCAGTCGCTGAAAGTCGCCGATGACAATGGGCTCGTGAGAGGGAATATCCATAGTAATTGACGCCTCGCGCTCATGAGCATAGATTTTAAATCGCTCAATGACGGTTTCTGCAAGCCGGACTACGTTTACCTCATCAAAATCCAACGGGAGCTTGCCCGCCTCTGCCAATGCCAGATCTCGCAGATCATCGAGCAGCCTCGTCACTACAAGAGTTTCATCATATATATTGACGATATTCTCCATGTTTAACGCATACATGCCGTCAATAAAGGCTTCGAGATTTCCCTGTATCAATGTCAAAGGCGTCCGAAGCTCGTGAGCGATATCCGCCACCATCCGGCGTCTCGAGCGTTCCGCCCTCGCAAGAGAATCAGCCATCGAATTATACGCTAGTCCCAACCTGCCAATTTCATCTTTACTCCGGATAGAGACTCGCTTGCTCAGATTCCCTGAAGCGATGCTCTCCACAGCTGCCGTCAATTCGCGAACGGGGGAGGTTATGTGGAAAAAGAAAATCGAACCCAGAATAAGGGCCACTACTCCAGTGGCAACTTCTGAAAGAACAACGGCCAGATTGACTGAATGAAGAAAATCACGGTCAAGCGGGTTGAGTACGGGCTCGATCATAGATCCCACCATGATAGTACCTATGTGTTTGCCTTTCAGCTCGATCGCGACACCCTGATCCAGATGTTCTACAGGATGAAACTGGCCGGTGAGAAGACCGGCCGTATCAGCAATAACTATCCCGGACTCACCGGCAAGCGTGACCCTGCTGCGGGCAAAAGCTGTCGCTTTTAATCTAGTGTCTTGCGAGCTTGCCCCCGGCGCAGTGTATTTACTATTAGCCGCCATCGGAAACTGACCTGCGATCTCATCTTGAATTAGAGCACCTATGTTCTCCCAGCCATCATGGCGCTCATAATATTCCGTTAATATATAGGCAAGATTCTGCGCTTGATTCACGTCATCGGCGAGAACGAGGCGCCGGAACTGGCTGGAGGTAGCATATTCGATAACGATAAAGGTTACTGCAAACCCGATTATAATGATGATGGTAAAGATCCCCATGAGTTTGAGCCAGAGGCTATTCCGGAGTGTCGGTCTGCGGCTCTGCATAGGCATAACCTACCCCTCTTATCGTATGGATGAGTTTTGGGTTATGAGATCCGTCGCCCAGCATGCGGCGAAGATTCTTGATATGCGCGTCTATAGTCCGTTCATAGCCCTCGAATGCGACGCCTTGCACAGCCTGCAGGATTTGCCGTCGAGTGAAAACCTGTCCCGGTTGAGAAGCCAGCAATACAAGTAAGTCAAATTGCATTGCTGTGAGCCTGATGCGCTTTCCACCTAGCGTTACTTTGCGCTTTGAAAGATCGACCAAGAGCTTGCCAACGCTGATGATTCGATCGTGTCCCTGACCCGCTTTCAGCCTGGAGGACTGCTCTATTCTGCGTAATACAGCTCGAACTCTCGCTACCAGCTCTCTGGGACTGAATGGCTTGACGACGTAATCATCCGCACCGAGCTCGAGTCCGACAATTATGTCAGTTTCTTCCACCCGCGCCGTAAGCATAATTATCGGCACGTCCGACTTCCGGCGGATGCCTCTCGCCACATCGAGCCCGTCAATCTCAGGAAGCATGAGATCTAAAACAATAAGATCCAGCGGCTGACTGTTAAAAACAGCCAATGCTTCCTTGCCTTCGGAAGCAGTGACAACATCAAACCCGGATCCTTCGAGATAGGTACGGACCAGCTTGACAATTTTGATTTCATCATCGACTACGAGTATTTTCTTTTTCATAGGCTTTACCGTGCAGTTTCCCACACTATATTCCGCCACCATCAGCTCCACGCCTGAAACACGAACAATAATCCAACCAAAGCTGCCTGTTTAGCCGAGTGAATTGCTCCAACGAAATTCCCTCTTATCTATTTTTGGGATTCCTTTAATAATAAGCTTAATATACTTGGACTCCTTTAAAATGGATTTGCCTCCTTTCCGGCCGGGTGCCTTCAGAATTCCCATGAAATGATGGTTATGGCTTTGTATAGGCCTCCATTCGAATCCTTCCATTATACTTTCGCCGTTTTCATATTCGATGACCGCCACCTTTGTGATGTCAAAATCTGACAGGTCAAGGCTGAGCGTGTTAATAGCAACCTGGAAGAAAAGACTCTCTGCTTGCAGATTCTTAACAGGATTCAAGAAAATCACGCTGACTTGCGCGTTTCCCGGATCGAGCGCCCCGGTGGTGCGAGCGTATCTGGCGATTAATTCTTTGGATGGCCCGGCGGAGGGAGATCGCGGGCGAACGCCCGAGGACACCGTTGTTCGAATCGGGTTAAACTCATAATCCTCGGATGCCAGCTGAAACCCGATAACGACGGCCAAGCCCAGGGCAAAAGCCACCAGCGCAATCCTATTAAGGTTTTTCATAGGCCCATCTTCCATCCTTTTTCATAAAGCGGCATCAGGAAAAACAGCAGCAGATAGACCAGCGCGCCTGCGCCCAGAGCGTATGAGAATCCGAGCTTCATGGATATGATAATGGCCAAAACAGATCCCGCTATGGAGAGCGTGCCATTGATGCCCCATGCCAGGGGAATAGCCCGTTCTTTTTTCTCTTTTTTCAATGTCTGAACCCCCAACGGAAAAGGCATGCCCATGAAAAATCCCAAAGGAAAGAGCAGACCAAACGTTATGGCGAATCTCGCGGCCAGGCTCGAGACAGCCCACTCGTTCATGAAGCCATGCAGCAATGCATAGACACCTGCCGTTAATATCGGGACGAACAGCAGGGGCAGATAGCGGCCCTTCCACTGCAGATATTTCCGACTGCTCAGCAGACTTCCTATTCCGGCCCCTGAAAGCAGTGAAATAACAGTGGCGATGTACGCTCGGGTCGGATGGCCCAGGAAGAGCGTAAACTTCTGTATCAGAGGTATTTCTATCAGCATAAAGCCGACGGCCAGGCCTATGAAATAATAAGGGCAACGTTTCAGCTGGTTCCTTTTAAACATAGGCCTGAATACAAGAAGTCCCGCCAGAAGAACGCCGGCCAGCAGGAGCAATAGACGGTAGTCAACCCCGTTGCTGTAATCGAAAAAATAGGGCTTGTTGTCGGAGGTGGGAGAAAAATTTTCTTTGCCGGAAGCATAGGCACTTTCCGCTGTGCTGGAATCGGGATCGTCGATAAGCTGTTTGAAGAACTTGTCTTCAACCGCATTTGGAATGTAGACCGGTCTATGCCGGCCGGCTGCAATCAGCGCCTGCAGATCGGTGATTTCAGAGGGTGTATAGGGACCCTTTTTTACCATGAGAAGAGGCATGTGGATGCCATCGGCGCTATCCCCATGAGCTCGGCTGCTAACTATTACTATTTGCTTGCTGATTAGCGATCGCGGCATGCCCGTATCTGTCAGGGCCTCCACCACCGTAAGCAGCATGCGGGTCAAATCATGCTTATCGTGTAGGATAAAGGACAGCTTCCCGCTCTCGTTCAAGGCCAGCCAATAATCCTTGACCGCCTCCTTGGTGAAAATAAAATTCTCAGCCAGGGAGTAGCCTATGGTTTCCGCAGCTTGAGTCATGACCTGGGCCAGGTAGATAACGTCATATTGTGATGAAGTTTTTTTTACAAAATTTCGCCCGTCCTGTACGAATAAATTGACTTCCTTGCGATCGTAGATATTCCCATTGTAGAGCGCATATCTTCTGGCCATTTCGATGCTGCCTCTGTTTATTTCGACCGCATCGATATCTCTGCTGCCGCCCAGCAACGCCAACACGATATCTTTTCCGCCTCCTGTGCCGATAAGCAGAGTTTTGCCGGTTTTTCCAAATGCAAAGGGTACGAAATTGAGATCGGCTTTCAGGCCTTTTATCTTGGCAAGGTCCCCATCAAACCGCAGCATTTCGGAGTTGGCGCCACCATCGATAGTGACGATTTTGCTCGTTTGCGAAAGACCGGTCTCGACAACGTCTGTGCGTGAGAAGGCATCCCAACTCCAATCCTCCAGTACATGATCCGCGTTCATGGCGCGCATGGCCGCTAAAGTTGTGAGCGGGCTGGTAAAATAACCGGTAAACTGGCGCTCGAACTGCCGAACCGCCGGCTGAGCGATCGCGATAAAACCGAGCGCGATTGCGACACCGATGGGCATGAGCAGTTGCTTTTTTTCCAGTACAAAGTATCCGATTATTACAGCAGACAAAACCGTGAGCCCGGTGGTTATCAAAACCGTGTTGGCCACACCGATTTTATCCAGCATGTATACCACAGCCGCACTTCCAACTGCCGCACCGAGCAGATCCGCGAAATACAGCTTGTGACTGTCTCCCGCCACCTGCATGAAAATCAGAGCTATAAATATACCCCCGGCAATGTAGGGCACAGAGGCGATTATTGAATATAGAAACGTCAGCTTTATAAAGGGCAGCTTGTAGATGAGGGAAAAAGAGAGCAGGAAGGACGAGGATAAAATGATCAGCCATGCCGGTAGCTGCGATATCACCTGGGCCAGTGAGCATTTCCTGCCGATACGATAGGCGATTATGGCCCCGATGCCGAGACCGAATATCGCCATCGAAGTCACAAGAAAGACGAAATGATACCGCAGTATTGGCGAAAACACCCTCGTCAAAGTCACCTGATAGGTGAACAGTGAAATCGAGGTTAGAAAAAGGCCGATCATTATCGGCACTAGTGGCATGTTTTTGTGTGAAATATTGGTGCTCTGCGAACGTATTCGTTGTTTTAAACGTGGGAACTGGTTCTTTTCCGGTCCTTGTTTTCTGTGTTTGTTACGTTTTTTGCCTGTCATACCTTGGATTGCCGCCTTTATCTATCTCTAATTCAACCGGAATAATCTCTTTTGCTGTTTTCTCCCGCCATAGATTCTCGCTTTTTTGGGGGAGCCATTAATAATCTTCGATTGTGTAATTTTAAATCTCGTTCGCGAATGAATAAATGCACGACTATGATGTACACCAGGCAGAAAAACAGGCCCAACGCTATTATTTCGCCAACGTAGGTCACGGCTGTATCTTCCAGTGGAAAGTTCTTTCGTCGATGTCATAAATGTTTTTCATGACCAATTCGATTTCAGCTGTATCTCCTTTTAATGCGGGAAACAACAGTCTCCCTGATCTGTGGTGTCCTCCCGGCGGGTCGCCTTCCCAGCGGATTGGTTTATATGTATTCCCCGCGCTGTCGACCAGGTAAGCGATTTGGCCGACGTCAAATCGCATGTCCCCGACGTGGGTACTGAAGCTGATTGAGAATTCTATTGGTTTATCAATACGGAAATTTTCTGAAGATACCTCGATATTGATTCCATTGCGGCTGTCAACTCTGCTTTCCAACTTCGGCATCCTGCTCGTAGACGATACGTCGCTCCCAGGTTTGCTTTCTGCCGGATAAGCTTCCTCGCTATATGCTTCCTCAGCCGTCATGGGCTCCGTCCCATTGTTTGCTCGATCGTTCAGCAGCGCGAAGGAAGACAAAGGTACAATTATCGCCAGCCCGAGCAGGCCATAGAGAGCCGGTCTCAGGCGCACGCCTGCCATCCTTTCTATAACACCGCCCTGCCGGTACAACCTGTGTTTCTGAATATGCATGAGCATGATGATTATTCCTGTTAAGTTGGAGAAGATTCCGATTATGAAAAAAGAAACCTGGTACTTCGCCATAAACAGGGCGGCTGCCGACAGGCCGAGAAAGGGAAGCGCGGCCACGATATAATGGGCACAGCAGGCGATCATCGACACTGTCGAGATACCACCCGAGGCGGTCACCTCGGCGGTCAATGCCGCGGTCCTGGCTCTGGCGGCATGCCTTATGAACGAAAAAAGACCGATCTGGACCCCCAAGCCGATTGAAAGAAGGCTGACCCAGTACCATACCTTGGTGAATTCCAATAATGCGTAAGTAAACGAATTAAAAATCGCCACCGCCGTCAAATATACCGCCGGCAGAAACAAAGCAGCAACAGCCCCGTAAAGGAGACTGAGATCCTTTTTCATAGTTGCCCCCTCTCATGATTTGCCCCAAGGGTTTATCGTATCTATTGCTTTGATAGAGTAGCAAAAGTTTGTGAATGCTCCATGAATGCAGATCAGTTTTTTAATGAATTCCGTCCGAACCGGCACTCGTGCGGAAATCTCATTATTCGGCCGGCAGCCCTTGACCTGGCGAATGGATAGCGACACCATAAGGCCGGGTTTGGCGATGATAGCCCAGTCAATACATCGAATTGCATTCCGGGTAGGTGTTATTTTTCTTGTCTCCTTCGCGATAAATTACGTGTGGGAGATGCTGCAGATGCCCTTCTTTGAAGCGATGTCATTTGCAGAGCCGAGCTCCTACCTACGGTGCCTGGCGGCAAGTTTGGGCGATGCCGCCATTGCCGCAGCGATTTTTCTATTGGGGCGTTTGATATTCCATGCCTGGAAGTGGCCGCACCGGCTAACACCAATCAAAGCCCTGTATCTCATACTGATTGGCGCCGGGATCGCAATCGCCATTGAGATCGCCGCGCTGAATGCAGGCCGCTGGGCCTATTCCCCCCTTATGCCGCTCATCCCGATGTTCAGAGTAGGATTGGTGCCGGTGGTTCAACTAATGTTGCTTCCGTACGTTAGCTTTATCATTCTGAGACGACGTCTTTACCGCGATTAGGGGCTGTAAGACCGGCACTAACGGCATCGACGACTTTAATCGCAACATAGGCCGCCAACGAGGAGAAAAAAACTGCTTGACCTTCGGCGCTCCAATTGGAAACGGGGTTCATGCTGCCGGGGTCATGGCGCATCGTATCCACGGTTTCCGCCATCATAGTTCCCATCGACGTTGCCGCAAGCAGGGCTTCTCCAATCGTAAAAAGAAGCCCTGCGCCCCAGTTGCCATTGTAAAAGTGACCAAGGGATATCGGCATTGGCTGCAGGCTCAACAGCACGGCAAGGGAAGCGTTGACCTTCCTGTCGGATTCATTTTCCTCGTCAACCACAGCCTTTTGGGACGAATCGGCGTAGGCCGATGCAATTGAAAAGGCCGGCAATAGAAAAGCGATCGTCAGGAATATCCTCATAATATTCGCGCACCTCCCGGAGAGCCAAGGCAAGCCGGATCAGCCCTATCGGCGACTACCGTGTAGCCAACACGATGGACAGCGTTGTAACAGCCGCTGCCAGCAATCCGGCGATGGTCCACGGCACAACCGTACCCCAGGTCATGTGGGTTTGCGTCTCCCGCTGCCATTCTTGCTCGTTGTAGGAGCCCATCATTCCGCCCATCATGCCTCCGCCCATCATCATGCCGCCACCGCCGGAGCCCATCATCCCCATAGGCCCGCCATAACTGCCGTTCTTTAGATAGCTGTACCCCATAACGCGATGCGCCGCAGCCAGCCTGTCAGAGCCCTCGCCGCCCATCATATCATCCATCAATTCGTGCTGTCGCGGGTCCGGATGCGCAAGGCTCATGACTGCTTCGCCGAGCTCTTCGAGTAAGCTATCGCTGACTTTTTCCGCATCGATTTTTTCGTCCGCTTTGAGGTTTAGCTCGCCACGAATCTCTTCCAGCACGTTGTCGACGGAACGGCCGTGCTGCTCATCCGAGGCGGAGAATACGACCCCCGCGGCTAATAGCAGCCCGAAGGCTACAGCAATTATTTTCTTGGTCATCACGCACTCCTTGCAGGCACTCTATGCCTGACTGGTATTTACCCCACCCCCGTGGGGTACGATGTGAAAGTAACAATTTTCCTACACATCGTCAATAGTTTTTTTGAGCATATGCCGACGCCCTTAACAAATTCGAAAAACTGACTTTCAGCTTGTTCGGCATCGGCGATCTTTATCCACTTCTTGACCGGCAAAGGGGCACAAGGCCTGACGCGGGCAGCGCGTTCAGTGCTGCCGATCCGAAGGCGGGTTGCATGCCCCAGAAACCAGAAGAGTTGACTTTCCCGCTACGGATCGTTATGCTTCAATACACACCCCTCGGGGGTATCGTACTTAGCGAACAAGCCGAGTCGGGCACCTGAGGAAAATCAGATCATCGAAGGACGAAAATTATGAGCACCGACCCCGTATGCAAGATGGAAGTGGACGAAAAGACAGCGGTAGCCAAGAGCGAATACCAGGACAAGACTTACTACTTTTGCGCCCAGGGCTGCAAGCGTGCTTTCGACCAGGATCCTGAAAAGTACCTCGAGTCAGCGTAATAACCACAAAAGCTGCCTCTAACAGGCGGTAAAAAGAACAGCGCCTGTCACAATCCGAATGGCAGGCAGATGTATTCAATTCTTTCATTCTCGGAGCTCACCTTGATTGATGCAGCTTTAGGTGGACTCTTCGGTTTTGCTGTTCTGCACCCGCTATCCATGATTCTTGTCGACGTCGCACACAACCAGGCGATTCAAGTCGAAAACTACTTAGGTAATCTGCTGGACCCGATGGGTTTTTATTTTGCCTTGATCGGAGTTAGCGTTGGTTTATTGACGGGCCTTTTCCGGGCAAAGCTTAAAATGCAAAATACATTGCTCAAAACACGCCAAGATGAGCTCGAGCGGACAATTGGAGAGAAGGACAGTCTTTTACGGATCCTTTCGCATGACCTTGCTAACAGCATCCAGACATCGTCGGCGTTTCTGGCCATTTTCATAAAGGAAAAATCCGGGCAAGCTGGAACCCGGGCTTGCCGACATCTCGAGATTATTGAAGATTCCTTAGGACAGGCAACTGAGCTTATTGATTTTGCCCGGACGTTTTTGGCCATCGGAAGTGGTAGGATTGAAATTCCTGTGGAAAGGTTCGAGGTAGCTTCTTTGGTAAGGGAGTCCATTATGCTTTTTGAGCAGAGGGCTCGGGAAAAAAACATTACAATGCGATTGGCATGCGATAGGCCAAATTGCTTTGCTATTCTGGAACCGATCACATTTAAAAATACGGTCTTCGGGAATATCTTATCAAACGCTGTCAAATTTTCGCTGAAAAACGAGGTGATTGCTATAGAGATCAAGCATGTTCCGCCGGCATGTATAGTGTCAGTTACAAATGTTGGCGAGTGCATTCCGCAGGAGAGGCAGGACAATCTTTTTTCACCTGGATTAAAAAAAATCTCCGTAGGAACTGCTGGTGAGAAAGGTACGGGTTTCGGGCTTGCTCTCGCCCGAAAATTCATTGAAATGATGGGGGGCAAAATAGCGGTCAAAATTACAGGCGTCGAGCGTAAACAGGAAGCTTGTTCAGTGACGTTCAGTATTTGGCTGCCTGCTGCCGGGTAGCCCGGAGCTTCGACACACAATTGTTACCATTTTACACTTGACGGCCGATTCATGTTGTTGTGCCTTTAATAGGTGGTGCGGGGTCCCAGTGCAATATCGAAGACACCAGAACGGCCTTGGAAAAATACCGGGATGTAAGGCCTTCCCGGGACATCCCCTGTACTTCTCGCTATACATATGGTAGAATGTATGTATGAGAACGATCACAATCCATGTCTCTGAGGAGACCTATCAGGCCTTCCAGGAACACGCTGCTGACACAGACACGTCGGCAAGTGAGCTCATCCGCACCGCGATGGAAGAGTATTACCGTGCTAATTTCGCCAAGATCGGAAGTATCTTCGATGCAGAACCGGCGGATGCGGGTCGAGTCCTACGTCCCCTCTCTGCGGATAACGATCTGCTCGAGGAAATGCTCGGATGATCGGTCTCGACACCTCTTTCCTAGTCGTTTTTGAGATTAGCTCTCATCCGCTGCACGGAATGGCAAGGAGCATCGCAAAAGAGCACACGGCAAACGCATCTAAATTTCATCCAAATGCAACCTTTCCGAGGTAATCAGTATTCAAGGCAGCATTGAAGCGTTTGAGGGCAATTCCTCTTTTATTGCTCGTTTCCTGCTTCAAGAGACT
>SDBV01009177.1_pt1 | contig 13196 bp, 23 predicted proteins | sample 2277081 | NCBI WGS metagenome assembly SDBV01 (sample SAMN10402039, study PRJNA504765) | marine sediment metagenome | isolation source: marine sediment core GS10_PC15, 223 cmbsf | place: Arctic Ocean: Southern Knipovich Ridge | collected 2010
GATTTCGCTATGAAGAGGGAATTGTATCGTGAGAACATTATGACTCAGGCTGGGGCGAGTGATAATCAGGTTTCTTTGGATCATCAGAACGAGAGGTCTGAGCTTATCAAGTGGCAGCAGAATTTGAGTGATGAGGTCGAGAGGTTGAAGCATCAATTAAGAAGTGAATCATCAGTTAATGGTGCTTGGAAACCTTGTGAGGGGATTGTCGGTTATGGGGTGGACAAAGATGGCAATACTGTTGCTATCGAAGGGATTGTTCGGCCTTTGATGAACGAACTTGGTATCCAGATGGTTGATACGACTATCAGTCCTTTGGTTTCCAGAAATATGATGAACACGAACTTGAAGGAGAAGACTATTTACAAAATCCTCCGGCGGACGATGAAGACCGTCGTCGATAACATGGTGAATAATTATGATGTGTACGATGCGGAGTTCGCGAATTACGATCACATTAAAGACTTAGTTTGGAATACCATCCTGCCTGCCCCGTTTAGAGCTTTGAATAATGGTGAGCGACGGTACGGTGGTGGTATGATTAAAGTGATTGAGGCTCATAATCTTGGTGGGGCTCAATTCAATCAACGGAAAAAAATGTTTGGAATATTTTGAAAGGGTGATCTAAAAATGCCAACTATAATACCAGGGATGGAAAATATTGATTGGACAGCGATAATCGGTGTCACGGCTTATTGGATAGGGTACATAATTGCGATAGTGTTTATCCTAGTCTTTTTTGTAGGTATCTATTATTTCTTTTCGTTCAATATCAAAGAGGTTTATTGGCCTTTGTACGCTTCTGGGGAGAAAGGGATGTATTCGTTGGGGAAGAGAAAGACGAATCACATCAAGAAAGTCAAGGGGGGCAATGCTTGGCGGAGGATGTTTCCGTTGTTCAACAATAAGAATCATGAACCGTACGGTGATGAATTCATCTATGCTGGTCGTGAGGTCGTGTCTTACAAGTTGGGTGATGATTATATGCCTGCGAAGGTCGAGGCTTTGACAGGGAAAGATGCTTTGAAGCTCAGTCCGATACCTAAATATTTGCGGAATTGGCAGATCAGCGTACATAAAGAGATCGATTCGGAAACTATGGGTGGGTTCTGGGAAGAGAACAAACATTTAATTTACATGGTTGCGACAGTCGCAATATGCTGTGCGCTTGGGGCCTTCACTGTCTGGATGACGTACAAGTTCGCGAGTCCAAGAGCGAGCGAGATGAGCGGATTGACTCAGGCTTTGGAGACTTTCGGAGCGAGATATGGATAAAAAAACTTAGGAGGGAATAAGGTGGGATCGAGAAGTAGAGAACTTGCGGCGTTGAAAAAACAACGTGAGAAGTTGGAGAGGAGTAACGCTCTAGATGAGGAGCTGAGAATCGAAAAGTCGAAGCTCAGAGCTGCAAGAAGCCCAAAGACGGCTAGGTTCTTCAAGGGTGCTGGGCGTTTCGCGCGTGGTGCTGGGAAAGCATTTGTCGGTGTCCTTGATGATGCTACGAAACCACGTCCGCACAAAAAGGGAAAGAAGAAAAGGCGATCGTCAGGTTCGGATGATGCTTTCGGGCAGTTGCCACCGTTGTTTTGAGGCATGACTTGAGATGAAAAAAGTGTATGTGTTCGGGATCGTGTTGATTGTTCTAGTTGCACTTGCGTCTGGTGATAGTCAGGAGTGGACGCGGGGGGACACGGTTCCTCATGCGGAGATATGGTTTCATAATAGGACAAATGTGGTCACTGGTATTACTTCGGCTGATGCTTGGTTTAAGATTCATGGTTTTGAGGAGGATGAGGCGGGGGAATTATTGGTGGGTTTCACACACGATGGAAACGGGACATTGACCGTGACGACTCCTGGATTGTATGAGGCGACGTTCACTTCAAGTTTTAGCAGTGCTGGAGTGAATGACGATTACGAAATTAGTGTTTTCATCGGTGAGGTTTCACAGAATAAAACGAATATTCATCGGACGATAGGTTCGTCGGGGCAGATTGGGGCGGTTGCGGGTGAGGGTATGCTTGACCTTTTTGCTGGGGATGAAATAACTGTTCGTATTTCAAATTTTGATGCGGCGCGGGATGCTTTGTTCAGGACATTTAATTTGAATATTGTGAGGATTGCGGGGAATATTTAAGGGATGAGATGGAACGAAAAATATTATTTATCATTGTGGCGGTGTTGTTGGCAGCGTCAGCTGGCGCGGCGACTTCGTGCGAGGATAGATTGGTTCCTGGTAGGAATTGCACGATGTTCACGCCGAGCATTGTGTGTTCAAATTATACTTATGACATACTCAACGAGACAGGTGTGGTCTTGGATGACGCGAATCTTACGTTGGTCAATGAATCAGTTTATAGGTTCAGTTTTAATCAGCAGGTCGGATCGTATCTCGTCAGGCTTTGTGATGATAGCACTAGGGAAATCATTGTTGAGGGGGAGGATGACATGGCAAGTCTAGCTATAACTTTGTTCATATTAGTGTGTGCGGGTTTCTTGTTCGCGGTTCCCTGGTTTCCAGGGGAGCTGGCAAAAAATAAGTTTGCGGATTTGATCATGAAAAGGTGCTGTTGGATTCTTGCGATTTATCTTATGATGTTGAACAGCGCGATAATGGCGACGATAGCGGATTTCGCAGGGCTTAATTTGACGAATGAGATGTTCAGGTATATGTGGCTGTTCGGAATGGCCGGTTACTTGTTAATGGGCTATACTGTTCTGAAAACATTTTTTGATATTATTGAGATGTGGAAGGCAAGCGCGGCGGAGAAGCGTATGGGAGGGGCTTATGAGTAAGAGGGACACTATTAAGGTCCGTGTTCGCAAGAGTATGTGGAATGATGCACGTTCTGTTTTCCCGAACATGAGTGATCCTGCCATAAGTGATTTGTTGGGTGATGCTGCGTTGCCCAAGTTGAAAGATGTTTTTAGTCCTAAGAAATTGCGTGGGAAGAAGGGGAGTGCTCAGGACATAATTTTTTGGGGTGTCGTGCTTGTTTTCTTCGGTGGAATTATGCTTTTAGGTTTTCACATGGCTTCGGCTTTCGATACTCAGATAAGCACTATGTCGGGGATTCCTGTTGCTGCGACGACGGCGAGCGCGAAACTGACAAGTTTTTATCCTGGGATAATCGATAATATGTTTCTTGTTTTGGTTGTGGGGATGGTGATCGCGGCTTTTGCGTTGGCGAGTCTTGTGCGGGTCCATCCTGTGTTCATTCCGTTTTATATAATGGCATTGTTTTTAATCATCGTGCTTTCGGCGATTGGTTCTAATGTGTATCAGGAGATGGCATCGAACAGTGTTTTGATTGCGGAAGCGAACCAATTATTGTTTATTGGGAGTGTGCTTAATTTCTTGCCGGTATTGACTGGTGTTTTCGGGACTATACTTATGATCGTGATGTATAAGACGTGGAGCAATGCACAATGAGAAAAGCCATGTTGTTGCTTGTTTTGGTGTTTGTATTATGTTCTGTGTATGTGGTTGCTGAGTTAGATACAGGTAATGTTATTTTGTATCATACTTTGGATGATGGGGATTTGAATGGGACTGATCCGATAGATGTGACTGGGAATGGGCATAATGGAACAAACAGTGGAGCGACAACAGGGGAAGAGGGAATAATAAATGAATCTTTTTTTTGTGATGGGACGGATCAGGTGGTGATTGGCGATGTGGATGAGACGGATGGGGTCGGGGAATTGTCTGTGGCGTTTTGGTTGAATGTGACGACGTTGGTGAATTTTGATGGTATTTTTGAGAAGTATGTGGATAATGATAATCGGTATGGGATAAGTTTGGGTGGGCCTGGTTTGGGTGATAATGATGATGTTCTGTTGCATATTGCAGACGGGGCGAATTCATTTGGGTATTCAACATCAAATGTATTGGTGGTGGGACAATGGGTGCATATAGTGTTAGTGTTTAACGGTAGTGGGTCGTCGGATGCTGATAAGCTGAAATTGTATGTGAACGGAACTGATACGGCATTGACGTTTTCGGGAACGATACCGAGTCAGACAGATACGAATGCCGCGAACTTAGGGTATTGCTTTGGGAATGGGGGTCAGAAGACGGCGATGGGGATAGATGAGTTCTCTGTATGGAACGTAAGCCTGACTGCCGATCAAGTAAGCGAGCTGAATCTAAGCCAATACCCTTTTTCTGCTCCGCTGCCGCCTATAACGGGGGATATAAATATTTCTGGGGCAATTCCGGCAAATGAGTCGCAGTTCAACGTTTCCGCGATGAGTTTCAATGCGACGGTGAATAGTACTCGGAATTTCACGGCGCACTTGTATATTAATCAGACTTTGAATTTCTCTCAGAGTTATCCGCCTGGGAATGATACGCTTATTAATTTTAGTCTGTCTTTGACGGATGGGGAGTGGGTTTATCGTATTATGGTGAATTTCACGAACACAAGTGACGCGCCGACGAACAGCACGACAGCGAACAATACTTTTTTTATTGATACGGTGTTCCCGATCATAAGTGCGAACTTCACAAATTTCAGTGTGGTTATGCAGTTTAATTTGAGTGGGCATTTTAATTTCAGTGACGAGTTCATGCTGTACGGTTATAATGTCAGCATTGATGGAGTTGTTCACGAATCTTTGACGGATCTTAACGTGAGTTTTTACCAGTATAATTTGAGTTTCTACGCGGGAAACTTTAGCGTGGGCCGTCATAATCTAAGTGTGAGTACATCTGATGGTCACACGGCCACGAGGCTTGGTGGGGATTATAGAGTGTCTGATGGATTGTTTAATAGGTATTTAGAGTACGATTTTTGGGATTATGGTTACGTCAATATCCGCGAGAAAGAGAACAGCATCTTTAATGGCTTCACCACGAAAAGAGAAAGGGACAGGTACAGTTTTTCTTTCGAGCCGAGCAGAGAAGCAGACACTTACACTTTCGTGGTCGAATCGAATTTGCCAATATCCATTATTGATAGGCCGGATAATGAGTACGGACGTTGGCTTATCATGGGGACGCACTGGCTTGACTTCTATATGCCGTCGGAACGTGATAGTTGGGTGGAGATGAAGAGGATAGATGCTTACACTGTTGAGGTGACGGTGGGGGGAATAACGAATAAGGGACGCTTGGACTTCTCCTCTATTGGTGATTTGAATATTGTTACGGCGGAGTATGTGTTCGTGGTGACGAACAGCACGGTTACTTATGACTTGAATGTGTTGGAGTTATCGACGAATACGATAGGGCTTATCATCAATAAGACTGCTGATATAAATTGGACGAACGCGACGCTTGTGTGGAATAACACGGACGTAAACGTGGTTAAGACTTCTTTTGCGGATTACGATTTTTATAATGCGTCGTTCTCTATGAACAGTACTCCTGAGGGTGGTGAGAACGTGACGTTTGTATGGCAGTACAATATCACAGGCGCGTCGGGTGAGTTTGGCAATCTGTCTTTTGTCCAGACTATTTTCAGCATAGGGATTGATAATTGTACGGTCCATACTACGCAGGCGATGAATTTCTCTCTGGTCAATGAGAGCAATAATCAGTTAGTGAATGGTAGCATAGAAGGGCACTTCGTGGTCTGGGTCGATGAGATCAATGATTTTAAAGAGTTTGATTTGACGTGGGGCCTTGGTGGTTTCTTGAATACGACTTTTGGATTGTGCATAGACCCGAACAGTGCGACGTATAATGTCTCGGCTCAATTGGAGTATTCGAGTGTGGGTTTTACGACGAGGACGCATTATTTGACGAACTTGACGATAAATAATATAACACAATTTGTTAATTTGATTTTAACGCCGGACACGAGCACTGTTACGTTTAGTGTGACGGATCAGAACGATAACGCGGTCGAAGGAATCCTGATTTACATCGAAGCTTATGACATAGCGATGGATTCTAGTACGTTGGTTCAGATCGTGAAGACAGATGGTCTGGGTATAGCCCTCGCAGAATTGGTGTTGGATCAAAAATATAAGTTTCGGTTCGTTCTTGGTGGCCAGCTTATTCCTTTCACTAGCGATCCGATATGGATAACTACGACTTCAAAGAATTTCCGGCTTAATCTCATAAGTGATTTCTTTGATACTTATGACATCGTGCAAGGTGTAGTGTGTGCTCTGTCGTATAACAATGACACGAATAATTTTTCTTTCGCTTTCACTGATCCTTCAGGGGGTGCGACGATGGGGTGTTTAAAGATTGCTCAGAGCACGTTGCACGGTGAGATACTAATCAGTCAGGATTGTATTTCCAGCGCGTCAGGGACGATCACGGCGACCATAGGGAACTCTGGTATCAACACGACGGATGCTTACATCGCGCATGGCTTTATTTTCATACAGGGGTCACGATTCACTTGCGCTGAGCCGATTACTGTGTCTTTCAATGAGCGGTGGAAGACTTTTGGTCTGACTGGGGTTTTCGTGAGTTTGCTGCTCGTGATCTCTCTTGTAGGTATTGGGATATGGCATCCTGTTCCATCAATAATCCTTATGGTGGTTGGTGTTGTCGGGAGCGTGTTCTTTGATATATTCCACTTAGAACTGCCTATCTTGGTGTCTTTCATCATTCTGGCTGTAATAACGCTTTATAGGTTGAGGACATGACGTTCACGCTCGATAAGTTCTTGGTGGCTTTCGTGATATTCAGCGTGTTCGTAGTCACCGGCGTTTTCATAATGAACGACGTGAACACTAGTTATGATGTTGGGGCGAGCACGGACGATTTTAATGACACTTACAACACTATCGACGAGATGTATAATCTAAGTCAGGACATGAAGGAAACCACGATTGGTGGTGAGATTAGTGATGATGAGCCGTGGGAGTCCATGACGAAAGGGAGTTTTAGCGCGATACGTTTGGTCGTGAACACTTTTACGTTGATGAGCAATATAATGGAGAATATAGTGGCTTCCCTTCCTATACCGTCGTATTTCGTGAAGTTTGCGCTTGCTGCGCTGACGATCATAATCATTTTCGCAGTGATCTATTTGTTCATTGGGAGAACGCCGAGGTAAAAAAAGATGCCGTACAACTTATCGGACATGATGAATAACAGCACTGGCATAGTTGAGTTTGCGCAGGGCATAAACGAGCATCTCATGGGCAACTCGCTTGGATTCCTGCTGTTATTCTCTTTGAGCATAATCGTACTGTTATCGTATTTTCAGGCGACAGGGAGTGTGCGTAAGAGTCTGACTGCCGCGTCTTTTGTGGCTTTTGGGTTGAGTTTGTTTTTCAGGGCGTTGTCGTTGATACCTGATAAAGTGTTTTTCGTGACGCTCATCCTCTGTGCTGTGATTGTAGCGTTTTCGTGGCGTGATTAGGGCGGTTTTGTCCCCACAAGGATAAAAACGATTTGTGTATTCATTAATATCAGGAAGGCTTCGCATCCTTAGTTGCGGGAGAGACAAATAAATAAGATGAAACTAAAAAAATTATTCTCGCTATGGGGGAAGAAAGGACAGGTCTTCGCTCAACTCAGTGATCTCGGTATCGGGATCGCTATGCTTGCCATCACGCTCGTTGTGGTGTTCCTTATTCTATCGAATACGGCATCAAATACGACTGTGGCTGCTGATGGTAACGCAACACTGGCGGTGAGCACTTTGACTGGTGCTGCTGCGCAGATTCCAACATGGGTGCCTCTAGTCGTGATCGCTGTGATCGGCGCGCTGCTTATCGCACTCGTAAGTATCTTCCGAGGCCGCCGTTAGGTGAGTCTTATGGTGAAGATGCGAAGCGTGAAAAAGGTCGGTAAGAAAGGCAACGCCATGGATGTCCTCAGTCAGTTGGGCATCGGCATAGCTTCTCTTGCTATCTTGTTGGTTGTTACGTTTCTGATTATGGCGCAGGCCAGAACTCAGATAGTGGCTGTTGAAGGCATTAATGTGAGTAATGCTTCGACGTACACTGTGGCGTTTAACGCGACGAACACGCTTGTTGGTGCTGTGGCGACGGTTCCGCCGTGGGTTCCTCTCATCGTGATCACTGTGATCGGTGGTGCGATGATAACCTTAGTGTCGTTGTTCAGGAGAAGTTCAAGGTAAACCAAAAACCTTTTTTTTGTTTTTTTTTTCTGTTTTCCCGATCTTTAAAAAAGTAGTGAGGTTACACAAATGAAAATCCTAAATCATAAAAAAGGTCAGTTGGATATGCTTGGCCAACTTGGAGTGGGGATAGCTATGTTGGCTATCTTGTTGGTTATTACGTTCCTTATTCTTGCACAAGGAAAAACTCAGGTGGTCAGTGAAGCTGGGTCAAACGCAACATTGGATGAGCTTGTTGTTTATGTAAATAACACGCCTGTTGCTTTGGCGAACAGTCCAGATACTATGACGGTGAGTTGTTCGCGGGTGATTAATTCGTCTGATGGAACGGATGGTGCGGTCATTGGTCCTGGGAATTATACCTGTGATAGCAGTGGTTTGACACTGACTGATCCGGTTGAATCTGATGGGGTTTGGAACACGACAGTCACTGCGAATTATACGGTGAAGTACACGACTGCTGCGTGGAACGCGACGCAAACGCTGCAAGGCGCGAACGCCACGATACCACCATGGATTCCATTAGTCGTGATCGTCGTGATAGGTGGGGTATTAATCCTCCTCGTGCAACAGTTCAGACGACCATAGAAAAATCATTTAATTTTTTTCTTTTTCTTTCTTTAAATTCAAGTTACCATCTGGACGGACTTTTGTTGTGGCCACCCTGTATATACTGTACAAGGCGTAGATAATCAACACAGACACCATTATAATTCCCCAAAGTTCTCGTATCATCATTCCTCCGTTTCTTCTTTTTCTTTCTTCCATTTCCAGAGCTTTCTGATTAGCCAGGCTCCGAGCAAGTAAAAAACTGCCTTGGCAGCTAACTCACCGACGTATTCAGCACCCATCGTTCGGCCCCTTCTTTTGTGGTTTTGGCAGTGGTTTCCGTAGTTTGACCTTCTTGTATTCTAATTTGTCATCAAAAAAGCCTAGTGAGATCAGATGGGGAAACCACTTTAGTATGGATTCAAACTTTTTCCCACATTCACAAGTTGTTGTCATCGTCTGCCTCCGTAGATTATTTCTTGTCTGCTGTGTTTGCAGTTCTTATCGTACATTATGATCTTTGGGCCACTGTTCCAGGTGAGGAGTTTCAGCGTGAAGAATAGTGTGAAGACTAGTCCCATTAACTTCATACTTTCATCGACCATGGTCTGTGTCATTCCTAGCGCGCTCCACGCGAAAATCACAATAAGGAAAGTCATCGCTAGCCAAATGGCGTTCACCAACAAGGTCTGTGATATATTCACAGACCAACTCTCTGGTAATTGGGCAGTCATTGTTTGTTCACCTTTGGTGTTGTCCATACAAATATTGCTGTGATTCCTGCTAGCAGTGTGAATGTTATCGCTAGCGCGGGGAGAATATACATATTCCCAAGTAGGGTTATTTCAAGATAGCTTATCCATAAAAGTATGGGGAATGCGGCAAATCCCTGTGCAAAGATTTTTCTGTCGTCTATTTCTTCGCTCATCGCTTCTCACCCGAATTTTGTGATACCTTGAAAGCGTATATAAGAAATGCCAAGCCTAGCAGCAGTATGAATGAAACTATCCAACCACTCAAAGTGTGCATAAATTCAGTCATCGTCTGCCACCTTTTTTGTTGGGCAATGATTCTCTGCGGATATTCTTATAGAGACAAGTGCTCCGCAAACACTACATCTCCATCCTCTCGATGGTCTTGGTACTCTTATTGCTTCATTCATTCTTCCATCCCCCAATTAAATATATCTCGTCGCCAAATATCTTTCCTTCGCTTGCTCTATTCCCATTCCTTTGAATTCATTTTTAGGGATTCCAACTTCAAAGTCTCTATCTTCTTTTCCTACAAGTTCAAATGTTTTGGTTCTAGTTCCGTAAACATATCTTTTTTCTTCTGCCATTTTTATTCTCCTTTGTAGCCGAGTTCTTTGGTGGCTTCGTTGAAGATTCCTGTTGGGGAGTACTTATTCTTATGGAGCCATTTGCTCATGGTTTTCGTGATTCGTATTGCGACACGAACTATCTTACTTTCTTTTCTGTTTTTCATGATTTTTTGTTTGTTTATTGTCATTGTACATACAAAGTGTGTACACTTGTATATATAGTTTGTGGTTGTGTGATGCAAAGGTATTTATAGGAGTGTTACATAAGGTTCTATAACATTAAAGATTGAGGTGTGTGTATGAAAATAAGCTCGGCGAAGCCGGTTAAGGTTGGGAATTCTTATTATTTCACGATCCCGAAGCAGTATATCAATAATGGCATCGTGGAGCTTGACAAGAGGTATAATATTGACGTTGAGATTGATTCTGAGTGTCTTAGCGACCTTGCCCCTAAGAGGATAGAGAAGATCACGCAGGCGCGAGTTATGAAGCAGACAAAGGAGGTTTCTGGCCGGAAGGCTTAGTGGATTTGGGATGATGGGGAGTGGCAGAAATTCAAAAGGGAAGGCAGTGTCACCTTGTCTACACCCTACGGAGAAAAAAGTGTCAATGTCTACATACACTCCCTCCTCTGTTTCCATTGGAAAACGTGAGCGGGCTTTGTTGGGGTACTTGATTGAGAAGGGTGATGAGCGATTCAATGTTAAGAAATATAGCAGGATTATGGGAGTACAGCGCGCGACAATATATAATATGCTGAATCGCTTGAAATTTAAGGGGCTTGTGAAGAAGCCGCATTACGGTGATCATGCAGCGACGAAGATGGGGAAAGCTGTATTCTCCATAGGAAATGGCAGTGTCCAAAAGCTCCGTACGGGGTGTCGGGATCGGGAAAATTTATCGTTGCATTTCACAAGGTTCTCATCTCCGATTTTGGGGAGAGAGAATTTTTCTGAGGGTCGGATTTGTGAATTGGGTGGCAATTCTTGGAAGCGGAATGATCTGCCGAATCTTCGGCAATACTTTGTGTATTTTGATGATGCGACTTTGATTATTAATCCGAAGAAGTTGGTGATTCGCGTGCATGATATAGTTGCCGGAGATACGGAGGAAGCACTATTTCAGAGCACGTCGAAGGCTTTGAGGTATTTGGAGAAGGTGAGTGCGTGCGGGCTCATGGTTGATTCTTTACAGCTTGAGGCTGCGCATTATGCGCGGGTGGAGAGCTTGTTGGCTGATACATTATCAAAGATTGATGGGCGGTTCTTCATTGACATGGGTGATGGGCGTAAATTCTGGATAGATAATTCTGGGGGGAAGGCAGAGGATGAGACGAATGATGCTGATATGCGAGAGCGTCTTGATGGCTTCATGCAGGACTTGTTTTCGTCTGATTCTGTGTTGGGGGATGTGGATAAACTCAAGGAGCTCCAGGTCGGATTCATGAAGATGGCTGTTGGGACACAGAAGCAACTTGGTATTCTTGTGAACTCACAGATCAGCGCATCGAGTCAGATGCAGAATGTCATGGGTGTAATCTCTGCGATGGCTGTGGTGAATAAAGAAACCGCTTGCGGGCTTAATTCTGTGGTGTCTGTGATGAAAAGCCAATTACCAAAGCAAGAAGATATCGTGCCACCTGGGAGGCCTGACTATTTTGGCTAACTTAAGTGAGTATGGCCGTCGTGCTGCGGCTATCAGAGTGGAAAAGAAAAAGTATAAACGATGTGCTAATTGTGGCTGGAAAGGTTCGTGTACTTGCCAACGGACATTAGATGGGGGGAGTGTGGACAATGAGTGAAAATATTTTTGAGAAGAGGGTGTGTTGCAGAATATGTGGTTTCCCTGTTGAGATGGCGAGAAGGATGATGGTAATTGGTTCTGATCCTTATTCTCTGGTGAAATATTTGGGGAATCGGTGTAATGGTTGTGGGCATCAAAAAGATGGAACAACGATATCGGTTGTCCACGAGAGAATCTTGCAATTATTAGCGGAGAAGGGTGTTATGCGATGAGTTCTGTTATTTTTATTGATCCCTGTTGTCCGAGGTCCTTCTTAACCCCCAACAAACCCTACTGTGGCAGCAGGGATCTTTTCCTTTCACACTTAACACCTCCGGTGTGCCTCGATGTTGCATTGTTCTTTTGCCATAAAAGTAGTCACCGTGCAGCATCGGGGTTTTATTTTCATACTTACATTTCTCAGACGCACATGAGAATACCTGATGTTTTATTATCAAGTCATAGCGGTGGTAAGGCATCGGGGTTTTCTTCTCATAATTCGGCGGTGGCAGAATGACTCGGCGGGTTTTATCACCTAGTGGTTTGCCCACAAATATCACAGTTGATGAGTGTGCAATAGATGATTTTATTGAATTGATGGGATGGACGTTGGAAGAGTTCAATGAAAGAACCGTACAGGAATTTAGTGTTACTGAGGATGGAGAAGAGATACTCAAAGAGCTAGGGCATGGGGTGGCGGAATGATTTGTCCTGTGACTGGTGTGTTCATTCAGGGGATGGGCTTTGGTTTGATCATGTTCTCGTTCTTGGCGTTGATATTCTCTATCATCGCATTAAGATCGGGAAAGGTCACAGTTCTCGGCCTAGAGTTCTTAGAGGAAGACAATTTCAAAACATGGATAATCAAAAAATTACGAGGAGATGATTGATGGCATTAAATGTATGTGAGATTTGTGAGCATCGGAATTGTATCTGTGAAGGTAGGACTAGGCCGCAAGAACAAGACGAGGATGAAGAATGAAGGGTATATCTCTTGGTAAAAAGGGTGGGGAAGATTTTAAGATAGACTTGGATAAATTAATTGAGACAAGGTTATTGATTCAGGCAAATAGTGGCGGCGGGAAAAGCCATACTATTCGCAGGTTGTTGGAGAAATCGAATGGTAGGGTCCAGCAGTTTGTTTTGGATGTTGAAGGTGAGTTCAACACACTAAGGGAAAAATTCGATTATATCATTGTCGGAAAAGAAGGGGATATTCCGGCGGATATTCGGACGGCGGAGATATTGCCAAGACGGTTGTTAGAGCTTGGTGTGAGCGCGATTCTTGATTTATCAGAGTTGAAGAAGCATCAACGAGTTTTGTACGTTAAGCGGTTCTTGGATGCTTTGATGGCTTTGCCGAAAAAGTATTGGAAGCCTTTAGTCGTTGTGATTAGTGAGGCTCATAATTTTTGTCCGCAGTCCGGAAAATGTGAAAGTATGGGTTCTGTGATTGACTTGATGACGCGAGGCCGGAAGAGGGGTTATTG
>SDBV01009178.1_pt1 | contig 13195 bp, 12 predicted proteins | sample 2277081 | NCBI WGS metagenome assembly SDBV01 (sample SAMN10402039, study PRJNA504765) | marine sediment metagenome | isolation source: marine sediment core GS10_PC15, 223 cmbsf | place: Arctic Ocean: Southern Knipovich Ridge | collected 2010
GCAAAGGGGCAAAGACACAAAGTCGCAAAGCTTGTCTCTTATTGTTTTGATCACGAAGTGATCTCGAACTTTTAGACGCAGATGGCGCTGATTGTCGCAGATTTTTTTATGAATAAAAAAAATCTGCGACAATCAGCGCCATCTGCGTCTAAAGGCCAATGGACCGTTGGTCCAAATCAGGGGTAATGAATTCTTTGCGACTTTGCGTCTTTGTCTCTTTGCGTTAAAATTTATCCTTTCATAAGACTCTTAACCATTCGCACATATTCTTCCGCAATGACATCACAGTGCTCTATCCCAAGATCAACTGGCGATGTTCTCTGACTCTTCACTTCTGAATACACTTTGACTTTTGGCTCGGTCCCCGATGGACGAATGGCAATTTTCGACTCATCCTCTAACCAGTAAACCAAGACGTCAGATTTTGGTAACTCCAAAGACTCCCTTTTCCCGGTTTGGAGAATGGTTTTTGTGGAAGATAAATAATCGTCAATGGCTAAGATTTTGCTCCCAAGAATCTGTTCAGGAGGTATTTCTCGCAATCTCACCATGGCGTTCTTCATCTGCTCTCGCCCTTCTTTCGTCTCCCCAAAATTCAAAGAGCCTAACTTCGAGCGATACACTCCAAACTTTTCATAAATATCGTGAAGCTGATCCACAAGCGTTTTATTTTGTTTTTTGGCTTGCAGTGCCGCTTCCGCAAGCAGACAGCAGGAAATTACGGCATCTTTGTCACGAGCATAATCACTTAGAAGGTATCCGTAGGATTCTTCTCCGCCAAAAATATACTGGAAACCGTTGGGATCATTTTCCCAGCTATTGATCAGCTGCCCAATGTATTTGAAACCGGTAAGTACGTTGAAGCAGGGGATGCTATAAAAATCTGCAATCGCTTGAAAGAGCTCGGTCGTCACAATCGTTTTGACTAATGCGGGTCTCTCTGGGAGCAGCTTTTGGTTTGAAAGATTTTGGAGAATGTGATGTAAGCAAATGCAGGCGATTTCATTTCCATCGAGTATATTGATTTGGTTGTTGTGGTTCACCACACACCCGACACGGTCGGTATCGGCATCGGTGGCTAGCAAAATGTCTCCCTCGTTTTCAACCAAGCAATCAATCCCAATTTTTAGAGCTTCTCGAATTTCTGGATTTGGCGCAGGTACTGTGGGAAAGTTTCCGTCAGGTTCCTTTTGACTTTCGACAATATGGATGTTGATAAATCCCCACATGGCGAGTGCTTGAGGTGTGACAGTAATCCCTGTACCATGAAGGCTGGTGTATATCACTTTGAGCGTATCACCATATTCTTGGTTGTCTCTTTGGCAGTGTTGGAGTTCACTAATGGTTTGTAAATAGGCTTCATCTAAGTCCGGACCATACCAAACGATGTTGGGATTATCGATATGAGAAACTTTGATTTCATCGAGATTTTCGATTTTGTGTACTTCTTCGACAATGCCTTTGTCGTTCGGGGGTAGCACTTGTGCGCCATGTCCCCAATAAACTTTGAATCCGTTATAAACCGCAGGGTTATGTGATGCCGTGATCATAATTCCAGCCTGACAGTGCTTGAATCGGGTACCAAAAGAAACCATGGGCACCGGCCGCAAATCTTGGTTAATGTAGGCACGAATTCCATTTCCTGCTAAGACGCGAGCCGCCTCTTCGGCAAAAAGTCTTGAATTGAGGCGAGAGTCATAGCCAATCAGAACAGAAATAGGCGATTCACTAAATTGCTGTTTCAAAAGGTAGTTGGCTAGTCCTTGGGCTGCACCACGAACAGTATAGATATTCATTCTGTTTGTTCCAGGCCCCATAAGACCGCGCATCCCACCTGTTCCGAACCTCAGATTCGTATAAAAGGCATTGACAAGTTCTTGCGGTTCATGATCCATGAGATCTTGAACGTGAGCTTTTGTTTGCTCATCAAAATTACCTTGAAGCCATTTTTCCACATTCTTTTTTGTGGTGGCATCTAACGAAATTGCCATCATATCGGATTCCTTTGATTCAACGTCATCATAGTGGTGCCAAGGTTACGGAACGCACGACCCGCAGCGTCATCTCCGTTGTGAAAAGCTGATGGGTAACCATCGTCTCCACCCCGCCGAATTGCGGGAATAAGCGGAATGCTCTCTAACAACGGGACACTGTACCTGTGGGCTAACTCTTGTGCCTTTCCTTCGCCAAATATAGAGTATGTATCGCTTGTACCAGGGACAGTAAAACCCGCCATGTTTTCGACGATCCCCATGAGGGGAATCTTGAGCTGATCAAAAGCGTGAATCGCTTTGATTGCATCGAGTATCGCCACTTCTTGCGGCGTCGTGACGATGATGGCTCCGTCGATTTTTAAAATTTGGCTTAGAGATAAGGGGACATCTCCAGTACCGGGCGGCAGGTCTATGAGTAATAGGTCTAACTCCCCCCATTCTACAGCGGAAACCATTTTTTGCAACATGCCATGTAGCATGGGACCACGCCACAAAATTGAACGAGATTCCTCTAAAAAGAAGCCAATTGAGATGATTTTGATCCCAAATTTCTCAAAAGGAAGAAATTTTTCTTTTCCCTCTCCATCAAAAATAATTTGGGGACTTAACTCTCTTAACCCAGTCATGATAGGGATTGATGGGCCGTAAAGATCTGCATCTAAAACCCCTACGGAATACCCCAATCTCCCAAGCGCTACAGCTAAATTCACGGTGACTGTCGACTTCCCGACGCCCCCTTTCCCAGAACCAATTACAAGAGTTTGATTTGCAAGAACTTTCATCTATTTTCTCGGCGTGGAAACCTCGGGCTTTAGACCGAGGAGGAAACGCCGCCTCCTTTAATTATAAATTGTACATATTCGTAACCGTCTGCTTGGAATAGTCGCTTACAGTATCTTGCATGTACACCTTGGACCGTTTGCGAAGATGTCTTGATGTTAAAATTTCCAGACGATCGAACAGACACCTTTCCAATATGTGTTCCGGCTTTCTTTCCTTTAGGAACAAATGCATGCACTCTGTCTCCTGTCTGAAATCCATTAACGCGCTTTTTGCTTTTTGCTAATGTTCTTGGAAAGCCGTAGCGGTCAACTCTACACATTTGCCGTGAACCTCTTCCTGTAGCTGAGATTTCTAAAATCGAGAATATTTCGGAAAGTGTAACGCTTTCTCCGCTTTCTCCAACACAAGCTGCATCTATCCAGTGATCTTTTTGGTATCCTTGGAGAAAGCGATTATATTTAGTCATTCCTCCGCTCCAGAATGTTATCGGCAATTCTAGAGTCCTTAAAGCATTCCCTATGGCAATACGTGTTGCATTAACCGCTGCCGTGTCGCAAAGAGATAATCGGTTCTTTTTCTGAAATTTAGATAAAACTCCTGGTTTACTCTTCAGAAACTCTTGGACAGATTGATTGGATTTTTTCTCATTGCAAGGCCGGCAACAGATTGTTAAGTTGGATACAGCGCTCACTCCTCCACGGCTTTTTGGAACAATGTGATCTATTTCTAGGCGGACATCTTTAGCATCGCAATAAGCACAGGTTCTCCCCCACTTTTCTAAAAGATATTCTCGAATTTCGTATCCAAGTAATACTCCCTGTTGATACTGAATGCCAGATATTTCAGGATTTTGCATTTTTTGTGTATCAAAACGGACAGTTTCTACAGCGATAGATGAAATCGGAACAAAACGTTGAAGTTTTTTTGCCCACTGATGAACGTTACCTACTCGAGACTGCAAGGAAGGGGGGAGCCAACCTTTCGGCCTTGTTCGGTTATCAAACCGAGGCTTTCGATAACGAGTGTTACGAAATCGTCTTCCTCTTCTCAATGCCCTTCTAGAATCAAGAGCATTTCTCACTGCAAGTCCTCTATGATGTAGGTTTGATGCCCAAATCACCTTTCGTCCCTGTTTAAATTTAGCAACTAATGCGATTCCTGAAATTCTGCTACCAGGATCCACTTTTAGTTCCGTTTCTTGCATGGCACCCTCCTCACGAGCAAAAAGTATAATCGTGAATGGGTATCGTCTAATGACAGCCGCTTTTCCCTTGCTTAAAAGCTCTCTTGCTCTTGATGGTTTGCAAGGCATTAGCGGTTTTTTGTTTTTGTCTATAACTAACACTCGCATGTTCTTTTTTCCTTTTTGCGGTTACCCGCCAATCTCCGGTTTCCCGGGTAATGGTCTCCTCGCCAATGTTATAGAGCGGTTTATATATGAGCAGCACTGGCTTAACCTCTTACACCTGTTTAACCACTCACCGCAGAGCGTGGGACTGGAGAAGCATCCCACGGTGCCTATGTATTCGCTCCTAACGTAGTTTCCTCGTGGAAACTAAGGCTGGTCAACATAAGGCTCATACAAGCCTTCCCCTTTAGGGGAGGGTAGTTGACCAATGTTCGTAATCGAGTTGTTCGTTCAGTTTCTCGTCAATTTCTTCGTAGGGGACCGGATCCCCTTTCTGAATCCCTTCGCATTCAAGAGCGGCCTTGTCCCAAGCCTCTTTAGAGGATAAGTTTTGTATCCACCATGGGTAAGTGCGGCATTGTGTAGGACGTATGGAGTATATTTGGCACTTCTTGTCTTTTAGGAAAATGCAATCAAATGTTTTGGGATGCTCGAGCAATGACCACCGATCTCCCACTTTCCTAAGATACTTTTGGACAAATTCATCGAGGGAAAGTTTCAGGTATTGAGCTATGGCCACAATTTCCTCTTCATTGACCCATGTGTATCCTGGAGCTCCCGTGCAGCATTTTCCACATTCAGTGCATTGAAATTTCAAGCCATCCTTGTACCAAGGATCAAATATTTTTTTGGGGTTATGAGCCATTGTCCTTTAACATTTGACGGATTCCCGCAACGATAAAAAGAACGAGAAAAACTCCGCAAACAATCCCCACAACCGTAACTTCTGTAATCAAATTTCCAAGTATGGCAAATTGCATACTGACCTCCATTGTTTGGTGTTAATATTATACGATTTAAAGATAAGTTTCATCATGAAAAGGATGAAAAAGTTTTTTATCGTTTTTGTCCTTTATGTCGTTTATGTCCTTATAATTTTATATTGCATCATTTTAAATATCTTTGTTATAATTGTCCATAAATCCCCATAAAACAAAGGATCTATTATGCCAAAGCAAAGAGAGCACTGGGGTTCTCAAATTGGTTTTATATTAGCAGCTGCCGGATCAGCGATTGGACTTGGAACTTTATGGAAATTTCCCTATGTGACGGGGGAGAATGGCGGCGGTCTCTTTGTTTTTATTTATGTCTTTTGCATTTTCTTTGTAGGTGTCCCCTTATTTATTGCGGAATTGATGCTGGGCCGTCGTGCGCAGAGGGGGGCTGTAGGTGTATTTGCAAGTCTCTCCAATGATTCCACTGTGTGGAAGGCTGCTGGTTGGTTGGGAGTTTCGGCTTCCTTTCTGATCATGTCCTATTACAGTGTTTTGGCAGGATGGGGACTAAATTATATTTTGATGTCACTCAATCAGTTTTGGGTCGGACGATCTCCGGGTGAAGTCACACAGATATTCGAGGTCTTGGAATCTTCTGGCGATATCACCCTCTTTTGGCAAGCTGCGTTCATTGCTTTAACTGTGGGATTGGTTCTTCCAGGAATCCGTCATGGGATCGAGTATTGGAGTCGATTTATGACGATAGGATTGCTTGTTCTGTTAGTCGGACTTTGCTTTTATAGCATCACTTTGGACGGTTTTCCACAGGCTGCGCAATTTATATTTTATCCTGATGCCTCTGAATTAAAACCTTCGGGTTTTTTAGAAGCGCTAGGACTCTCTTTTTTCACTTTAAGCTTGGGACAGGGAGTCATGTTGACTTATGGAAGTTATTTGAGACGTGAAGACGACATTCCTAAAACAGGTTTGATTGTTGGTTCTATGATTCTTTTGGTTGCATGTCTCGCTTCCATGACAATTTTCCCAATCCTCTTTACTTTTGATCAACCCCCACAATCAGGTCCAGGGCTAGTTTTCAAAGCACTTCCTTTGCTGTTCGCAAAATTGCCGGGAGCGTTAATTATCTCGACAACATTCTTCACTCTATTTGTGTTAACAGCGTTAACTTCTGCCATGCCTTTAATCGAAGTTGTCGCGGCAAACTTTATGGATCTTTTTGGTTGGTCACGAAAAAAAGCTGTGCTCATTGTGGGAATCGCCGCTTTTGTTTTCGGTATTCCTTCTGCCCTCTCAGGATCCACTTATCTTTTCAGTAATTGGGATGAACTTTACGGAAAGACCTTCTTTGCTACAGTTGATGGGCTCGTTTCCAATTGGATTATTCCGATCGGTGGATTCATGACAGTCATTTTTACTGGCTGGTTCTTAGATACTTCTATGCTTCGGCAGGAGTTCGAGACCGGCTCAGCCTTTAAATGGTTGTGGGGTCCGTGGGTCTTCTTTATTCGATGGGTCGCCCCCATTGCCATCATTGCCATTCTCTTACAAATGGGTGGCCTTGTGAATTTTGACGTTTTAGTTCAATAATCTAACACTCAATGCTTTAAGTGCTATAATTTCGTTTTATTTTCAAAAAAAAACTTGAATTTATCAAACATACCCCCTAAATGTTGAGCTATAAGCACTTTTGAATCTTTTTTGATGACGAAGTGTAGAGAGGGGGCATCATGATCCGTGACGTTGATAATACGTTGATTTTGATTGAAAAGGTTTCGGAGAGTCTTAATTCTTTGGCAACAGTTAGAAAAAAATATTACTATTCCTACGACAAATCAAATAGAACTTTTTACGAATCTGGTTCAGCATTAGTCAGCCTTCTCGATTCAACAGTTGGTAGAGGTTTTGCTGTAGGTTTTCAGGGATTTTGGCGGACAGTCACGTGGGATAGTCACGACTATCTTGTGGAAGGATTGGGATTAGTTGAAGATTCAGTGCGGAAGGTACTGAGGTGTGTGGGTGAATTGGCGTTTAGAGATGATATGGACTATCACCAGCGTGCATCCTTAATTGAAGGGATTCATAAATTACAAGTCAAAGTGGATTATGCGGCAGCAGGAGTTTTGAAGCTTTTGACGACCTATGACAGCCAGGATTATAAAAAAAGGAAGCTTGTCAATTACCAAAAAATATTCAAAACAGATTTACCTCAGCGCATCAAAGAATTGCACGAGCATATGATTGAGCAAACTGTGAAGGAAGAGTTTTACATCAAACAGCGCTATTTATCCCAAGAGCAAGAAAAACAGTTTTCTGAAGATCGTCAGGCGCGCATGATGTTGGCAGCGCGGAATGCGAGTCGGATCCGAGAAGCCGCTCATAATCGTCTTGAAGCAAGTATGATGAGAAGAAAAAGTAAGGTGGATCCTTTTACGGGTCTTTCCGCATTGGATATTGAGAAATTAAAGTCCTTTCTTTCGGTCAACAAACTGAAATTAAATAATCTTCTTGAAAGACAGATAGAAAAAGATAAGCTCAATCCTTTTTTATATTTGCGGCCTCATATCACAGGGTTCTTATGGTCGGTCCAATATTTTCACGATAAAGTGGTGATTCATTTAAAAAGTTCAAAAAAGAAAGGCCGTAAAGGGAAGCAACTGAAAGAGGGGTCGTTTAAGAAAGTTTCTAAGTCGGTACAGTTGACAGAAGAAGGATTTGGGAAAATTTTAGCGAATGGAGTTTCTGTGATTACGGACAACCCCACTGCGAAAGATACAAAATTGCAACACATGCGGGAAGTGGCAGATAACGAGAGACACTTTTTGATGAAGTATCGAAAAGAACGGGGAATTGTTCGAGTTAAAAACTTGTCTCGATATTTTTCAAAAGACAAAAAAGTTGAAAAGCAAGCTATCTTGATGAAGTACTATAACCTAGGAGATCTTCTCAGATACATTAAAAGGGAAGATTTAACATTGACAAGGGTTGAAAAGAACGAGATCTTGTTAGATGTCCTCTATGGTCTTCGTTTGATCCATAGTGACAATGCAGTGCACCTCGATATCAAACCAGATAATATCCTTCTCGAAAATACTTCAAAAATTGCCCAAAAGAAAGGGATTTGTGCCGCGATTTGCGACTTCGGTTTTTGCAGTTACCTGAGCGAACAGGTGAGTGCGGCAGGCACAATCTTTTATATGTCACCAGAAATTGTAGAAAGTCTGTACAGAGGAGAGACTGAAGAGGGAACCATGGTGGGTCCCCCTTCAGACATGTGGTCTGCTGGAGCTACTTTCTGGCTCTTGTTTACCGGTGAGCGGACTCCCTCTATGAAATATTTAAAGGAGAAAAAGAAACTCAAACCAGGTGTGATTGATATTATGCAAGATGAAAATGGGATTCCAGAACCGGAAAAGGATACTGCTGAACATCTTATTTGGAGAATGATGCGTCCCAGGCCTAAAGACCGCGTCACTTCTACCGAAGCTTTGGAAATCATGCTGAAGTTGATGGGGAGAGAGGTGAAATAAAATAGTACCTTCTCTTTCCACTGGAATCTTTTATTCCTAATCTATATGTTAATCGTTTATTTTGTTTGATAGGAGGTTGTCTTTATGTATGGTCTCTTTGAATATCCTACTTTGCGAGTGTTAAATAACACACATCAATCACGAGAATTACGTGAATCTTTTGATGATCTTCTTGGATTAGGTTATTTTGGCAAACAGGTGAGTGATTTTTCTTCAGAAGAGGCGGTTGAAGAGATCTGTATTTCTGAAGACAAACTAAGAGTATTTCACAATCACGGGATTACTGATTCCGAAGCCAAAATTCTGACCAAAATCATCCAAGAAAGTATTCCTTTGTGGAAAAGCTTTGGTTTTGAACAGAAATACATTCGGAAAAGGGAACGAGAATATCGATGCTTGCCCCGCTCTTTGTTTTACGTATTGAATCATGATGAGATCAAAGTCTACATTCAGTGTAAGAAATTCAACATTCCCATCGTGGGCTCGGGACTTGATATGGTGTACACAAAATCTTTTGAATTTTTTTCTGAGAAGACCCTTGTCACCTCAGCCATCACTTTGAGAAATACTGAATTTAGTCCTGGAAAAATCAGAACCGTGGCCGCAAAAAGAAATTTAGCCTGTAAATTGAAGAATGTGTTCGGTGTCCTGAAAGGAGCAAAAAACATTGTCGAGCTGATCCATACCCACGATTACAGGAATAAATATGGGATTCCAAAGGTCGGATTTTGGTTTGAATATTGTGAGCTTGGTGATCTTGAAAAATGGCGGAAAGAGGGGAATTTATTAACCAAAAGAGATGTCTATCAAATCCAATCTGATGTGATTAGTGGGATTGAATTCCTACACAATCACCGATTATGTCACTTTGACATCAAGCCATCAAACATTTTCCTTTGTCGGGATGAAAATGGCCAGATTAGAGCCAAGGTTGGAGATATGGGGTTTGCGGCTCCACCTGAAGAATTCAATGGAGCGGGGTCGCCTCTCCACTTGGCTCCGGAATACTGGGAGCTTTATACTGAAAAGAAGGAAAATAAATACAAACAACTGGATGGTTATAAACTTGATATCTGGGCATTGGGAGATCTCTTTTGGCAGTTTATCCATGGAGAACAGTTTATCCCTGAAGTGAGGCATCAAGAAATTCTTGCTTTGGAAGAAGTGAAATCATTTCTGGCGCTAAGATCAGAATTTCTTGAAAGAGAGTATCCTAAGGTCCCAAAAGGAGCCGATAGCCTGAATAAATTGACCATTGAGATGATCCAAAAGGACCCTGATAGTAGGCCTAGATCGATCAATGCGATACACTCTCGTTTTCAAAAATTTCAGCTTAATACAAAAAATAATGGTCTTTCAGTGGATAACCTTTGCCAAAGGTTTGAAAGCTCTTGATCAATAACCTCTATTTAGGGTATTCTATTGGCATTAACCCTAGTAAATCACATCATATGACGAATAGCGTCATTGAGATGAGAAATTGGAATTTAAAATTTTTTATAACAAGGAATGAGCATGGCTCGAGTAAGAGTTCGTCCCGGTGAACCGATTGACAAGTCGCTGCGATCATTAAAGAAAAAATTAGATAAAGAAGGCGTGATGAAAGCTGTCAAGGCGCATCGTTTTTACTTAAAGCCATCGGTTAAGAAGCGTGCGAAGTCAAAAGCTGCGAAGAAATACCAACGACAACGATAGATCAATCGCTTCTCTCTGGAATATTCGTCCAAAAAAATTGCAAAGTCGAGCTTAAGACGCTAATTTTAAAACATTATTTGATTTTAGCGTTACTTTGTTAAAAACCAGTAAATAAAACCTTTAACCTCCTATTTAGTATGGCTGATTATTACGATCTTCTCAAGATTTCGAAAGACGCGACACAAGAACAAATTAAGAAGGCTTATCGTAAGAAGGCCTTGAAGTACCATCCTGATAAAAATCCGGATGATCCTGATGCTGAAGCGAAGTTTAAGGAGATTTCTGAGGCTTATGAAGTCTTGAGTGATGAAAACAAGCGTCACATGTACGATCAGTATGGAAAAGCGGGACTTGAGGGTGCTGGTTTTCCTGGAGCTGGAGCTGGAGCCGGATTCTCCTCTATGGACGAAGCTCTTCGCACCTTTATGGGGGCCTTTGGGGGGATGGGGTCAGACAACATTTTTGACTCATTCTTTACTGGTGGAGGTATGGGGCCTGGGCAAGGCCGATCTCCTCGTCAGCAAGGATCCAGCAAGCGGGTCAAAATTACAGTTTCTTTTGAGGAAGCAGCAAAGGGAGCTGATAAAGAGCTTGTCATCGCCAATAACATCACCTGTACAACCTGTAAAGGATTTGGTGCCGCTTCGACGGATAGTGTGAAGACATGTACTCGTTGTAAGGGTCACGGTCAGATTTTTGAGCAGCGCGGATTTTTTAGCATGTCCATGACTTGTCCGGAATGTCAAGGGGAAGGTCAAGTGATCAAGGACCCTTGTAAGACATGTCGTGGTCAGGGTGTCACCAAAGAAAAGCAGCATGTGAAAGTTCATATTCCAGCTGGAGTTGACAGTGGCATGCGTCTCAAGGTGTCGGGATATGGAGATGCTGGAATTGGGGGTGGTCCTCCGGGTGATCTTTACGTTTTCATCAATGTGCAGCCGCATGAAATTTTTGAAAGGGTCGGAGATGATGTCATCATTGATCTTCCGATTTCATTCCCTGAGGCCTCTTTGGGTTGTAAGAAGGAAGTGCCTTCAGTTATTGGGCATACTTGTCGTTTGACAATCCCTGACGGAACGCAAAATGGTAAGGTGTTTCGTGTGAGAGGGGAAGGATTCCCCAATGTTCATGGTTCTGGCAAGGGTGATTTGCTGGTCAGGGTTTTTGTGGAGACACCGACGAGGCTCAGTTCTGAGCAGAAAAAGTTGCTGGGAGAGTTTGCCAAATCGGAGGGACCTAAGAATCTTCCTAAGGGTAAAAGCTTCTTTGATAAGATCAAGAACTTCTTCGCCCCAGAATAGCCAATTAGCCGCAGATAAACACAGATTTTCGCAGATTTCCTTTAGCACTTTCAAGACAAGTCTCCTCAAACAAGGTTGCCATCTTTATAAAATCTTAATTTAGATGTGCTACTATTATTTTTAATTAAAAGGGAGGTATAATATGTTGCCAATAACTAAAGTAGATACTAGTTCATTAACAAATGCAGAATTTTTTGTTCAAAAAACTCAAAATTTAGTCCTCATGACAACGAGAATTGCTCTTCAGACGTTGATTCTTAATCATTCTAAAAGCGCTCGTGATTTTTATGATGGTATCATTCAACCTAAACTGAATGAAATAACGGAATTGGATGAAAGATCCCAAACATTCTTTTCAAAGATGATGGCGCCGGTCACATCTGGGTTTGACGCTTTACCTGGAATGGAGAATGGGTTTCACCGGTTTCAAACTGAATTGGGAATCCCGAATATTAAGGCGAAATATCTTGAAGCTATCGCTCTTGATCCTATCAAAGCTTTGATCATAGAGCTAGATGATCGCAACCCTTCAATTATTGATGACGTCAACGCGTCATAATAATCTCCGGACGAGATGTAAAGTCCCTCTCGTCCCATTTTTTTAGTTTCTTTCTTACGACATCAGGCTATTAAATCTCAAAAAAAGATATACTTCTTTCAGACAATTGTGAGAAACGATTCATTGCCATCTGCATTGCAATCATATTATCGACTGTCATTGCACCTCCACTACTCAGTTTATTCCGTATATTATTCACATCATTTAGAGCAACTTGACGAGCAAATTGAATTTGAGTATTCATCGTACACCTATCAGTATTTACCTGAGTCAAGTTTGTCAAATGGGATAATTTTTCATGAGCATGATATGGAGTCATTTCTTGCCATCCGCTTATATCAAGAGATGTGATCGTAGCAGGAATCTCTTGAAAAGTATCATCGGTCACCCCTGATAGAATTTTGAGATGTTGAATGCGAGGACATAGCTTGACGAACTTAGTTAACACTCCTGGTGAAAGATGCACATTTGACAAATCGAGTTTTTCTACAGTATTTAAAATTTCTTTGTCTCTTTCGTTCAAGACCTCTTCACTTAAACCGTGTTCAATGAATTTATTCATCACCCGTTGAGTCCTTTGGTCAAGGGGTAATTTTGTAGATAACAGAAATTCATCTTGAGCAATATCAGAAAGTCTGCTTTGTAGGCCTATGAATAAAGTTTTGATTTGTTCATAGTCGAGGTTATTAATGATCGTTAGAATGATCTCTTCAGGAAGATTCTCAAGAGAAATCCCTCTGGCATGCAACCTCGCCTGCCCGATGGCTTCTTTTAACTCATTTTCTTCAACGTCAGAAATAATCCCTTCTCCGAGAATATTTTCGACTTTTTGAGTGACATCTTCTAATTTTGCAGAATATTCTGAAAAACTTGATTCATTGAGTTCTCTAAAATTACAGTGATTGATATTCTCAAAATGTATTTTGATATCAGAAACAAGCGATTGGATCTTATCGGGGCTGCTATCTGTAATGGAAGCGATTTCCTCGATATCGCGATTAATGCGATCTATAGATTGATTAATGGTTGGCTCCATAATATACCTCCTGGTAATCATTGAATGAGTAAGCAAATCGCATGCCACGTCATAAAATCCTGTTTATTCTTTTATCAGGTGCTAATAACGAGACTTTCGCTCTTTTTTAACCGCGAAGAACGCGAAGAACGCGAAGAACGCGAAGAACGCGAAGA
>SDBV01009179.1_pt1 | contig 13194 bp, 10 predicted proteins | sample 2277081 | NCBI WGS metagenome assembly SDBV01 (sample SAMN10402039, study PRJNA504765) | marine sediment metagenome | isolation source: marine sediment core GS10_PC15, 223 cmbsf | place: Arctic Ocean: Southern Knipovich Ridge | collected 2010
TTCTATTTCTTTTACCTTAAGTTGCTGTGTATTATGAGAAGTATAGTCATCAATAAAAACGTCCTCTGTGTCACCTTCGGTAAAGTACTTCTCATAATTAACATAGTTCAGATCACGATCGTCGGTATAGACTCGATAATAATCTCCCATGTCTTCAGACCTATGCAGTTCCTGCCTGGTAGCAAGGGTCTCATATATTTTTTCTCCGTGACGAATACCTATTACCTTTATAGGCACCTTAGATTTGAAAATATTTTTCAGCGCTTCTGCCAGATCTATTATGGTACACGCAGGTGCTTTCTTTATAAATAGATCTCCACGATTAGCATTTTGGAAAGCAAATACGACCAGGTCCACTGCAAAATCCAACGGCAACAGAAATCGCGTCATCTCAGGTACTGTTACAGTTAAGGGCTGCTTTGCCTTGATCTGCTTAATAAACAGAGGTATCACCGAACCCCGCGAGCACATTACGTTGCCGTATCGCGCACAACAAATTACTGTCGAAGTTTGCGGCAGTAATCGTGTAGACGACAGGGCAACTTTTTCCATCAATGCTTTTGTCATCCCCATGGCATTGATTGGATAGGCTGCTTTGTCCGTACTAAGACATACGACTTTCTCTACATTATGCTTTATTGCAGATGTGATAACATTGTGACTTCCAAGAATATTTGTTTGCACAGCTTGCATCGGAAAAAACTCACATGAGGGGACTTGCTTTAAGGCCGCGGCATGGAAAACTAAATCTGCACCTGTCATCGCATGATCTACGCTGTTTTTATCACGAACATCACCTATATAGAACTTCAGGCGAGGATTGACATATTTAATCCTCATCATCTCCTGTTTCAACTCGTCTCTGCTGAATATACGAATCTCTTTGCAATCGGTATCAAGTAGCCGATCAATAACAGCTGTGCCAAAAGACCCCGTTCCGCCAGGTATAAGAATTGTTTTATTGCTTACTCCGTCCATGCTCACCTCTTAAAACTGTATGCTATTTCTATGTTCGCCATTTATCATATGGGGTCGGATCCGATACCAACTGCCTTATCATATCAGGCCATGAAGGCGTTGTAAAGTGTGTCTCTTTCTTAAAACGATCACAAATAAGGCTTCGGTCCATAAAGAACTCTGTTTCCGGTTTGACCTCTATATCAAGGGCCATAGCATCAGACAACTGACAGATAAGGTCATACTTGTTTATTGGTTCCGAAGAAATCTGGTACAGCCCTGCTATCCCAGGATGATTCTGAATAATGCTATCAATAATATTGACCAAGGCAATAGTAGTAAAACCGGTATAAATTGCTTTTTTAAAACCGTTGACTTTTTTCCCTTTATTCGTAAGAAACCATTCAACCAATCCTGATGAAGTGTTAAGCTCTCGGCCCACTATTGAAGTGCGTAGCGTGACACAGTGACTCCGATCAGCAATTTCACCAAGACATTTTGTGCGCCCATAGACATCTGTTGCATTTGGAACATCAGTCTCAACATAAGAACCTTTCTTGCCATCAAAGACGCAGTCGGTACTTATTTGAATCAAACGGCTAGATGTTTTTTCGCAAATATTGGCAAGTTGATGCGGCAACAGTGCATTAATCTTAATACTGATAACAGGGTCTTTTGCCTCATCCAGCTGCTTTATGATTCCGATACAATTAATGACCACATCAGGAGCAATACCATAAATTGTTTTTTCCAGTTCTTCATAATCAAGCACATCCAAAGGGCCTATCAGTGTCGTATTCTTATAGACCTGCGAATATTTACCATAGTACTCAACATTTTTTCTTATCGTGCCAAATACCTCATATCCATCAAGACGCTGGCAAAGCTTATGCCCTAACATGCCACCAGCACCTAAAATGAGAATTTTTTTCATAAATATCCCTTATCCGAGAACATTACAATACTTCTCGTTTTAATTTTCCTTACCATTGAACTAATGCCTGGTAAGTTTGCTTTGCACATTTATCCCATGAAAAGAACTGCGATCTATCCAGAGCTTTGTTTTTCAACTCCGCTATACTGTGTTCATTATCAGTAAGATTCTTCATTTTTGATACCATATCTTCTACATTCCTGGAAGTATATTCCAATGAGGATTTGTCAAATATTTCTGGAAGAGGCGGAGTGTCTGATGAAATGACAGCGCAGCCAGAAGACATTGCCTCAATCGCAATATTAGGACATGCCTCTACTTCTGTGGCAAAAACACAAAAAACACAATGCCTATAAAGCGATTGCATTGCTTCATATGCGACATACCCAACTGCATGTATTTGATCCGAATTTGGCGATTCCGATATCAATTTCTCAACAACTTCCCTGTATGGAGCATATGCCTTCGAGCCAGCGATAACCAAACTGATCTTTTGTCCGGCATTTTTTATATATAAATTGAACGCATTAATGACATCTTCGCACCGTCGATATGGCCAGAGAGAACCGCAGGTTAGAATATAAGGCTCATTAATACCCATTCCGGCTAACAATGCGATGTCATTTTTTATGTCACCGTCTGGACTAAAGTTTTCATCGCGTCCATGATATATTTTGAAAATTTGATCTGCTGGGATATGTAAGCGATTTACAAGAGTATGTTCGGTGTAACCTGAGACAGCAATAACTCTATCTGCATTGCAAAGCGATCGCTGTGACTGAGAAAAGAGTAACTTATTGCGTAACCACGGTTTAAAACTATATTTGTAGTTTCCAAAGGAAAATGGATCCATGTTGCGAAGCATCAAAACCTGCTTAACTCCATTTACATGTGGGCTTATCTGGTAGGGAGTGAACAGGATATCTATATTACGGACACGAACAATTTTGCGAAGATTACGATATTCCCAACAAAAACGCCTGAAACCCTTTGGGCGTGAGTTTCTAAGTAAGATACAATGCGATTCCGATATCGATGGAAACAAATGTTTCTGTTTCTGGTGTGCCAATATCGTAATGCTATGCCTCCGATCTGATTCGTGAAGCAATCTATAAAGTATTGGCAATAGGTTCCTAAGGTATGAAACCGCACCGCCACTAACTGATGAGAGGCAATTTATTAAAATGTTCATAGTTTTTGGGTTTTACGCTATTGCTCTTTGTGTCATCTAATATCTTATGTGATATTTAAAGTGTGTTAATCTTGTCACAGTGTATAAATTGCAATTATTAATCAACTCCAGTCATTTTTTCTTTTTTCAGCCAGTTTACGGGGTAAACTATTTTTTATTAAAGCCCCACAAAGAATTTTTCTGCAACAAAAGATACTTTCGAAACATTTTAACATTTGCTTTAACCACTCTTTTCTTTGTACGCCATGCATGAGATTTGAAAGATGCCTTCTAAAATTCATATACTGAATATAACCGCTCAACTCAGCTTGCGTTTCAACCCAATCCAGAAATGACCGCCATATATTATCCGATTGCTGAGATGGATCAGACATCCCAAGTATGCGACGAAAATGACAAATTCTTGATGACAGCCCCATAATCAACTGCAACTTTCCCTGATCAGTATTTGACAGCATGGCACCGTGTTTGCGAAGTTTTATTATAGGTTGTTGAATGCATGAAATATTACCAACTTCTCCAAGACGTAACCACAAGTCACAATCCTGCGATCTTAAAAACCTTGTGTTATAGCCTCCAATCTCAATTATTCTGGCCCGGTCAAAAAAAGCCGTAGAATGTGGAAAAAAAGCGAATTTCTTTTTTAGGTGATCCAACAGTATATTATGCTGTGACGGATAACAATACTCCTTAAGATCATTGCCATGATCATTTATCAAGACAGCTCCTCCTCCAAGCAGTACAACATCTTTATTGGTATTTACAAAATCGAGTTGAGTTGACAGCCTGTCAGGCATGGCGATGTCGTCTGCATCCAACCTTGCTATCCATTTGCCTCTGCAGGATTTCAGGCCAACGTTTAAGGAATCAGCCAGGCCTGTGTTTTCTTTTTCAATAATAACTATTCGCGTGTCCTTCGATGCATACTCTCTTAACAAAGCCATGGTGTTATCTGTCGAACCATCATTAACTATTACGTATTCGAATTCAGCAAACGACTGCTCTAATATACTGTTGATCGCCTCTGTAACAAATTTTTCGGAATTATAACAACTTGTAAGCACAGATATCTCTGGTGTTTTGCATGTTTGTTTGCCAATGAATCCGGATCTAGTCATGATTATATTAAAACCGATTGTGCTTATTTACTATCATGGTTCAAATCGTATTGATACAGTTGTCTCATTCATGTTCAAGATTCAAACAAGTCTCTTGTTCTGAGAGTTTTAAGTTCCGTACTGCTTGTAAGACTGTTGTTGCGATAAGAACCAACAGAAATACTGTAATAATATTCCATTGAATTCTCTTTACAAGTCCTAAAAGATCAGTTCGATAGAACTTATAAATCAGAGGGATCAAACTGCTGTAAAGCAGTATGGTGTAATTATTGTACTTCGTAGAGAATTTCAGCCATCTAATCGCTGAAACGAATAGTCCTATTATTATTCCATGAATTGCAACTCCAAACATTTTTCCATTAAGATATCCCTCTGCAATCATGGAAAAACCATAACCTGCTCCTTTTGCAGCATCTTCGGGGCTTAGCTTCCAGGCAAACCATTCAGAAAGTGGCTGTAGTTTTTTTCCACGAAGTTGTGTAGGTATCAGGGACTTAACTGCCATCAGATAGCTGGAACCGTATTGCACTTGAACTTCACCTGAATCTACCCAGTTAATAATTGTTCCTGAGTTACTTACTATCCGGGGTTCCAAGGCTGTAAAAATTTTTCCTTTGAAATTTCCCGGAATAGTGCCATTTCTGACGTACTCTTCGGAAAGATGGATTAGGTGCATCATTAGCAATCCACCTATTATAAGGGTTGATAGTAATCGCCAATTTAGTAAGCGTCCATTCCATCTAACTCTGTCGGCATAGGCTCCAGCACTGAAAAAAATTATTGCAGGACCTCTGCTCGTATAAACTATAAAATTAAAAGCCAGTACTACAAGAGTTATAAATATTAGCATCAGTCTTGCTTTCATGAGCGTTTTGGAGCGAGAAATTATTACACCTGCTGCAAAAAAACACAGGACACTTGACATCTTAACCAGTATGCCAATTATTTGTTGCGTAAGGAGACTGTGCTTGCTTGTATAAAGAAGGGTCATTTCAGCAGAATTCCCATCCCACCTGGTATAATGAGTTCCTGACAATATTTTAATGCCAAGTATAAGAAAGAAAAAAATCACAAAGAGAGGTATCCATATTTTATTTTTTGCCAAGTCATCCTTTTTGATATTCTTTAGCATTGATAATTTTTGTCTGCCTGCAATAAAAAGATATGTTAATGTAAAGAAAACTATAGCTATAATATGGCACTGAATCGCCTTAATGAATATATTTATATCAGCGATCCCTGAGCTGTCAAAGGTCAATACATTCATGCCAAGCAAATGCGATATTGATATTGGCAGTATGTTTAAAGTTATAAATACTAACAATAAAAAGCCCGGATCAAAAAAATCATTGTTCGTTCTTGGCACTGATCTGACAGCTTTAATGGACAATAGACAAGTAATTGCCAGAAGAGTGACATGGCATTTAAGATTTGTTGCCGGAATCACATAAACAGCAAAGATGATCAAGGTAGCTGATACTAGAAGATATATAATATTTTCTCTTTTTAGAGCCATAGATTCAGTCTTGTAGTCTTTAGTATTTTTGCGTTAAATATTGTTTATGAGACAATTGTAATTAAGATTGCAGCAAATGCAGAATTGGCCTACGTTTTGCCGATCAACTGATTGTAAAGATCGTATTCCTTCCCGGCAATGTAATCGATGCTGCAATTATCAACAACAAATTGCCTTGCTTTTTTTCCCATATCAGAGCATAGCTGTTTGTTGTCCATTAGTTTGATGATCGCTTCTCTTATAGAATCGGTCGTATTTTCGCAAAGAATCCCGTTTTCATTGTTTTTAATTATGTCCCGGACTCCATCAACATCTGTCCCTATTACAGCCAAGCCGCAAGCCATGGCTTCTAATAAGGCCTTGGGGTGCCACTCATAATTCGAAGGGAGGACAAATGCAGGATACTTGTTAATAACTTCATGAATTTGAGAATTAGGGAAGGTGCCAATCAAATCAGCTTGAATCTTATTTTTTTCAATATAATCATTGATCTCATCGGCCAATTTTCCTTTTCCAATAATATCAATTCCGTAGTCTGTATTCGAAACAGCATCAAGAAGGCCGTAAATATTTTTCTCATGCGACAGTCTGCCGATAAATAGAATTTTGCAATTTCTATTATCGCTTAGAGGTCTAAACTGGTCTGTATCAATAAAGTTAGGTAGGATAGAAATTTTTTTCTTATTTGCCTTAAAACTTTTCACAATGAAGTCATTCATCGATTTTGTAGTAACTATAATTCTGTCCGAAAATTTGTAACTCAAAAAAGAGAGTATTTTTGCGGCCAGGATAAAAGATCTATTGCATTTACTGCGTTTGAGATTTACATATAACTCATAGCCGCACCTTAGGATCATCTTTTTTTTATACAGAAATTTTGAAATCAGAGCTGTCCAACTTCCGGTCATTTGATTAGCTTTAACGATGTCATTTTTTCTGATATGATCTTTAAGTATAAAAGGCAGTAAGAGTGAATGAAAAACGGCAAGAATTTTAGATCGTGGTTTTTTTACATTTTCGTAAAAGGGAACTATTTTAATATCACCAAGTTTGGCCTGATAATTGTAGTCACTTTTGTCTCCATATGTAACAAAAGTAACTTCTACCCCCATTTCTTCTAATTTTTTATATAATTGAATTTCCCTGTCTATTAGTCCGGATTCGGCCCAGTCCTTAAGCGATACGCCGTATGAGAAAAAAAGTAGCAATTTCACATTGACACTCGAAAAATAAAATTTATCTAAACATGGCTAATTTGAATCTGCTTTTAAAAACCAGACGGGCTCAAATAAAATTCTCGGGATCGATTTAAGCTCTTTGGGCCAATCTTCTTCCGGCAAGGTGTAATAGTTGTCACTGACCCATTTTGCCAGATGCGAAAACTTATCCTTCGGTTCGGTTTCATCTGAAAACCTGAATATGATCTTAGGCCTAACTTTCATAATATCATCACAAACTTCTTTTAGCATCCATTCAGTTTTTGAGGGGTGAGGGAAATTGCCGGCTCTGTACCCGCTGCCGTCATACATTTTTGAAATTGCATGCCTCGTAGAGAAATATCTTTCGGCAATAAAACATATCCTTAAATATGAATGCGACCCATGGCCGTATACATAGTCTCCCGGATTTGTGTTGTTTTTTAAGAAAGTTGCCAGCAATTCTTCTTTTGTCGATTCTCTGGGGTTAGAGAAATGACCTAAAAAACCATCTCGGAATCTAGCTACCTCTGCTCTTAGAGTACTGTTGAACATGCAAAATAGAATCACAGAAAGCACTGCCGTACGCAGCATTTTCTTATCATCTTTCAATATCAGAGAGGACGAATGCAGGCGATAAATCCCAATTCCGATCACAGTGCACATAGAAGGAACCACCTGGGCAAAATAATGTCCACTTGATATTCCTCCACTCAAAGCTCCGAAGAGAGAGCCTGTAAACCAAAACATAAACAAGTAATTAATCCTGTCAAGTTTTTTTGGCTTCAACACGATAAGAATAATTGAAAACACAAATAATTGGCTTAACTTTTTTAATTCATGCGTGAAAATGTCCACCAGTCGTTCCATTCCGACTTTGTTTTCGAGGATGTTTCTTCCATCAACTGACATATTGAATGGAAAAACAAATGAACTGTATATCATTTCTCCAAATGCACCGTGGATATACAAATATGAAGAAACTATAGCCAAAGGAAATAAGAATGAGATGGAAAATATCAAGATGTTTTTGAGTATGGTTTTAGGTTTTTCTCTGTCAATGACAGCGATCAGCACAATATAAACTCCGATAGCCATCGCTTCAAATAATGCGGGCTGTTTGATCAAAAAAGCACTTCCCCAAAAAAATCCCGATGCAAACAGATATCTTGTTTTTTTATTTTTCAAAAAGTTAATCAAAAAGAGTATCGCAAGGGTAGACGGAAGAACTAAATACAAGGAAGGATGGTTACCGTCACGAACAAGGCTTGGAAGGCTGGCAAATATTGCCAATAAAAGTGACATGAAACCCGCTGTAAACAAATCAAAAACCTTTAAACCTAAAAAATAAATAGATACCGTTGCCAGGAAGATCCAAATAGTATCTATCAGGTGTATAGCTAAAACTGATTTTCCGAATAAAATCAGTCCAATCGCATTAATAAAATATATCCCGGGCAACTTCACGTCAAAATGTGTGTCTTTATAAAGCATTTTCCCGGATAACCAATAATTGGCTGAATATGCAAATGCTCCAGAATCTTTTCCTATTGGCGAAAATAGACTATCTGCTTTTATAATAAATACACATCCAGCTAAAAGAAAAATGACGACTATATTAATCGCTATTCTATGACGACTAGAAGGCTTATTCATTTCTATATTTGCTTTCAAGGTTACTATGGATTACACTTTATTCTTACGGTTGTCATAGATAAGGAAATTGTCTTTTATGAAAATTAAGGCTAGCCATCAGGTGAGTTTTTAGAAAACTTTTCGCATGCTTGGCCAAAACCATTTCAATTTCTTTCAGATTGTAACTGGGGCTTATTATTCAGAAGATGAATTGCTTATACTTTTCGAATGAATTGCAAGAAATCGGAAAACAATACCCGGCATTGATGCCAATTTCTTATACGCCTAAATGCTTTCCAACAATACGAAGGACGCAGATAAAAACGCCTATATGCCATTTTACTAAGTTTAATAATATCTTGTGGTAACATTAGATCGGTTTTAAAAGCAGGGTCTAGTGAGCCATCGTATATTACGGATTCACTTTCAAGCCAGTTTTGCTTAAGTACCTCTTCTCGTAAAGGGGTGCCATAGATTGGTATAGGAACGTTAAAGGATGCATAATCACAGTCCAGTTCTATAGCATAATCTATTGTGTTGACAGTGTCCTCAAAGCTCTCGCCCGGAAGTCCTAATATAAAATATCCGACAGTATGAATGTCATATTTCTTACACATTTTAAAAGCTTTGCGAATCTGGTCTTTACTTATTGATTTGTCATATTTATCCAACGTATTCTGACTTGCGCTTTCGACACCAATATGCAAAGCACAGCAACCCGATCTTTTCATCATATCGACAGTCTGCTCGTCAAGAACATCTGCTCGGGTATCTGCTAGCCAACTAAAGGAGAATTCTGACTTTATCATAAGTTCCATTAGTTCTCTGCCTTGTTTTTTATTTGCGCAGAATGTGTTGTCACGGAAAAATATTTCTTTTACACCAAGTCTTTTTAGGGTGTGCAATTCATCAATTACATTTTGAGGATCTCTGTAACGATATTTTATTCCACCTGCGACACAGAAATTACATCGCCCAGGACAGCCATAGCTTGTAATAACTGAAGAGAGGGGCCGATGCTGTCCGTGTGCTACATAGTATTTTTTTAATGGTAATTGTTCATGTAATGGTACAGGATATGTGAAACCATTTTCAGGATATTTAGTTTCGGTTCTAATTATCTGTTCATTCTTTCGGTAAACAATATTGTTCATGTCATCGTATTGGCCACAAAAGTATTTTGTGATGTCATTAGTTGTGAAGTTTAATAAACAAGCATCTATCTGTTGATGCAATTGCATTTCATGCTCAGGATTATGCAATAATAATCCACCGAGTCCAACCAGTTGTGCTTTTGGCAGTCGCTGACGTAAAAGGGCAATAAAATTATAGTCATCGTCTTTTACCGAAGCACCAATAGAGCAACAGACTCCTTTGGGTTGGTAAGCTGCAATAACATCTGCGGCCTCCTCGAAACCATACCCCATGGCATTTGCGTCAATTATAACAACATTGAAATTAGATTTCAGAATTGCAGAAATAACCAGCAAATCGACATTGGGCCAATTATAGGAGCCTTTTGATATTGTGCTGCTATACATATCCCTAAACACGATATTTTTATTTGGAGGGTTTACTAGTACAATTGTTGACATTAAATCAGTTCCTGTTATTTACGAAACTTGGCAATGATTAAAGAAAATTTTCTTTTTATCATACTATTAAGAACTCTTTCGGTTTTCAGGTTTTGTTTTCCAGTAATTACATTCACAAGGCTTTTTATTGTGTTTAAAGGCCGCAAGAACAATATACAAAAATGAAATGAAATGTACCCCAGCGTCCTAAATCGTTTGAGTTGTTTATCGCTAATATGTTTAGACCACGAAGTTGACTTTGAAACATCGGCGACCGAAAGCAAATCAAACCAACTGTCAATATTCAGATTGCCATTTTCTTTAAGTTTATCATATAATTCGCTTCCTGGTAGCGGCACAAAATTGGAATACCCAACCTCGTCAAGTCCAACAGATGCCAGTTTAATCGAGTACAGAATAGTTGCAAGACAGTCTTTTTTCGTTTCACCTGGCAACCCCAACATGAAATAGGCAAGTGTCTTGAGGCCAATTTTATTGGCATAACGAACAGTTTTAGTGACTTCATCAAGATTTTGACGTTTCCTGATTATATCATTTAGGACACGAGGCGAGCCACTCTCGGGAGCGACCGTAACATGTTCACAGCCGCTATCCTTCATTACCTGAAGAAGCTCAATGTCACAACCACTTGCCCTTATTCCATTGGGAGCTTGCCACTTAATAGTTGGGTCAATATTTTTGAGACCATGACATATTTTAAGCAATCTCGGTTTATTCATGGTTAGATTTTCATCTTCGAAATGAAAATCTTTAATGCCATATTCATTGTAACAATGTTCTATCTCAGCCAATACATTTCCAGGGCTTCTTGCGCGATATTTCCTTCCCCAAAGCCTGGGAGTACAAAATGTACATTCGAAAGGACAGCCTCTGGAAGATATCAAAGGGGTCCATTTTCCCCTAGATATGCCATGAGACTCCTTTGCGTCATAATATTTTTTCATTGGGATCAGATCTCGTGCAGGAAATGGAAGTGCATCCAGGTTTTCGATATAACTTGTTTTAGGATTGACTATAACTTGCCCATTTTCTTTATATCCTAGTCCATTGATCTGAGAATAATTACCATTTGCGGTGTTTAATTCTTTCAAGAGAGATACTACTGTTTCTTCTCCTTCAGATATAATTACAAAGTCAACATGCTCACTTTGAAGTGTTTCATGAGGAGTTGCAGATGGATGGGAGCCGCCGAGTACGATTCTGGTTTCTGGGAAAGCGAGTTTAATTTCTTTAGATAGTTCCAGAACTAAAGGATAAGCGAACGAGAAAAGATTTGAAATGCCAACAATATAAGGTGTTGTAGGCATTTGTCTAATGCGTTCGATTATCTTTGGTATATCCAAACCTCTTATGCTCACATCATTTGTTAAAGGGTGCGTTTCACTGAAACCTTCAATTATACAGTCTAAAACCTGTACGGGGTAGCCATGTTCTCGCAATGCTGCAGCGATATAAAGCAAGCCAAGGGGGGGGATTATTCCCGGGCTAGTCATTGTACAAGCAAACATTTGTGGTGGATTAATTAAAAGTATCATATGATCACCATCATACTGCGTCTGGATTATTCCTTAAGAAACCATTGTTTAGTTTTTTTTAGTGTTTCAGTTATTGGTGTTTGCTGCATACCAAGTTCATTTACGGCTTTGGAACAGCAACAATAAGATTGGCAGTGATGCAGCGTGTACACTTTACGAGGTGTTATCATCGCAGGGGCTTTCAAGATAGCTGAGGTGTATTTCAGCATTAAAGCACCGGGGAAAACTATCAGATATGGTATTTTCATTAAAGGCATGTTTTGGTTCGTTAATCGACAAATTTTCATGAACAATTCTTTAAGGGTGATATTGGTATTACCTAAAATGTAAACCTCACCATCTCTGGCCTTTGTTATTGCCGATTCAACAGCCAAAGCAGCGTCTTCAACATCAACGACATTGATTCCTCCGTTCATAAATGCCTTGATCTTTTTTTTGAGGAACATTTTTATGATCCGGCCCATAGGTGTAGGTTTTTCATCAAATGATCCAAGCAGGGCGGTTGGTGAAAGTACAATACAATCAATGGGGCTTTCTTCAGCATATTCAAGCACTAACTTTTCTGCGAGCAGTTTTGATTTCATATAATCATCGAGTTTTTCATATAACTCATAATCATTTGTTTCGTCGGATTTCTCAGGTGATTTTGCGGTTCCGAGCGTCCCGCGAGAACTTATATAAATAAATCTTTTCACTCCATATTGTTCTGATGCTTTAAGGATATTCCTGGTACCTTCGAAATTTACGTGCTGGTAAATCTTAGGGTCAGATTCACTGAATGAAGAAACAGCCGCGGCGTGAATGACGACATCGGCATCTTTAAGAGGCGTCCAATCCGTATCAGGTGAAGTCAGGTCACCTTGGCAGTATTTAATTTCCAGTCCATTAAGTATGGTTGGATGTTTTTTACTTCGCACCATAGCAGTTACATCGTTGTCGTGTAGAACAAGAATCCGAGCTATATGTGAACCCAGGAAACCGCTAGCTCCTGTCAAAAAAATCTTCATGAAGTCGCCTTTTCTTTTATGATGTACAGAGGGCGCCGTTTTACTTCCATAGAAATATTTGCAATATATTCACCAAGGATACCCAGGCAAATAAGCTGAATACCACCTATAAAGAAAATGCCTACCAATATAGAAGATATGCCAGCAGGGACTTTGTATACTAAAGCATAGAAGGTAATCCACAAAGCATATAAGATACATAAAGCAGAGATGATCAGGCCCAAATAAGTTGAAATTCTCAGTGGTTGGACAGTAAACGATAAAACCCCGTGACGTCCCAACTGCATCATTTTAGATAACGAATACTTTGTTGTTCCATTCTTACGGGGAGTTTCATTGTATTCAATAATAGTTCTATTGAAGCCAATAATAGATACAAGGCCGCGTAAAAATCTCGCTTGTTCAGGAAAATTTCTTAGATTGGCAACAACTTTTTGATCAAGCAGACGGAAATCTGCATTATGTTGGGTAAGATTGCTTGCCAAAACATCTTTCAACTAGAAATAACA
>SDBV01009180.1_pt1 | contig 13193 bp, 9 predicted proteins | sample 2277081 | NCBI WGS metagenome assembly SDBV01 (sample SAMN10402039, study PRJNA504765) | marine sediment metagenome | isolation source: marine sediment core GS10_PC15, 223 cmbsf | place: Arctic Ocean: Southern Knipovich Ridge | collected 2010
CTTTGGGCAAAGGGTATTGAATATTTGACCACAAAATCAAACTAATTTGCGCGCAATTGAATAGCATTTGTTTGTTCAAATAACATAACTCAGTAAAAAAAATTCAATTTGGATTTTTAAGTGATAGTATATAAATTCAAAAAAATGAATACCTCTATTCCCCTCTTTGGAGGGGCGTAGGCCTTGCTTTGCCGAAGCGGCTACGCGAAGGCAAGGGTGGGTCTATATAAAAAACCATTCATTTTTTGGCATTTTTCATAAATAGTGCCTGTCCGAAAACACAGCAAAATTAAAAATTGTCTGTTTCCATTCAAGCACTATTTAAGATATTTCTTTATCACCAGATACTTCAATTCCGTATCACCGGCATTACTAATTCCATGTTCCATATTTGAAGGGCAATATAAACTTGTATATGGTCCTACTACGGTTGTTTTTCCATCCAGATAGAATTTTGCTTTCCCTTCCAAAACAAAAAAGAACTCATCGGCCTCGTGTTTATGTGGTGGATGTGTTGCCCCGTGAGGTTTTACAGCGCTTAATTTCAATGTGCGGCCATCAATAAAATCCTTGTCGACAAACCAAAATCTATGACCTGATTTTGTCTCATCGGATTTTTCTTCAGCATACTCATTAACACAATTTTCTATGGTAAATTGTTTTTCCTGATTACTAACACTTTCCTTTTTCTCCTGTGCATGTACCAATTGAACCGTCATTAATAAAGCAATGACAATTACATTCCTAATTCGCGCTGATTTTTTCATTTTATTTAGATTATTTATTTTCTATTCAAAAGATGGTACACGATCATTCATATCTTCAATGCCATTTCTGTCCTTTACTTTTCCAATCCACGTTTCAAAAATTCAATTATTTTTAGCTAAGTTTAATCTCCATTTTAAACCAAAAGCTATTTATAATTGTCGTCATTAAAACTCTTCACCATTAGATGAATCTTCAGTAATTCATTCATAAATGCAGGTCCGCCAGTTATCGTTTCGTAATGCTTATGTTGATTGGTGGCTTTTGGCAAAGGTGATTTATCATCTATAAAAAGCTCTATTCCGAGTTGCCCAAAATAATTGGCACGTTTGTAAAATCTTTGGTCGCCGGTCAATTCAAAACTACTTATCATCAGCTCTATTACACCGGCAAAAACATTTGGTTTTAGAAGCTGCGATGTGTCTGGGCTTGATGCAAGATATTGTTCTGCCGCAGCAAGCATTAAGTTTTTATATCTAACAGCTAAATCGGGATATTCAGTTTTAAGCTTTTGATTTCGTTTGAAGCATATATTCGCTACCCGGGCATGTGGACCATAACCATAACCAGATCCCCAGGTTGAGGTATATGGTTTATTCATAGACCTGATTCTTGGAACACCCGTTGTTGCATCTAACGTAACCGCAAATCCACCACCGATCGAGTCTAATTTGTGGGGTGCATTCAGAAAGTCCATATCCTGTTTTAATGCAAATTTTTTCATTTGACCTGCTAATTCATCATCGAACAAAGGAGCAGCTTTTTCTAAACACCTTGACAGTTCGAGATTACTCTTTAACCATACAACATTAACATGGTCCCCTTTTTCGGTACTTCCTGCCGGTAAATATCCAGACCTAGTTAAGCTCATATTTTCCTCCATTCTGCCAAAAATCACCTTAATAGCCGTTAGTAGCTCATCTCTTCGTATCTGATCAACATTCTCTTTTCGATTGTATGCATCGGCCCATCGTTCAATCATTTGACCGGCATATCGTGGGAACTCAAATCCGGTATAAGGACCATGTACTGACCAACGGGCATGCCGGCTAAAATGGCCCGTTTTTTTATCCGCGATCTGATGATCCCACTCGCCTATAGTAAACTTCCAGCAAGCTTCAGGTGCAAGTTCGTAACATCTGTCCCAAAATGGCCATACACCGCATTCGTGGTAATCCCCATTAACTTTACCGTATCCACAAGTTTCATTTTCAAAATCCCAGTACAGATGTTCACCCCAAGCCATTAATCCTGTAGTAGGACTTTGACAATGTGTAAAGAAGTATTGTAGAGATTTATCTGCCTCCCTGGCATAGATTTCGTTTCCGCTTAGTTCGGACAGGGAGTATAAAATTTCAAATAGCTCACTATCCTGCAACAGATTTGCCCCGCCAATGGATCTATCGTTTTTTCGCACTCCCTTGATGGGTTCAAAATCTTCTTTTGATCCTATCTTCATCGTTTTCCTATTCAATGTTGAAGCAAACAGCGGGCTATTTTCAGCTCCATAAACATCCCTGCCCTCTGATATCATTGCGTTGGCATAAAGGTTAACAATCTTCAAATAATCAGGAAATGTTGATTCAATTCCATTATAACTGTCGCCAGTGACCTGGTTTGTTCCTGATTTTATATTGCAGGCCACGGCAAAAAATAAAATCAGGAAATAGCTGTTTCTTTTAATGAAATTGTGAATGATTATTTTCATTTGATTAAAACTTCAATTTAATAATATTCACTATTTGCAGTCATCAGATACCTTCCAAATCGCTTTGTAAATTCATATTTACTTTTTGACGCTGTTTCAGCAATAGCCCTGACTTCCTCGTTTCGGATACCGCTTTGCTCGATGGCATTCATGGCATACATACCAACAATAAGGTTTTTGTGATTTACCTCTTTGCTAAGTCCTGGGATAGGATCGTAGCTGGAATCGATCTTATAAAGCGCCAGATTTGCAGCAATCCGTACCGATGGATTTTCATCTGCCGTTAATGCTTCAACATCTTGCCGCGCTGATTTAACTTTATTTATTCCAAGCCAAGTCGCTGCCCAGTAGCGTTCTGAAGGCTCTTTTGAGTTTATAGCTTTCGACAAAACAGCGTTATTTTGTTTTTCACCTGACTCAATAATGTGAATTAAACGCTCATTAATATCTGTATATTCTGCCTGTTTCATGGCTGTATATTTGTTGCCATATTTTTTCCCAAGCTCCTCCAGCCAAGGTTCAGGAATCAATCCGGGATCATTTGTTTCAGCCATCCAACTATAAAGTTGCGCGCGTAAACCTACAAGTTCAGTTTCATATTCAGGATTTGCCGCCAAATTATTTGTTTCATACGGGTCTTTTTCAAGGTCATACAATTCTTCTACCGGACGAGTTGGCTGATAGAATCTCCCTTGCAGTTCATTCAGTTTACCATGCTTAAAAAGTTCTTTAGTATGCCTACTAATTTTCTTGCCATCCTTATATTGATTTCGTTGAGCATGTGGACGGTAACTAAGGAAATTTCTGATGTATTTAAATTTTTCGGATCGTACAGATCGGATAATTTCAGTCGTTTCATCACAACGGTCACGGGTTGCAAAAACGTATTCACGATTTTTGTATTTATTTGAAAAAATATCTTTTCCTTGTACATTTTCAGGAATAGGAAGGCCTGCATAGGCAAGCGAACTTGGTAGGAGATCTATCTGCATAACCATATCCTTACGAACAGTTGCCTTCTTTTCATTCTTAGGAAATTTAACAATCAGTGGAACTTTAATTCCTTCGTCGTATAGAAATTGTTTTCCGCGCAAGTGTGAAACTCCATGATCAGTAAGAAAAAAGATAAGTGTATTGTTATAAACTCCAGCCGCTTTAAGATCTGCAACAATTTGTTTCAGTTCTTGGTCTGTATCGAGCCAGGAGCCCAAATATTTCTTCCAGTCCTCGCGCATGGTTTCATCTTCGAAATAGTAAGGTGGTAATTTGAAGTTTTCAGTATTGGCAACGGTTTTCCTATTTTTGCCGCCATGTAATTGAATTTGAGAAAAGAATGGAGTTCCTTTGGGTGATTTTTTCCAGCTAGTTCCTGAGTAAATATCTTCTTTAACAAAATTATAATCCTGTTTACCAACATCACCATTTATTTTTTCGTTGCTTGTGTAATACCCGGCTTTCTCGAAAAGATTACTTGCCAATGGAATTTCTGAAGAAAGCTTATAACTAAAGTAATAATCCTTATTTCCTCCTCCTTTACCGGTATCTACCTGGCTGCGATGATTATGCGAAGCGCTGGTTGTCTGGTACATCCCTGTTACCAATGCTGAGCGAGATGGCGAGCAAACAGGAGCGGTTACAAAAGCATTCTCAAATCTAACACCCTCAGCAGCCAATGCGTCAATATTAGGTGTCTGAATAGCTTTTTCGCCATAACAGCTAATATGACAGGAAGCATTTTCTATAAAAATCCATAATATATTTGGCTTCCCCTTTGTTGTTGCTGAAAAAACAGGATTATTTAGTAGGAAGATGCCAACAATCAATAAAAGCCGTATTCTAAAATTTATATTTTTCATAGAAATAATTGTTCGTTTAATCGCTGGTTAATTTATAGGATACTTCAATTCAATTTTAAAAGTCTGCTACATTTTTAGGCCTTTCAGCGATTCCTAATCGATTCAATCTTTGCTTAAATTCCTCTTCTGATTCTCCAGGGCTTGGCCAAACATCACTTGGGGTATGCTCCCTTTCCATAATTTCATTAATTTTCCTGGCTATGTCAGGGAATTCCACCGTAAGATCTTGATCCTGTTCCGGGTTCTTCTCCAAATCATAAATCTCCAATGCTCCCTTTTTATTCTTATACCCGTACCAATTAGCCATTCTGACTGCTTGTTCTTCTTTATATTCCCAATAGAGGAAATCGTGCTTCTTTTGTTTTTCGCTTTCTCCCAATAAAGTTGGAAGAATTGAAATTCCATCCGTATTTTCAGGAGCTTGCCTGTTAATGATTTCAGCTGCTGTCGGCATAAAATCCCACATAGCCCAAATATGATCGCTCTCCTGACCTGGCTTAATTTGTAGGGGCCAACGCGCTATTGCCGGAACGTGAAAAGCGCCATCGCGGATATCGCCTTTCATCCCTGCCCTTGGAGATTCATCATTAAAAAAGACCCTGGTAGGAACCTCTCCTTTTTTGGCATTTCCATTTGTATTTCCGTTATCGGAGGCAAAGATCACCAAGACATTTTCATCTATATTCAAGTCCTTGAGAAGTTGAATGAGTTTGCCAATTTCGGTGTCTACACGAGTGATCATTGCCGCATAAACTTTATGCGATTGCGACCAGTCTTTATGTGTATATTCACCAAGCTCGGGAACTACATATGCTCCATGAGGCGGGGTATAAGCAAGGTATAAAAAGAAAGGATTGTCTTTATTATTGCGCACAAACTCCAGGGATTTTTCGCAATACACATCAAATGCATATTTTGCTTTCGATGGATCTTCGATTCCCAGGGGTTGACATATTCCATTTTCATCATAGCTTTGGTCGCCCCTGTAATTTTCGATAAGATGGTGTGTGCCATTTTCAGGATAGTAAACCCGCTCCTCATTGTGATATAAAAATTCAGGGTATTGATTGTGCGCATGTCGCTGATTCAGGTATCCAAAAAACTCATCGAAACCCATTTTATTCGGAATGCCATACTGGTTGTGCAATCCAAGCCCCCATTTACCAAACAAACCAGTTTTATATCCGGCTTCCTGAAGCATCATAGCTACCGTGTAATCTCCTTCCTGAAGTGATTCACGGTAATCTTTAATCATATTCCCCCTGACTCGTGCATGGCCCGGGTGCAATCCCTGCATTAGTGTTGAGCGGCATGGAGCGCAAACCGCATTTCCCGCATAAGACTCAGTAAATAGAATGCCTTCCCCAGCCAAGCGGTCGATAGCAGGCGTTTGGATTTTTTCCTGTCCAAAACATCCAATGTCGCCATACCCTAAATCATCAACCAGAATAAAAACGATATTAGGTTTTTCAGCGCTTTGGTTATCACCACTTTGCTGACTATCTGATTTGCTTGTACAGGCAAAAAATATACTCCCTAAAATAAAAAGGAACAATAATGACTTTGTAAAACTTGTGAGTAAAGATGTAGTTAATTTCATTTTATATTCTTTTAAACCATTTATTCAATTTTATTTAGATTCGGAAATATATGGACAAACGACTTATTTCTGAAGTGAAACAAGTGAATTAAGGTATTCTTCGAGGTTAGTAAACCCATTGCCATTCTTATCGCCATTTCCATCTTTTCCATTATTAGGATCAAATCCCATTTTCGTTTCCCAACTATCAGGCATTCCATCATGGTCAGCATCCCAGTTGCCTGGACGATTGACTTTTGGATAGTTATCCCATCCACCCACTTCGCTTTGGGAATCGATGAGTTTACCTGTGTTGTTTATTATGGTTTTAATGAAACGCTCATCAACCAAATCTCTTTCTAATGAACATCCGCTGTATTTGAGGCAGGATTCATATGCTTCCTGGGCAGATTCAACATTTGTCAATTTATATTTCCCGGCATCAAAGCGCTTCGAAACCTCAAACTCTTGTCGGGTTGTAGCCTGGTATTTTGAATCAGGGCCACCCCAAGCCTTAAAATTCATGGCGGTATAATTGTCCTCATTATATTTCTCTGGTAATCCATCAAAATAATTTCCTGAGATAAAACCACTGGAAACCGGTGTTCCTTTGTCCGATTTAAACTGTATAGGATGAATATCTTTTGTCATTGATGGGCCAGCCTTGTAATAATTACCAATAACATTTATTTGTTCACCAGCTATGTTATTGGAGTTGCGCCAGTTATAATCGATGTTGTTGCAAAATTCTGTAACTTTGGGTCCTCCGTTAATTGAGGGATGTCTGCTTCTGCTGCTTGCATAAATGTTGTGATGAATAGTTGCCTCTCCTTTGGGATCCCTGAAAGAACTGCACATTCCGTGAGGTCCTTTTTCATGAATGCTGTTGTTCAGCGCTTCGCTAAAAATAATCCATTGCAGGGTGACATTTTTAAGTCCACGAAAGTCACCATTCCCGTCAATTCCCCAGCTAAGTGACAGATGATCCAATATGATATCTTCATTATAATTTACTTCTATACAGTCAAAACCTGAATTAGGCGGCTTGTTTTCATCACCCAGCCTCACCCTTAAATAGCGCACTATAATATGTTTTGAATCATGGATTTTTATTGGATAATCTGCAATAGTAATCCCTTTGCCCGGTGCGGTTTGGCCGGCAATGGTAAGGTAAGAAACATTTCTAATTTCCAGATTACTCTTGAGTCTGATGGTTCCGGCGACGTCAAACACGATTGTCCTTGGCCCATTTATTGACTCAATACCTTGTCTTAGCGATCCAACACCATCATCTTCAATACTTGTTACATGATACACATCTCCGCTGCGTCCGCCCTTCGTAAACTTACCGGCGCCTTCAGCACCCGGAAAAGCAAGCGTCTGGGCGCTTATGATATTCACATTCATTAAATAAATCAGTACAACAAAAATAACTGCTGACAGATTTCCGAGTTTATATCTTCGATTCGATTTTCTCATTAGTATACATAATTAATGTATTCTTTCAGGTTAATATATCCATCATTATTCCGGTCGCAATTACAATCTGCAAGAGATTTGGGATTTAGTTGATATTGTATTTCCCAACGATCAGGCATCCCCTCCTGATCTGAATCTATGGTGTTTGCAATGATTTTAAAGCTTCTTCGCATGCGAGGCTTAAAAGTATAACTATAAAAAATATGATGTTATTTCTCATTGGGTTATTGCTCTGATAAACCAAAAGTCAGGAACCGAAAAGAAATAAGTTGCGCAACTTAATTCTTTACAGTTCCTTAGAGACAACAAAAAGGCAAAAAGCATATATGTCTTATTCGATAATTTTTCTTAGTTGTTTACTCAACTCCATTAGGTTTCGGGAATTCACGCATCGGACTATAGCGGATATATGAATCGAATACCTCTTTATCTGGCCCCACTACACGTGGATCTTTTGATATGTTTAGTTCCTTCATCAATACCTCCTTCATCTCTTTTTCTACTTCGGCGTATTGCGCATTGCCTGATAAATTACTCAAACAATAAGGATCTGTGTTAATATCAAATAGTTCAAATTCAGGACGCTTGGCATGAGCCCAATCAAAATAAGGCTTTATATCCTCATCATCCATATTTTCAATAATAAATGATTTTGTAGGAGCGGCGTCAATGTCGGTAAATGCCCAGGGGGAATGGTGTATGCCATCTTCATCAATGCCGTACAGAGGATACAGTTCATCTGAGGTGCCTGGCACCAAACGCTGTGGCGCTCCGGCAGGCCAGCGATCGTACTTTACATTCCATATGAGTAAGAAATCTTTGCTTCGGATTACCCGTTGTGGGTAGCCCCAGTTCAGATAGCGCGATGAAGAATGCCTTTCACGTCCTGAAAAAACGTATTTTTTATTGCTATCAACTACACCCTGTTTGTTAGATTTCAGAATACTTAAAATACTCTTTCCTGAAATAGGCAACATCCCCGTAGAGCTGGTTTGTGTAAGTTCAAGAATGGTAGGGGCAATATCGGCAAAACTTACCGGGTCGTCAACTATCCGCCCGCCTGGGAAATTTTTAGGAAAGCGTACCGCCATAGGTACATGAACGCCATATTCGTAACCATTGGCTTTGGCTCTCGGAAAGGGCATTCCGTTGTCTGCTGTAACCATCACGATGGTATTTTCCAACTCACCTATTTCTTCCAGATAGGTCAGCATGCGCTGTAAGTGCAAATCGAACCACTCAATTTCTACGGCATAGTCCAGCAAATCTCCACGGACAATTCCGTGATCCGGGAAAAAAGCGGGGACTTTTACATCCTCCAGTTTTTTATTGTTGCGTATCCAGGAATCCTGTTCGTATGAACGGTGTGGTTCTCTGGCGCCATACCAAAAGAAGAAGGGTTTGTCCTGGCGCACATTTTCCATAAAGTATTTGAAATTCGCAGCATAATTTGTGGAATTTATTCCCTTGGCGGTTCGCTCATCACCGGTAGAATCTTTTTTATATTGAATGCTGCCATGCTCAATTCCACCCGCATCAGTTACCCTCCACAGCGAATCTTTCTCATCGCGTGCATATTTGAAGGGGGAAACCCCTTTTCCTGTCCGTCCTGTGATGTAACCGTTGGTCTCCAACAAATCGATGAAGGGAACATATTTTTTCATCCATGAGGAAGCATGTTGTCCTGATTGTTCATTTTGCCAGTGATACCGACCTGTAACGATGGTGCTTCTGGAGGGGGCACATCCGGGTGATCCGGCAATACAATTGTTGAAATAAACACCTTCTGTGGCCACCCTGTCAAATGCAGGTGTATTCACAAATTCACTACCAATAAAACTAGTATGGGCAAAGGATTGGTCGTCGCTGATGGCAAAAAGGATGTTGGGTCGCTTACGCTCGTTGCACTGTGCAAATATCAATAACGAGATAATAACGATTAATCCCGGTAGAATGACCTTTTTTCTGTGTGTAAAAAAAATTTTCATAATAAGTTGTATAAAGGTTTGAGAATATTGTAGCAATAAAGCTACATAAATGTAAAAAAACAAAACCATCTTATCCATTGGATGAAAGAAGTGAATAGGCACGCGTCACAGACAGCACGCCAGTGGGTTTGGAGTTAAGCACTTACATTTTTCCTTGTCTCGTCCAGCCAATGTCAATAAGTTAAGGTTTTTTTACCAATGAAACTATATTGGGAGCACAGCGATATGTTTGGCCCGGCAATATATTGGCGTCACGTGGCAGTACTTAACATTCCCTGATAATATATTGACGTCCGGGGTAAGATTTGTGACATCCGGGGTAATATTAAGGTCAGGATACAGAGGATCTGTGTTATACCCCCGGAGCTTAGAGGTGTCATGCCTATAAACTGAAATTATTGTTTTTTACTACCAAAACACATTCAAATTAGCAGTTTAAGGCAGTATGATGGGATTTTGGTGCCTGCTGTGGGTAGCCAACACACCCGGATCGGCAGGTAAAAGCATTGAAATGTACCATTCAATGCTTTTGCTGTCATTTTAGTAAGGGTCACTCAAGTATAAATTATGGGGGGATTTTGTGAGGAAGTTGTTCCTCAGAGTTCTCTACGAGTAACTCTGAGGGGGGGGGTAAATTCACAGACTATACAGATGCTACACTCTACTTCGCACCAGTAATTACATTAGAACCTAGATGGTATTATAATCTTTACAAACGAATTTCTAATGAGAAAAATATTGCTTGCAATAGTGCTAATTTTTTATCCATACAAATTAGTTTTATGCCCGACTGGTTTATCATTCCAATTATTCCAACGCATTATTCAACATTAAATAATCAAAGCTCCATTATACCAACATGGGGCATAAGAAGAAATATTGGAAATCACTTCAATTTTCAACCGGTTTAAAAATGGGATTCCTGATTTATAAAATGTAATGTGCTTGTTGCTGAAATATTAATTGCTTAATTGTGTTAACTTTTTGTTATGAATAAATTGAATCTATGAATTTGGAGAATAAAATTGAAATACTACTGGTAGAAGACAATCCTGATGATGCTGAATTAACCTTTAGAGCTTTTAGAAAGAACAATTGGGAGAATATCGTTCATTGGGTGAAGGATGGTGAGAAAGCATTGGAATTTCTATTTGATACGGATGATAAAGGAAAACATCTTCACCGGCCTAAGGTAGTTCTATTGGATTTGAACCTGCCTAAAGTTACCGGGCTGCAGGTTCTGAAGAAAATTAAAGATAATGAATTTACCAGAAGTATTCCGGTTGTGGTATTAACATCTTCCAATGAAGAAAGGGATATTGCTGAGAGTTATAAACTTGGCGTGAATAGTTATATAATTAAAGCTGTTGACTTTACAAAATTCCTGAGTTCTATTCGTGAGATTGGTTTATACTGGCTGGAACTCAATCGGCAAGCGGAAGGATAATAAAATTGAAGAAGGTGTTTTTTATTCACATTGGGAGATCAATTAATAACAATGTTCCCTTTCCAGGTGTTGATTCAACTGTTAATTTTCCATTTAAATAATACACTCGGTTTTCAATATTTTTAAGACCAATCCCTCCTTTTGAAGGTATTTTTGATGAGTCAAAGCCAATGCCATCATCTTCAATAGTAAGTGACAATGAATCCTCAGATTTTATCATTTGAATAAAAATTGTATGTGCTTGCGCATGTTTGATAATGTTGTTGGTCGCTTCTTGTATGATCCGGTAAAGATTTGTTTCAATTTTGGCATTAAATCTTTCCTCATCAAAATTCCAATGAGCATTAATTTGAAAATCATGAACCAGCTTAATGTTGTTCAACAAGGATAAAGTTGCCGCTTTCAGCCCAAAATCATGAATAGCTTTTGGCATCAGAGTATGCGCCATATTTCTGGTTTCTTCGATAGACTCTTTAATGATCCTGGTAACCTTGACTATTTTTTCATCTTTATGCTCTTGAGGCACCTGGTCAATTAACATACCGGCTAAAGAAAGATTTTGCCCCAGGTTATCGTGCAATTCTTCTGCGATGGCCTTTCTTTCATTATCGGCGCCATCCACCAGGGACTGAATTCTTAGTTCCTCCGATTTTAATCTGTGTGTCAGATCGATCATTGCCCCTAGTATTCTTATTGGATTCCGGTTGAGGTCATAAAAAATGTATGCCACTGAGTTGACATGTTTAAAGCTTCCATCTTTACATTTGAAACGAAATTCCACAGACCAGTTTTCCTCTTTATTATCCAGGCTACTCTTTAGACTATCTTCAAAATAATTTATATCCGCCTGATGAATGTTTTTCTTCACCCAATCAATTGTGTGCCCCACTTTATTCATATTATATCCAAAAAGAGTGGTAATGCCCTCATTCCATTCGATATTATTTTTTGCTATAAACCATTCCCAAATTGCATCACTTGCGATTGAAGAAACGATGCGGTATTTTCTCTCACTATTATTCAGTTTGATTTCCTGCCGCTTTCTGGCAGTAATGTCTCTGGCATTAAGAATTACACGGTAAAGATTGCCATCACCCGTAAACAGCGGGGCAACAAAATTTTCCCAATGTCGATTACCCACCGGAAAATTCGAATCATCTTCCCAACTAACTGTTTTTCGACTTTTTACAGCCTCATTAATTGAGTTTATCAGGATATGATTATTCACAAATACATGTTCAATTGGTTTGTTAACCGCTTCATGGTAGGTAATTCCTGTATTGTAAGTAAAAGATTTGTTCACGGCGCTGATTATGTATTTCTGATCTTCTTTTACTATTTCAACAATGATATCTTCAACGGTATTAAAAATTTTCTCAAGTCTTTTTTGACTTTTTTCCAGTGATATAGCTGAATTTTTCAGATTCGTTATGTCTTCGGCCATGAGGATGAATGAATTTTCTCCAATCGGAGCCGACTTAAATTTTATATATTTAGAAGTTCCATCCTTACTTTTAATCAAAGGGAAATCTATTTCAGGTAATTTTTCATGTGGATTAAATTCGTTTAGCCAAAAATCCACCATCCACTCACTGTCCTTTTCATCCGGAAAAATTTTGAGTATAATTTCTTCAATAGAAGCGAGTTCCTCCAGAGAATAACCAAATGTTTTTTCTACCATAGCATTAATGTATTCAACCTTGCCATGCATAGAAAATATCATTATGGCTATGGGTGCATCCTCTACCAGCAATCGGAATTTATTGCGTTCAAACTCAAGGGCTAATTCAGTTTTTTTCTGTTTTCTTCTTAATTCCGCTTCATTCAACTCCCTTTTTATCGCCGGTATTAGCCTGTCCAATCGATCTTTCATGAGATAATCCTGAACTCCGCGCCTCATTGCTTCAACTGCCAACTCCTCGCCAATAGCTCCTGAAACAATAATAAAGGGGATATCTTTGTGCGTTTGTTGAAACATTTCAAACGCTTCGATCCCTGTAAATCCATTTAAATCAAAGTCCGAAATGATAAGGTCGAAATCACTGGAGGCCAATACCTTTTGAAGTGATTCACGATTATCACAGATTGTGTATTTCAGTATAAATCCATTTTTTTTGAGTATCCGGATCAATAGCAATGCATCATCTTCAGAATCCTCTATAATTAACAATCTGATTGTCATAGTATCTATTGCCATTTGTTTATATATGTTGGATATAGGCGCTCATTAGGCAGTACAATAAATTTGATTTATAGGTATAGGCGCTTAGATCGCACCATTAATTATCTATAAACTAATAACTTAACTCATTATTAACCATCTTTCTTATTAACACATCGAATATTGTATCCATATTTGATCTTCTATTGT
>SDBV01009181.1_pt1 | contig 13193 bp, 3 predicted proteins | sample 2277081 | NCBI WGS metagenome assembly SDBV01 (sample SAMN10402039, study PRJNA504765) | marine sediment metagenome | isolation source: marine sediment core GS10_PC15, 223 cmbsf | place: Arctic Ocean: Southern Knipovich Ridge | collected 2010
TTATATTCTGATCCCGATGACGATGATGTCATCAACCTGCTCGGCATTGTAGGGAACAGTCCAGTCATAAAATGCCTTTTCAAGAATAGCCTTTTGCTCTTCCATCGGTTTCTTATGATTTTCGAGGAGGATCTCTTTCATCCTTTTAATCATAAACTTTTTATTCTTTTCTCCTCCGAACTGGTCCTGATATCCGTCTGAGAAAGTAAACAGGATATCACCTTTGATAGCTTCCATTTCATGGTTCTCAAAGGATTGATCAGCAAGTTGATGTATACCAATGGGCATTCTGTCACCTTTGATCTGTATCAATTCATTGTCGCGAATAAGGATCAGAGGATTATTGGCACCTGAAAATTCTATAGTCATTTTTTCATAATCAATGACATGCAGGGCCAGGTCCATTCCATCTTTCTGTTCTCCTTCATGTCCCTTTTGTTTCAGGGCTGCAATCACCTCTGCCCGCAGTTCGTTCAATATTTCTGAAGCTTTCGTTATTCCCTGGGCGCCAACGATATTATTCAGGTACGCAACGCCTAACATGCTCATGAATGCACCCGGAACACCATGCCCGGTACAGTCTGCTGCGACTGTAATAATTTTACCTTCATGATTTGCAATCCAGTAAAAATCACCACTTACAACATCTCTTGGAAGGAAGAGGATAAATCCGTCAAGCCCCAGTTTGCCGAGGTCATCTTCCGGAGGCAGCATGGCACGCTGGATTTTTTCAGCGTAATGAATACTATCCATAATATCCTTGTTTTTCTCCTCGATGACCTCCTTCTGTTCCACGACCTCAGCTGTCCTCTCCCGTATGATTTCACGTAGTTGCCTTGTATACACCTTGACGATGGTATAGACAATAGCCGCGGCAATAATTATATACAAAATGAATGCCCACCATTTCCGGTACCAGGGGGCAAGAATCGTAAACTCGTAGGTCGCTTCATTACTTATTTGTCCATGTACATTTCTTGCCTTTATTCGGAACACATATTTACCTTCATGAAGGTTTGTATAGGGCCTGTATGTCTCATCGGTCCAATCGCTCCAGGTATCATCATTTCCATCAAGGAAATAGCTGTAACGGATAAATGATTCATCATCCCCCGGCTGAGCGGAATATTTGAAGACCAGGGAATTTTCCCTGAAAGGCAGAGCAGGTTTCAGAGCAGCGGGTTGTCTCAATGATTGAATATCCTGATTATCCATATAGGTTCCACCGAAAACAATGCTTCCGTTGCTCAGTTCAACTCCTCTTATGTATGCATTATATTCCTTTTTATAGTCTCTGATAATATCCAATTGGAACCGGAACAATCCCTGTGAGCCACCAAGCCATACTATACCTCCTGTTTCCTGGTATAGTGCATGGATCAATTCATCAGAGAGTCGGTTAAATGGTTCACCAATCCAGGTATAAGCATTCGGTTCGGTTTCCTGGAGGTAACCTACTTTATATTTAAACTCCTCAGCATTTTCAGAAAAGGTAACCATCCAGATTTCAGGTTCCTTAAATTCACTGATACGGTGAATATAAAGTGATCCATTTCCAAACTGATCTCCATATGAAGAGTCAGGTTTGAAACTTTCTTCAATCAGGTTGAATTTGAATAAACCCTTGTTTGTAGCGATGGTGGGTGGACCTTTAAACTGGGAGATGATAAATGGTCCCCTGGGAAGACCATTTTCCTCAGTGTACTGGCTGATACTGTATTCACTGATTCTGTTATCTTCAAAGCTTTGAATATGCAATTTATATAAGTTTTCCTCAGCTGTTCCCATCCACAGGTTACCCATATGATCCTCAGAAAGGTTCAGAATCATATCCTCAACTTCCGCATAGTGCTGTTCTTGAATCCATTTGCCATCGTTCCTGTAAATACTGGTAAGTCCGCTTTCGAGGCCAATATAAACACGGTTTGGATCAAGTTTTGACTGGTAAAGTTTGTACACATAATCTTCCAGTACCCTTGTGTATTCATAATCCCTGGACAGCTCCATTATGTCAGTGTTTGTTACGACCAGGAGTACTTCATCATCACCGTTTCTGTAGGTGATCATATCCCAGCACTCCACGTCCAATCTTTCCTCCGCTTTAAATACAGACCGCCTGAACTTGCTTAAATCCTGATTGTAGATTTCTTGATCCATATAGAACAGACCAACATTGGTTGTAGCATAGATTTTGCCATTAAATCGTGTTATGGACTGAACTGTACCGATGAGTCCTTCACTATCGGTAAACTGGGTCAGGGCAGTCTGGACCTCTACTCTGCTAATCCCACTGCTAAGTGTTAACCAGAGGTTGCCGGACTCATCCACGTACTGTCCCTGAATAATCTGGTCCTGTAAGCCCGCCACCTTATCTATCACTGCAACAACGTTGAATAATGAATCAATTATTATGGATCCGGATCCCCAGGTGCCAATTGATATCCTGTTGGGACCAATCCTGATAGCATTAAATATCTCTACATTAGAAAAGAACAGATCACTTTCTGAATATATCTTCGTGATTTCTGCCTGATCTGGATTATCTGCTGGAAATTTAAATTTGAAAAAACCATCCATTTCCGTCACAATCAGTATGTTATCCTTACTTAGTTCAACCAGTCCATAAATGCTGCTCTCAGCAAAAATTATTTCGCTTTTGACAGGAATGATACGGTCTCCTGAAAGATAACCCAGACCTGATTCAGCGAAACTAATAAATAGTATTTCACCGATATAAAATGATTCATGAATCTCTTCTTCCGAGGGAATGACCTGGATTGAATCTCCATTATAAATGAAAATATAATGATATGCCTGAAATACAATACCATGTTTGGTAGTATGGGTTTTCCAGATTTCGTTAAAGCTCTGATGCTCCTCTTCCAGTTGATCAGAAAGAATCGAATATTCAAGTCGGCCAATGGAATCACTGGCTATATAACCGAACTCATTTACAGATCCGAAAAAAACTTTACCCGCATCATCCACAGCCATTGAATGTACTGCAGATCCATCTGTAGGAGGTATCAGACTCCAGTTTTTCCCATCGTATTCCAGTATTCCCTGCACGTTGCCAAAGTACATAATGCCCCGATGATCCTGAACCGCACAAAATACCTGAGGAAGGGCATCGTATTGTTTGGGATAGAAATTATAGACAGGGTATCGTCCTGATTCTGTTCCTTGCCCAGATGTATTGTGAGGTAAGATAAACAGACAATGAATGAGCAAGTAAAGAAGATGGTATTTAATCCGTCTGATATTCATAATGGAAGTGGCTTATAACAAAAGTAGTAAAAGCGGCCCAAACAGAAAAAGAAGAGGGTGCCCGGCGAAGGACACCCTCTTCTTGATAGATGGATTTATTCTATTTCTTAATCAAAATCCTGTGTATTAGCGCCTTGCTCGTTTTGACTTGGATCTGGTAGAGACCCTCTGAATAACCCGTCAGATCAATCTGTTCTTCAAGATAGGAAGGCACATTTTCAAACTCCTTCGTCAGGATAAGCTTTCCGGATATGTCAAACACCTTGATGTACACATAATCAGGCTGATCAAGATCCATTTTAAGGTTGAATAATCCTGGACCAGGATTTGGATAAATCTGGAAGTCTCCAATACTCATGAGATCCATAATACTGCTTGGCTCCTCGGATCCCTTCAGACGGTTTTTCCGATTTGATCTGGACGAATTCAGGGTTGAGGCCTTCTTGTCATCAGAAGTACAACCGGTTGGGTGATCAACCTCTATGAAATAGGTCAAATCCTGCTTCGGCGGGGTTGCATCCGTATAGGAAGTCAGGTTGCTTGGCATATTGGATATATTTGACCAATCGCCGGCGGAATCATATCTCCAGATCTCGTATGTTGGAATTGCAAATCCTTCGTAGTGGTCCCATATAAGATTTACGGATTGATCCAGTCCCACATTCATTGTCAGGTGCATGGTTTTATGATGATCACTCAATGCTGATTCGTTGCCGCAATCATCAACAACCGAGAGCTTGTATCTCCATGAACGCACGGTTGGATCTGCTATTGAATCAACGAAAATACTCTCATCCAAGGCATCCACACTTGCAATAATTTGGTAATCACCCTTAACCGAACTTTCACGGTAAATATTATAATGAGATACATCATTGGTGACCAGTTTTTCCCAGATCACCACATTCTTCCCGGTTGCAGTATCAACGGTTACCATACAGATTGGATTAACATCAGGAGGTTCCTGTATGATCATCGCCTGGTTTACACCTTTGCATCCTGCCTGGTCGGAAACGGTAACTTCATATGTTCCGACTACAAGTCCACTAATAGAAGGAGTGGTCTCCCCGCTAGACCATTTGTAGGTATAGAATGGATTCGGAGGACTCACAGAAATCGAAATTGAGCCGTTATCAGTAATAGTACATCCAACACCTTCTACTGTTTCTATTGTTACGGTCGGAGCGCCTACGTTATTTACCAGGATCGGTTCAACAGCAGTACAACCTTTAAGGTCTGTAACTGTAACCGAATATACTCCTGCTTCAAGTCCCTCTTCAATCTGGTAAATACCTCCCGAAGACCATGAATACACATATGGCTTGGTTCCACCGCTTACAACGGCAACTGCACTACCATCCGCACCGTTGCATGTTGCATTGCTGACAACCGGAGAAATTGATATCCTTGCAGACTGGTAAACCTGGAAACTTGCAGCTCCAAGACAACCATCAGCATCTTCAACTGTAACGTTATAAATTCCAGCAGCAAGACTGTCAATATCTTCTGTCTTCATACCATTTGACCATAGGATTGAATAAGGTTGAACTCCACCGGCAATGGAAATATCTATTCTGCCGCTGCTACCGCCATAACAATCATTGTTTATAACATTTACTGCAGTGATTTGCGGTCCCCCCTCACTTGCTATATTAACAGATCCCTGGGCATAACATCCCTTGCTGTCGATCACATTTACATAATGTGCTCCTGGTGATAGAACAGTGTTGGAATCAGAAGTCTCGCCATTTGACCAGACATACTGGTAAGGTGTAAATCCACCTGATGCCGTAACAACTGCAATTCCATCAGGTATCCCGCAGTCTGATGCTTTTACCTGGGTAACCGTTACCTCTATGGCTTCCCCGATTATAACTTCTTCGGTAGTTGAGCAACCTGTCGGGTTTGTAACGGCAACCGTATAAGTTCCAATCGCAAGCCCGGTTGCAGTACTTCCTGTTTGATCATCAGACCAGAAATATTCGAAGGGTCCTGGGATATTCGTAATCGATACACTTGCCGAACCATCTGCTGTATCGCAATAGGCCCCCTGTGTTGTAATTTCCAATATCGGGGCAGGTGTAACAGAAACATCGACGTTAATGAAATCATTACAGTCTGGAGTCTGCTGAACAATATATGTGACTATATGCTCTCCGGCTTCGCTGAATAACCAGGTTATGGTATCAAAATCATTATACGTTATTACATCTGCAACCAGGTCTCCGTTAAAATCCCATCCCCTGAACGATCCAGGAAGGATATTCATACTGCTGTCAATGATAACAACCGAATCACCGTGGCATGTGGGAGTCACATATACATTAAAATCAGGTGCATCGCAATAAAATTTATAGGCACCGAGGTCGGGTGTTGTTGCATGCCTGGGCAAACTATCGATATCGGTAGAAACAAAGGAAAAGAGGGAGGCCCCCGCCTTCCAGTGTCCCTGCTCGGAATTCCTTAAATCAAAATCAGAATAGAACATTGGATCAAGAGAAATAGAATTATCGAAAAGATTGCTTACTGCACTTAATGCTGCCAGGTCAGAATAGGCTACATTGTTCCAGGAAGCCAGATCAGCCGATGAATACAGGTTATTGTTCTCAAAGCTTTTGACATCATTAGGGTCCTGTACTACTAATGCAAATCCATTTCCAGTGCTGGCAATAATGTTATTTTTAAAATCAATTTCGTTGCATCCGGACCAGACCTCCACACCCCTGCCCCTGTTGGAGCTATATAAGGAATTTGTATTTATTGAGTTGTGATAAATTTTGATCCCGCTGGTATTATCCAGACGGATGCCGTAAATATAGGATGAAGAAGTATATTTAACACTGATCTCATTATTGGCAACCAGGCCATAATAAGGACTTACCGCGCTGCAATAGGAGAAGTTGATTCCCTTATCACCCATTTCAACATGTATCCTGTTATTTAATATTCGCATATCAGCATTACAATAATACAAGCGGATACCTTCAAAACTTGTTAAAATTTTGGTTTCTATGAAGTTATTACTTGCCATTGGCGAATTACAGTATTCAAATCTAATACCATCGTTTTTACTGCCCGAAATATTGTTTTCTGAGACATTCACATTTGTGGCATAATATGCGGTTCGGCCATAAATTCCGATTGCCCTTGCACCATTTGTAAAGGAATTTCCAATAATATTAACCTTGTCGAAAATTCCTGAAAATGCAACAACTGCCCAGGCAGTATTAGCCGAGCTCAAATTATTGTTTGTGAGGTTAATATTCTCAAAGGCTCCCCATGCACCCAGGGGCCGGCCATAACTGGTTCCCTGGGCCGAGATTGTCAGATCCTTTATTGTAAGATGAGAAACTCCCAGGAATTGAATTATAGTTCCCAGGATGTCATCCGTTGTATATATAATACCAACATCATCGGCCATTCCTGTTTCTGAAGTTATAACTATTGTATCAGAATTGCTGGCTCCAGGAACTGTGTAGATGGCACCAATAAACTCATTGTAAATGCCGGCTCGTATGTTCATGGTTACCGGACCCGAAATGCCCTTAAGCATCAGGCTGTCAGCTGCACCCCTAATGGTTTCAAAGTCAGGACTGGTCCCGCCAATAGTATAGCTTCCGGTGAGAGGAACCGAAACGGAGGTGAATTCAACCGCCCCTATATCCGGTGTGCCTGAACGGGCTGCCCCGTAAAAATCCGTTGTAATCCCGGTCCCGTTGAAACCCAGATCATCAACGAACGAACTTCTGATATCTGGCTTTCCAGACTCCAGCATCCATGGGTTTACACTGATGGAATTTTGATCCATCTCGTTTACGGTAGAGAAACTTGACAGTGAGGGATAGTCATTTGTGCCCCATCGGCCAATATAATCTCCCCTGAAAAACAAGTTGTTATTATCGCTTTTGGTAATAGCGGATATTGTTGCATTATTATAGGCATATCCGGTACCAAAATTTATAAAATTATTGTTCCAAACACGTACATTACTTCCTCCGCTATTAAAAAAAATAGAAGAACCAGCGTTATTTACTGTGGCAAGTGCCGTATTATGAATTACATCAACATAATCTGAATTCAGGGTATGGATGTTATATTGCCCCTCGGTTCCACTCATCTCAATATAATTATTGGCAATGAGTCCCCTGAAAGTAGAAGATCCGCTGCAATTATATACCACAATTCCACCGTCATCAACAGTATAAAGAATATTATTTTCTGTAATCTTATAATTATTCTTATTCCTGTATAAATATACTCCCCACCATTGGCTGTTGCTCGAGCCCGGACTAATGTCATTATTAACAATTTCGGGTGCATTGCATTCGGATTGGTATATGCCAGAGTTATAGTGACCTCCAATTATATTGTCCTTTATTGAAATATTCTGGGGATACCAGGCTTCGATATCCAGGCCGTCAAAACGAATACCCGAATAACCGTCAGTGATCTCGTTACCTATAATAGCTATATCTCCAATTATATCGTCCACTGATATAATACAGGCATTGTTGCTGCTTGTGCCCAGGCTTACGACCTTACAATTCAATATGCTGTCGAACCGGGACATCCCGTTGAAACGTATAACAGACGGATAAGATGAATTACCAGCTGTTAATGTCAGGTCCTTAACGGTTATATAGCTCGCCCTGACGAAATGCAGGGTCCTGTTGGCTGTACCGGCATATGTAAGCACAACTTCTCCTGTATTTGCTGGATCGGGTTGTATAGTTAAACGTTTGCCGGTACCTGCTCCGGTAATCTGATGAATATTATAAGTCCCGCTGTACGGGGAATCTGCATCCCTTATATTAAAATATGTATTATCGGAGATACCCACCTCTCTTAGTGAATCAACGGCTGCAGAAAGGGTTGCAAAATCCGGACTGCTGCCACCAATTGTATAGGGCCCGCTCATGGCTAATCCTGCCCCGGTAAACTCATCGGCACCGATATCCGGGAAACTTGCATTCCGGGCTTCTCCATCTATATCAAGTGGTACGTCTGTCGTAAGATCAGCTCCTTTGCCTTCCAGGTGAAATATTGTAGTGTGAAGATCATCATTTGAAGCAAAAACCGGATATACGCTTATGGAATTGGCATCGCTTAGGGTATTACTGGCAATTTGAGCTACTGTGCTCCTGTCACTGTTATTATTCCACTTACCAAGGAAGTTACCCGTAGTAAAGTAATTATTATGGTCAGACTCGCCCACTACCGTATTTTTCTCAAAGTAGTATGCATAACCACCTGAATAATTAATAAAATTATTATTCCTGATACCCAGGTTAGAGTGGGTTCCGCCCTGATAGAATGCATCACTTGTTGTATTCCAGGATCCTTGTATTAATACACTATTGTGGTATATTTTAATCCTTGTGGAATTATAAATGCGTATTCCATTATTAGTTGAACTCGAGCCGGAACAGTTTGTGGTGATAAAGTTATTGGCAATAAGCATCTCATTTCCGGGGTTACCATCACAGTTGTACACGTTAATTCCGGCAAAGCCGTCCTGATTGTATATTTTATTGCCTGTAATTTCTGCTGCCTGGTCGACGTACTCGAGATATATTCCGGTTTTTCCGGTAAAGGCTACGTTTTTAATAATATTGTTCCTTGCAACAGGAGATTGCATATATCGCAGTAGGATACTGGCTTCGTACTGATCATAGAATTCGTTGTTTTCCACAACAATTCCTGTTGATATGCTTGTGCTAATTCCAGACATGCTAATCCCTTTTTCGCCAAGCGAAAACACATTTTGTTTAATAAGAATATCGTTATCTTCCGTGTTCGAGGAATGTACGAGCGCCCTTCGTTCATTGCTTCCTGACGACCCGGTTTTTCCCACTAAAACATTGTTGAGAATGGCCAGGTTGCTGTTACCTCCTAAAAATTTTATTGCCGTCCCATAGCTAGTGTTTCCGCTGGTTGCATCGAAATTCAGGTGCTTCAGGGTCACATAGCTAACTCCAGTCATTTTAAAGATGTGGTTATCCGCTTCGTTGTTCATAGAATAACTCAAGAATACACTGTTGGAATCCCCATCTGCAGCCTGGAAGGTAACTGTAGCAGCTACTCCGGCACCGGCTATACTTGTCAATGCGTATTGGCCATTATAGGAACCGGCGGCAATATCAAATACAACATGAGCACTTACCCCCATATTCATAAGGGAATCAACTGCCTCAGAGACAGAAATAAAATTTTTATTTGTCACAGGATCAAATGCCCCTCCACTGGCATCGATCGTATAGGGTCCGCTAAGAGTTTGGGCTTCTGACAGACCAGCAGTTATTACTGATAGTCCAATGAAAAGAAAAAGATAGAGGCCGAAATTACGATGCATCAGTTTCATGGTATTGATTTTAATGGTTTTCGGAGATATTCTTTCAGCAATATATGAAATCAATAAAAGAATAAAAAATCTTTATTTGCTTAATTTGCCAAAGTTGCGAAATCTACTCCCTCATGAATCAATTTCAATATAGGCTCAAATCCACGAAAGTGCAATTATTTTTGACGAGCGTGTATAAAACCTCAACAAAACATAATTTTGCTGTGTTTTGGAAAGTACCGCAAATACTGTAAAAAACAGGTAGATAAATTAGAATTATCGGAAAAAATTAATTCCCGGTTGAAAGAATTAGGCGTTTGTTAGCCTGGGTATTATTAGTTACCTCAATTGAATCGATGGCAGAAAGGATATAATTGACTGGTATGGTTATTTCGGCTTTGATATAATACCATCCTACAGGAAGTTCACTCCAGAAAACTTCACCGTTTTCATCACTGATCTGCAGGTCGTAAAATTCAAAATTATCAAATCCATACTTTGAATCATATAACCATACTTTGACATCACTCTGAGTAAAACCATCCGGATTTTCAAGTATGATCAGCAAATCTCCGGTAGGAGGGACTGGTTCTTTTTCACAGGCTACAAATGCAATTGCTATCAGGAGTATAAATGCTATCCTTTTCATGGCAAAATATATTGGGTTTCACAGGAAACCAAGTTAGTTAAAATTTACAATCCAATAATGATGCCATTATGGATAAGACAATTTTATACCTTTGAATCAAAATATTTGAATAATGAAAATTCTTATTTCTCTACTGGGGGGATTAATTCCTGCAATGCTGCTTTTTAATGTCCACGATCTTGCCGGACAGGATAAAGAACAAGTTACATCTGGATTACAGGCTGCTGACACCCTCCCTTTTGATCAGGATGTACTCATTGGGAAACTCGATAACGGACTGACCTATTATATAAGGGAAAACAAGCAACCCGAGAATCGTGCTCAGATATGGCTGGCTGTGAATGCAGGATCAATTCTTGAGGATGAGGATCAACTTGGGCTTGCTCATTTTGTTGAGCATATGGCTTTTAACGGCACTGAAGATTTTGCAAAACAGGAGATCATTGATTTCCTGGAATCCATAGGTATGAAATTTGGTCCCGAGATAAATGCATATACGGGATTTGATGAGACCGTCTATATGCTTCAACTTCCGACGGACAGTGCTGAAATTCTTGAAAAGGGATTCGAGATCCTAAATCAATGGGCACATAAGGTCAGTTTTGAGGAGGAGGAGATTGAGAAGGAGAGGGGTGTAGTAATTGAAGAATGGAGGCTGGGCCGGGGAGCTCAGATGCGGATGCTAGACAGGCAATTGCCGGTGATTTTCAGGGGATCAAAATATATGGACCGTCTTCCTATCGGTACAAGAGAATCCCTTGAAACATTTGAACAAGAATCCCTAAAAAGGTTCTACAGGGATTGGTACAGGCCTGACCTGATGGCAGTTATTGCAGTTGGTGATTTTAAATCTGAAGACATCCAGAATCTGATTGTAGAGAAATTTTCTGAGATGGTTATCAAGGAAAACGCCAGGACAAGAGAAGAATTTCCGGTTCCGGATCATACCGAGACTCTTTATGCAATAACAACTGATCCTGAAGCCACCAATACAATGGTTTCTGTTTATTTTAAGAGTGATCCTCTGTCTGAAAATTTAGTGGGAGATTATCGCAGGATGCTGACAGAGCAATTGTATTCACGGATGATGAACCTGCGGCTGTATGAGCTTCTTAACCAGGCCGAGCCCCCATACCTATATGCTTACAAAACAAGAGCCAGCCTTGCCCGGACAAAAACCATACATTCCCTGAACGTGGCTGTTAAGGAGGACGGAATAGAAAAGGGATTTGAAACGGTTCTAACAGAGGCTGAAAGAATTTATAAACATGGATTTACAGAGTCAGAATTAGAAAGAACCAGGACCTGGATGATCCGGAGGATGGAAAAATCGTTTGAGGAGAGGGACAAAACCGAATCCAGCAGGTTTGCCTCAGAATATCTCAGGAATTTCTTTGAGAACGAACCAATACCCGGCATAGCATACGAATTCAATGCAGTTAAGGAGATGGTCCCTGGAATCACGCTTGAAGAGGTAAACTACCTGGCAGGGAGCTGGATGTCAGATAGTAACAGGGTTGTTCTGCTCAGTGCTCCGGAAAAGGAAGACCTTTCTATACCTGGTGAGTCTGAACTGGGGGCCCTCTTCAATTCTGTAAAACAGAAAGATATCCTTCCCTACCTGGACATTGAAACCGATGAACCAATTCTGGAAGAATTAACGACAGATGCTGAATATGTATCGGAGGACTATAATGAAAAATTGGATGTAACCACCTGGAGATTATCTAACGGTATCACAGTGATGCTGAAACCAACCGACTTTAAAAATGATGAAATAATGTTCCAGGGATATAGTTACGGTGGAAACTCCCTGGTCAGTGACGATCAATACCGTTCGTCACGCGCTGCAACTGATATAATCTCGTTAAGCGGACTCGGTGAGTTTGAACTAAATGCTCTTAACAAGAAACTGGCGGGTAAGGTGGTTTCTGTATTTCCATACATTAGCGAGTTGTCTGAAGGCATTTCTGGAAATTGCTCAAGCCGAGACGTGGAGACAATGTTTCAGCTTACTTATTTATATTTGACAAGGCCCAGACAGGATTCAAGCGCCTACCTTTCCTATAAAACCAGGATGCAGGGTGTTATTGAAAACCGGTTCAGTGATCCGGAATCTGCATTTTATGACACACTCATGGTGACACTTGCCAATTATCACTTCAGGAAAAGACCCTGGTCAATGGAAATGCTTGAAGAAATTGATCCTGCAGACTGCTATAATATTTACATTGACCGCTTCTCTGATATAGGTGATTTCAAATTTGTTTTCGTCGGCAGTTTTGATCTGGATTCAATAAAGCCCCTTATAAAAACATATTTTGGCAGCCTGCCATCAACCGGGCGGGAAGAAAGCTGGAAGGATATCAATCTGGAAAGTCCCAAAGGAATCATCAAAAAAACTGTTCAAAAAGGTATCGAACCAAAAAGTAAGGTCAGCCTGACTTTTACAGGGGATTATAATTGGAACCGGGAAAATAATTATGACCTAAGGTCAATGGTATCTGTACTTCAGATAAAGTTGAGGGAAATCCTCAGAGAGGATATGTCAGGTACGTATGGTACAAGGGTAACGGCTTCCACCTTACGTATTCCAAAGGAAGGTTATAATATCAGTATTTCCTTCGGATGCGACCCTGACAGATCAGAAGAATTAACAAGAACAGTTTTCAAAGTAATAGACAGTCTTAAGACCTTTCAGGTGGAGCCCATGTATATAACCAAAGTAAGTGAAACACAGAAGAGATCATTTGAAACGAGTATTAAGAGGAACCGTTACTGGCTTTCAAATCTTGTTCAATACAGCTTCCAGGAAAGGAACCCTGAATTAATGCTGGAATACCCGGATCTGGTCAGCACTCTAGATCCTGAAATGGTTCAGGATGCCGCCAGGCAGTATTTTAATACAGAGAATTATGTACAGGTGGTTCTTGAACC